>Ga0207421_10004352_pt1 | contig 16319 bp, 11 predicted proteins | sample SodLakKL_010_SED_4_FD_187542 | JGI IMG/M metagenome (GOLD analysis project Ga0207421, IMG submission 187542) | Alkaline sediment microbial communities from Lake Tanatar, Kulunda Steppe, Russia - 8KL_010_SED (SPAdes) (version 2) | ecosystem: Environmental > Aquatic > Non-marine Saline and... | reverse complement strand
AGGAGGAAAAGTTAGTGAACTTAAAAGAGGGCGCAGTTTTTACCGGAAAGCTCCCCGGGTTGAATACCCTTAATTCTCTTAGCTCCGCACCCTACTTAAACTCCATCTACCGACAGCTCCTCGACCATGTAGACGTGGGCATCATGGTGATCAACCACGAGGGGCGCACTGTCATCTACAACCGCAAAATGTCTGAAATAGACGGAATGGAAAAAGAAGACGTTTTGTATAAAGACTTCATGGAAGTTTTTCATTTTGAAAATCAGGAAGAAAGCCGCCTGCTTAATGCTCTTTACAAAGGCGAAATAAGGAGAAACGAAAAACAAACCTACTTCTCTTTTAAAGGAAAAGAAATTACCACTATAAACGATGCTTTTCCTGTTTATGATGAAGAACATAATCCTGTCGGCGCTGTAGAAATAGCCAGGGACATTACCAGAATGGAGCGAATGACCAGGGAACAAACCCGGGAAAAACAGGAAACACTTTTTACTTTTGAGAAGATAATCGGGGAGAGCCGTGCCATACAGGAGGTCATTGAAAGCGCCCGCAAGGCAACCCGGACCTCTTCTTCGGTATTTTTAACCGGGGAAACGGGAACCGGAAAAGAGTTATTCGCCCAGAGCATCCATAACGGCAGCCCCCGCTCTACCAAACCTTTTATCAGCCAGAATTGCGCCGCACTACCGGAAACGCTCATCGAAAGCATCCTGTTTGGAACAGTTAAGGGAGCGTTTACCGGGGCTACAGAAAGCCCAGGGCTTTTTGAGCAGGCCCACGGGGGGACCCTGGTCCTTGATGAGATTAATTTGCTTAGCCTGCCGCTGCAGGCCAAGCTGCTGAGGGTTATCCAGGAGAAAAGGATACGGCGCATCGGCGATACCCGGGATCGCCCCATCGATGTGCGTATTATCGCCACCATGAACGAAGACCCCTGGAAAGCAGTCACGGAAAAACGGCTGCGGGAGGATCTCTATTACCGCCTCAGTGTGGTCTTCCTGGAAGTCCCTCCCCTGCGTCAGCGGAAAGAAGACCTCCCTATACTGGTAGAGCATTTTATTGCATCTTTTAACCGGAGATTTCAAATGAACGTGCAGGGGGTAACCGAAGAGGTCATGGAACGGTTTTTCTACTACAAGTGGCCGGGGAACGTGCGCGAGTTAGAGCATATTATTGAAGGCGCCATGAACTTGATCTACCACAACGAAGCTGTGGATATGACCCACCTGCCCCCGTATTTACGTTATTCTCCGGAAAACCCGGCCCCACCTGCCGGAGGCAACGCAAGACCCTCTGCAGCAAGACAGGGTAGCCTGTATCGCCCCAGGTATTTTGCAAACCAGGTGCGCGGGGTTTGCTCCGGGAATTCGGCAAAAAACACTGATGGAAGAACTCCCGGCAGGGATCTTAACCGCGGGGAAGAGCAGCCCCCAACAACTTCTCCACCACTTTACCGTTACCTGTCGGAGATGGAAAAACAGTACATCAAAGAGATGCTTGAAAAACACGGACATAACGTTTCCCAAACCGCCAAACAACTGGGGATCAGCCGGCAAAGCCTGCAATACCGTCTGAATAAATACGGGCTTTAGACAGGCAACAGGCAAGAGCTGGCAGGGGATGCTGTTTGGCCGGGCAAAACCTCCACCGCCTGCCAATTTACCAGGCCACCGCCTCTATAATCCCGAACCCCACAGCAAGCTCCAACACTACCATGCCCAGGAAAAAGAATACTATCAATATGAATGCCCAGTTAAACCACCCGGGAGGAAGGAGGCGAAAGCTTCCGCCCCAAAGGCGGGGTACCGGCGCCTGTCGTAAAAGGAAAAAAACTCCCAGCACTGCAGCAATTACCCCCAGGGCGATTATTAGCAGGTATAACATTCCAAACAGCATCTCGAAAACCATGCTTTGGTACATATATTCTTCCAGGGCGGTAACCAGGTACATGTTGGCCAGCGCCAGAAAGTTGTTGACCATATGAAACAATACTCCTGCCCACAGGGAGCCTGTCTTGATTACTACCAGGGCTATCACGGTGCCCAGGATAAAAGAAGAGATAAACTGCATGAAATTAAGATGAAAGAGGGCAAAGAGCAGGGCGCTAAAAAAAATAGCCGGAATCAGCCCGTACTTTTCCAGGGAGGGCATTACCGTGCCCCGGAAGAGTACTTCTTCGCAAAAACCTGCCGAAACTACCACCAGTAAAAACAAAATCAGATATTCTCCCGAAGTTTCCGGAACCGGCAACAATTCCATGGGTTCGTAGCCGAAAAGCGCCATTACTATGAATATCATGCCGGAGAGCATGACCGTCACGGTCCAGAAGCCAAATGCTAAAGCCAGCACGGTAGGGATAAACCTGGGCTCTAGCGGTTTAAGACGGGCAAAACTAACAGGGGCAAGGCGGCACCTCTTCCAGTACCACAGGGCAGGCAAAAGTATAATAACCCACTGGACCAGGAACCCTCCCAGAGGAAAGGGGATAAAAGTACTGACGGCCATAAACAGTATTATCAAAAACAGCAGCAGGCGGGAAATATTCCCGGGGTCGGGATGCTGCTGCGTAAACTCCTCCCCCCCGTTAGTTTGCGCAATTCCCGGCGGTGTTTCTTGAGTTTCTTGAAGCGAATTTTCTCCATTTTCCGGTATGTCTGGCCGATGCAAAGCTCTTCACTCCTTTTCCCGGGGACGGGGATACTGCCAGGGTAACAGCAAACCCGTCCCCTTTTCATACTACTCCTGGTACATATCTTCTATATAGTCCTGGTACTTGTCAAAGACAACTTTTCGCTTGAGTTTTTGCGTGGGAGTCAGGTCCCCGGTTTCCTGGGTAAACTCGTAAGGTACCAGGACAAATTTCTTGATTTTTTCTACCTGGCCCAGGTCCACGGTTCGCCGGTCAATGATCTCCCGGTAAAAGTTAATTACCGTGGGATGCTGCACCAGGTCTTCCCTGGTATAGTTTTCCAGCCCCTGGCTTCGGGCATACTCTTCCAGGGCTTCAAAAGTAGGTACGATAAGCGCCGAAACGAACTTTCTTCCTTCAGCTACGGCCACGGCTTGCTCTATGTAGTAGTCTTCTATCAGCATGGTTTCAATCTGCTGAGGGGCGATGTATTTGCCGCCGGCGGTCTTCATCAGGTCTTTTTTGCGGTCGGTAATGACCACGTAGCCGTCCTCGTCGATATAGCCCAGATCGCCGGTTTTAATCCAGCCGTCTTCGGTAAACATCTCTTTGGTCAGCTCGGGTTCCTTGTAGTACCCCTGCATCATGTTGGGCCCCCGGGCTTCCAGTTCACCATCGTCAGCTATCCTGACGTCCACCAGGGGAACTACGGGCCCGCAGGTGCCAAACTTGTTGTGGGTAGGGTTGGCCACACTAATAACGAAACACTCGGTCAGGCCGTACCCCTGCAGCAGGAGCACCCCTGCCTTAAAGAAAAACTTGGCAATTTCTCCGGAGAAGGGCGCCCCGCCCACATTGTACACCTTGGTGCGGCCACCGAAGATGGTTTTTATCTTGTTCAACACCAGCTTGTCTGCCAGGCGATGTTTGATTTTAAACCCCGCGGGAATTCGCTTCTGGTCACGCTTCAAGCACTCCACTTCCCAGCCCACGTCCAGGGCCCATTGGAAGAGTTTCTGCTTTTTGGGAGGAGAATTCTTGATCCCTTCGTTTACCTTGGCGTGAATCTTTTCCCATATGCGGGGAACGCTGCACATGTAGTGGGGACGAGATTCCTGGAGAAAGGTCTCCAGGGCCCCGGTGTCGTGACAGTAATCCACCTGACCGTTCCCCTGTAGAATATGGTAACTCCAGGACCTCTCAAAAATATGCGAGAGGGGAAGGAAAGCCAGGTTAACGTCGGTTTCCTCAATAGGCAGGTGATAACCGGCGCCAAACCCTGCCGCCATAAAGTTCTTGTGAGTTAACATAACACCTTTAGGCTTCCCGGTGGTCCCGGAGGTGTAAATAATGGTAGCCAGGTCGTCATGGTGGGCTCCGGCATATCTTTCCCGGTACTCCTCTTCCTTACCGGATTTTCTGCCCTGCTCCATAAAGTCATCCAGGTGAACCGCCTCGCTGCGACCCTGCAGGTCTACCCGGCGGTCGAAAACAATGATCTTTTCCAGGCTGGGGGATTTTTCTTTAACTTGCAGCGCTTTTTCGTACTGCTCCTGGTCCCCCACGAACAGCAACCTGATGTCGGCGTGGTTAACGATGTATTCCAGCTCGGAAGCAGAGTTGGTAGCGTATACCGGCACAGAGACCGCCCGGAGGTTAAAGCAGGCGAAATCGGCCACCGCCCACTCCACCCGGTTGGCAGAGAAAATGCCTACTTTTTCTTCTACCTGGACGCCGTGTTCCAGCATGGCCTGGGCCGTGCTGTCTATCATCTCTCCCAGCTGTTTCCAGGTAAAAGCCTCCCAATGGTCATAGACCTTGTGACGGACCGCCACCCGAGAGTCCCCGAACTTCTCTACCCTTTGGGTTATCATATGGCCCAGGGTCTTTTCTCTTTCTAAATACTTTGCAAATTCTTTTTCATAGTCCATATTTTGATTATTCGCCATCATGGGTGATGCCTCCTTTCAATTTATGAAAGATAACCTGAGTATAAATTTCTTTATAAATGGAGGGAACATTCGCTTCTTTGACTCAGGTTTTGCCGCCCTTCTCCTGATGGACGGCCCGCTTCTGCAATCTCCCTTGGCCGGGCAATGCAAAAACTCACTTTAAGTCAGCCGCAGAAAGTAACCACCCCCTTTTCCCGAGCAGTTCGGTATTATTACTCTTAAGCAAACTTAATACTCACCAATATAAATTATTAACCATTTTAAATAATAGTTCTTTTTTCAATATTTAATTACCTGCCTGACTTTTAGCCTTCCGGTATTTTTTTTCTTCCAGAATCAGAGATTAACTGGAAACTCAAACCATGGGGGAGTTATCTTCAAAGAGGGGCAGTTTACATAAATCTCGCTCCTGACAATAGATAGCCATTAGTTATGGTGCTTTTCTTGCTGTTTGATCTTTTATACGAAATGCTGTTATGTTTAGTGATAAGTGGACATCCCCCTGCAAACTTCTGTGTTTTATCCCTGCTTTTCCCCGTCAGGGGAGGCCACAAATAACTTACAGGAGGAGATACCTTGAAAAAAACTTGCTTCACCATGGTTTTATGTTTAGTTTCCCTCCTGCTGGTAAGTATCCTGCTTGCCCCGCAGGTAGAAGCCTATGTGCAGCACATGCAGCGTTCCAGTTCGTTTCCCGAAGACACTTACATAGCCAGGAGTACCGGCACCGGAAATTCGTTTATTGCTTACAGCCTGGTAAGCCGGTCCTTGATGTCCGAAAGAAGCACGGGCACGCTGGAATCCTTGACTGACCAGGCAGCTCCGGTTTCTTATGCTTTTACCTCTTCCGGGGTTCACCCGAGCTATCCCGGGAGTAACCGGGGGATAGCACGTTCCGAAAACAGCAGCATTTCACCGCCTTCAACCACCCCGGAACCGTCACCGGAACCTGAACCACAGCCGGAGCCCGAACCCAAGCCAGAACCGCCTGCAGAAGAAGAAACCGAGGAAGTTCCTTCTTCTTCGATAAGCCTGGGCTCATACGGGAGGGCAACATCCGGTTCGAGTTCCCCCACCCCTTCTTTTCCCTCCCCACAACCTCGCCCGGACCCCGGGGAGCCGGTCCCTGAGCCGGAGCCTGAACCCGATCCAGAGCCCGAGCCGGAACCAGAACCAGAACCAACCCCTGATCCGGAACCAGAGCCCGAGCCCGAGCCAGAGCCTTCTCCAGACCCGGGAGATGTGGATGAGCTCAACGCCCAGGAAGAGCAGCTCCTGGACCTGGTGAATCGGGAACGAGAGGAAAGAGGGCTTTCTTCACTTAAGGTTGACCAGGAGTTAACCCGGCTGGCGCGCAAAAAAAGCCAGTGCCTGATAGACAACAATTACTTTGCCCATGAATCACCTACCTACGGCAGCCCCGCAGATATGATCCGTAACGCGGGCATTTCTTTCCGGCTTGCCTCGGAAAACCTGGGAAGAGGCGGAAACATCGAAGGCATTTTCCACTCTTTCATGGGCAGTACCGGTCATAAAAACAATATAGTAAACGAGCGCTACAACTACACTGGTATAGGGATCATTTATGAACCGGGAAGGGGTTACCTGGTAACCCAGCTGTTTGTGGAAAAAAGCTAACACTACAGCGCAAAGATTATTTATGTTGGGGTATCCTTAAAACCCTGGCCACTTTATCGAAAAGCCCTGCAAAGCAGGGCTTTCGATATTTTTTTGAATTACACCATTTTTTGAATTACACCATTTATTTCTTTTGCAAAATTTCACTGTAGTAACAGGGATAAAAAATCCAGGTAGAGATCTCATGTAGTAAAACCACCTCCATACGAATCATCTACTCCATGGGCCGTTGGTCAAGCAATGCATGAAACATGACTGGGCCAGCTGGGCCAGTGTGGAACTGCAGTATCATCACTAATTTACTGAAACTGATAAGGAGGTGTCTCCGGGGTGAGAATTTCAAAAGTGTACCCCATTTCTTCCAGCCCTTCGATGATCTCGGAAAGGGCGTCTACCGTGGAATGATTGAAATCGTTGTCATGCAGAAGAATGTAGAGGTCATCTTCCAGGCGAGCCTGGGTTAAAACTGCCCGGGCTATTTCCGAAGAAGACGGAACGGGCAGGGTGCCATCAAATCCGTATACGTTCCAGTCAAAGTACTGGTAATCCCTGTGGAGGACTTCCCGGATAGTCTCTCCCATGACATCTCTGCCGGCTACCGAACGGGAAACCATGTTATTAGAGCCCCCGGGGAATCGCATGATTTCTGGCCGCGTCCCTGTAGTGCGATACAAAAGCTCTTCCAGTTTCAGCAGATCTTCCATGAAGCTTTCCACCCCCGAGTAGATCCTTTGGTACTGGTGGGAGTAGGTATGGTTACCCAGGGCGTGTCCTTCAGCTATTTTGCGCCGGTACAGGTAGTGGCCGTAGGGGGTGTCTTCTCCGTTTACGAAAAAAGTAGCTGGCACCCGGTGCTCCCTGAGAATTTCCAGAATATCCAGGGTGAGTTCACCCGGGCCGTCGTCAAAGGTAAGGTAGGCTGTTTTCTTTTCACCGGCTGTTTCCCCGCGGGAATTTTCTTCTTCATCTTCATCGTCCTTATCTTCTTCTGTTTTCTCTTCTTCCAGGTCATCAATCTCTTCCACCACTTCCAGGAATTTTTCCTGGATGTGTCTCTTATCTTCTTTCAGAGTGAGGTTCTCCCCTTGATATTCTTCCAGTTTTTCTTCCAGAACACTCATTCTTTCAGTATGGTACGCGGTCAACAGAAACTGCACCAGTATGACCGCTACCAGAAGCAGCATCACCAGCCACTTATTTATCATCATCAGCCGCGTTTTCAAAGGTTACCCCCCCTACCCCCCCTGCAAGAATCTTTTATGCCTTATTCGCCCTGCTTATATGAGGTTTTCGATGGCCCCGTTCCCCTTGCCAAGAATCCTGTATGCCCCGGGGATTTTGAACTAAAAACTACAGCGGGAAGCACCAGGACGCTTGATAAGAGCAACTGTTAATTATATATGCTTTGACCGGCCTGGTAATTACCCGCTGCTGCTCAGGGAAATAAAATCTGTTATAAAGATATTTTTTTTCACCTGCGCCATTACCTGGAAAACCCCGGGGAGAAAAAATGCTGCACCACTGGTCCCGAGACTACGCCATCAGGAACTTCGACCTGGGAATAACAGGACTCCGGACTGTGGAAATATACCGGGAAATACTAACTGATTTCCCGGGTAATAAGCAACCATGACTTCAGGAATAGGAACTTCTATCTGCCCGGAAAATCAGAGATTGTAGATTCGAATCCGCCTTCGCTGCTTAAAATTGCCTTCCCCGGAATAGCACAGAGCACTCTTTGTTCAGGACTGATTAAAGGTTTCCGCAGGTTCTTTTTCTCCCTCTATTTCCTTCTTCATTTTCTTTTCTTCCTTTTCATCATCTCCTTCTTCTAAGGGGAAGAGGACCTTCATAATGTCCTTGCGGGATATAATCCCTTCCAAGCGTTTATCCTGGTTAATTACCGGCAGGCGGTCAAAGTTGTGGCGCACCATCTCGGTAGCAGCTTTTTCCAGGCTGTCTCCGGGATTGACGGCGATAACTTGCCGGGACATGAGCCTGCCCGCCCGGAGAGCGGTGGCCCGGCGGAGATTTTCCATGAACCGCAGGGGATCATCCAGGTAAATCAAACCACCCAGGATCTCAATCACGCCGGGCACTTCATAATGGGCCGCTCCCCGGATTAAATCCCCTTCGGTAAGCATTCCTACCACCTTGCCCCCCTTATCCAGCACGGGGAGGCCGCTTATCTGGTGTTCCATGATCATGCGGGCACATTTCTCCACATCATCGTCAATAACAACATAAACCACATCCCGGGTCATCACTTCGTCTACGCGCATGCTGGCTGCCCCTCCTGATTGCATAAATTTAAACTTCTTTTCAGTGGTAGTTTTGCCCTCAGTACTAATACTATGTTCAAGAAGGGCAATTTATTTGGGTTGTGGTAGGGGCCTATTTACCTGATTCTAACTTTTGACCTCTGGTTTCCCAGATGATGCCCCAGAGGATTAACTGCTGAAAACTCAACAGGGGAAAGAAATTGAGATAACGACATCCCGTTTTCTTTTCCCCTGTTGATCCATTGCGTAGTTAGCTGTTTTCTGGCATTTCTTACCGTCTACTCCGTATTTAAAATTGCGGTGTTATCTCCCGGTGGAAGGGGCCAAAGGCCGGGGGCAACCATAGGCGGTTTTCCACGGTGGCAAAGGCAGCGGGGAAGCTTTGCAGGATGTCTCCTGCTTTTAACCCCCTTCCTCTTCCTTCTCTTGAGGCTATATCCCCGGCCAGGCCGTGGAGAAAGACCCCGCAGCAGGCAGCGTCATGAAGAGGGCTTCCCTGGGACACCAGGGCGGCCATTAAGCCGGTGAGCAAGTCGCCAGTACCCGCGGTGGAAAGGGACGGCCCGCCAGTAGAATTCACCAGGCTGGAGCCGTCGGGTAAAGAGACTACCGTAGGCGACCCCTTGAGCACGGTTACTACACCCCAGTCCTCTGCCATACGGCGGGATATTTCCAGGCGGTTATCCACAATTTCCTGCTGGTCCAGATGGAGCAGGCGGGAAGCTTCACCCGGATGAGGGGTTATGGCCACCGGGGAAGCAGCACGGTGAAGCAGGAGGGGATCCCGGGAAAGGGCTGCAAGAGCTCCGGCATCCAGAATCAAGGGCACCGGGCAGGAAGGCAGCAGGTTTTCCAGCAGGCGGTAAGTATTGTCATCGGGAGGAAGCCCGGGGCCCAGGGCCAGGACGCTGCATCCTTCCGCCAGGGAGAGGATACTTTCAGCGGCCCGGGATGAGATGATTTCTCGGCTATTTTCCTCCGGGGGCATTTCCAGGGTGATAGCTTCCACCAGGTGATGGTCCAGCAGGGATCGCAGGCCGGGAGCAGCGGCCAGATATACCAGTCCGGCTCCTCCTTTTAGAGCTGATTCCGCAGTTAATACTGCCGCTCCCGTCATTCCAGGGGAGCCGGCTACTATCAGGGTCTTACCAAAGGTGCCTTTGTGGGCATTTCGGGGGCGAGGGGGCAGCAGCTCTTCTACCTGTGAAGGGGTGATAATTTCCACCCTCTCGCAGGGCGTTTCCTCCTCCGGAATGTAGATTTCCCCCACGGTAGTCCTCCCAGAGTATTCCGCCCCGGGGAAAAGGAGCAGCCCCTTTTTAGGAAAGGCAAATGTCACCGTCCAGTCGGCCTGGACCGCCAAGCCCAGGACCTGGCCGGTATCGGCGTGGATCCCCGAAGGGATGTCCACTGCCAGCACCGGCGCGCCGCTTGCGTTTACAAGTCGAATGATAGAAGCCAGGCGTCCTTCCACCGGGCGGGAAGTCCCTGTACCCAGGAGGGCGTCTACAGCCAGGTCGGCTCTTTCCAGGCCCGGTTTCAGCTCTTCCAGGCTTTCTTCATCCAGGATATACTGCACCGGGAACCCCCTCTTCAGGAGGATATCCAGGTTTGTGCGGGCGTCGCCCCGGTACTTCTCCGCGGGCGCGGTACAAAAGACCTCCACTTCCGTGCCGAGAACCTGGAGGTGGCGGGCTACCACCAGCCCGTCGCCCCCGTTGTTGCCGGGGCCGGCCAGGATAACCACCTTTTGCGGCAGGGGGTCCAAAGAAAGTATGGCTTCGGTAACCCGCATGGCGGCATTCTCCATGAGGATGACCCCGGGTATGCCGGCGTTTTCCATGGCCCGGCGGTCGGCTTCCCTTACCCCTTCCGCGCTGAGCAGCCTCATGGGCGCGGTTTTTACGTCACCATTACCAGGTTTGCGTTCATGACCTTTCATCTTATAACCTCCCGGGTATATTTTTACTACAGCGCACCACTTCCTGGCTGGCAAATATTGATCAAATTTTTAATCCTCCAGCCTAAAGGAAGTGTTAACATTGCGTCGAATGAATATGTTGTATGTTTGTAACTACTTGGCCCGGGTGCAGGACAGCAGGCCGGTTTTTTATATATTTACCATGTTTATCTATATTACTATAAGGAGATGACCTCATGTCCACAAGAACCAGACCAATTAATAAACCATACTCCTGGAGAACCACCGGGTTTTCACAGCGCCCGGATTTTCTCAGGCTTTTTTTTCTGCTGACAATACTTTTCGCTTCCCTGATCCTTTTTTCCTGTTCACCTGAACCGGATGATAACGAAGCCTCCAGGCCCGATAAAGAAAACGACACGGAAGACAACGGGCAAACCAACGGCCAAGAAAACGGCAAAGATGAAAACGGTGAGGGCGAGGGCGAGAAGGGAAAAGACGCAGAAGAACCTGATTACCTGGATAAATACCCCCAAGTCCTGCCCGAGGAGATAAGAGATTTGCCTCCCAACCCGGAAGGAGAAATCATGATCCTGATGTACCACGAAATTGGGGAACCGGAAGGAGAATGGACCCGTACCCCGGATAACTTCCGCCGGGACCTGCAGACCCTTTACGATGAAGGCTACCGCCTGACTTCCCTGAACGATGTGCTGGACGGAGATATTGATGTACCCCCGGGGACTACCCCGGTGGTATTAACTTTTGACGACGGGACGGTAGGACAGTTCCGTTATATTGAAGACGATGAGGGAGAGTGGAAAATGGATCCCGACTGCGCCGTGGCCATCCTGGAAGGTTTTTACCGGGAAAACCCTGACTTTGGGCTGGAAGGCAGTTTTTATATATTCTACGAGAACCCCTTCCGGCAGCAGGAACAAGTAGACAAAAAGCTTAACTACCTGGTGGAGCGAGGATTTGAAATAGGCAACCACGGCTACAACCACGGCAACCTCCGGGACTTATCCGGGGAATCTCCCGAAGCAGTAGAAAAAGAATTGGCCCTACACGTTAAAAGGACCCGTGATTACCTTCCCGATTACCGGGCAAGAAGCCTGGCTCTCCCCTACGGCGCCTGGCCCGATCCAAGGGAATTAGCCGCAGAAGGAGAATACGAAGGAACGAACTACCGGCACGAGGCAGTGCTGCTGGTAGGGGCCCACCCTGCCCCCTCCCCCTTCCATGAAGACTTTGACCCCCTGGCTCTGCCCCGGGTACGGGCCAGTGAAAAAAACACCGAAGGCGTAGGCATGTACGACTGGCTGGAGAGATACCGCCAAAATCCGGAAAGGCGCTATATTCAAGAATAATGGTAAAGGGATCAATTTTGCTCACTGGCAGAATTTCTTGCCCTGCCTGATTCATTGACGTAAATTTTAGCAGGATATTATAGAAAAATGTAGAATAATCTCTTGTCAGTAGTAATAAAAGCAAGGTTTTTGCAAGCCTTAAGTTCTCTTGTTAAAAATGCAGCTTCAATGCTCCTAACCAACCAGTATACCAGGAGGTTTAATCATGAAAAATGTCCCGGAACAAGAAAACAGCCTAAAAAAAATGTTTTTTTGCTGGGGTTGGCTGACTTTTCTTGTTCTGGGGTCCATACTATTACTGGTAGTTGTTCATAATACTACGGCGCCGGTTATCACTCTGTCTTTTATCGGGTATGCAGGATTTTCCGGGTTACTACTGCTTTTTTTTTACCGAACATCCATCAAAATCCAGAAAGATCTCCTTCTAACGAATCAGGAAGATCAATTAACCGGGTTAAAAAACCGTCGCTTCCTTAAGGAACGTATCAATAAAATACTTTCCAGGTATAAAAGAAACGGAAACAAGTTTGCTTTAATTTTTTTTGATATAAATAATTTTAAGCATTACAATGACAAGTATGGACACCCTGTGGGAGATCAAATTCTACAGGAAGTAGCTAATTATCTAGCAAGCAGCACCCGTCAAGAAGAGCCCCTGGCAAGATACGGCGGGGATGAATTCGTTTTGCTGCTTCCGGACAGCGAACAACAAGAAGCAGCCAGCACAGCAAAGCGGATAAAAAATGAGATGGAAAAAAAGGTATTTTCAGTGAAAGGCAACCCGGTTTCCCTGGAAATAAGCGGGGGAATAGCTGTCTGTCCCGATGATGGAACTACTATGGAAGAATTACTGGAGGCTGCCGACCAAAACCTGTACCAGTCTAAAAATAATTTACGACAGATTTATAGCCCCGTTCAAAATACACCGGAAGTTCCCGAAATCTATCCCCCACTGTTGATAAGCCATGATGATGACTATCTGGAAAAAGCAGAAAAACAAACTACTCAATTATATCTTCTGGCCAAAAAAGGCAACCTGGAAATTATCAAGCAGTTTATCTCTGCGGAGAAGTCCGTTTTACTCTGGGGGGAGAAAAACACCTTCGAATTTTATTACTTGATGGAAGGAGAACTAATCCAGTCCAGGGATAATAAAATCCTCTACCCGGGAACTACCATCACCGTGCAAAATATGCCGGAAGAAATTTATTTTAAAACCAAAACTGACTGCACCCTGCTTTATGTAACAGCCGTGCCGGTATTTAAAGACCAGCAGAAACATATTGAAGAACTGCTCTCCATCAGCAGAAAAGTGGAAAACTCTGACGAACAAACCGACCAGCACAGCCACCGCCTGCAAAGGCTTTCACGCCGCACAGGGGAAATACTGGGATTAACCGAAGATCAGCTTTTCGCCCTGGATTATGCATCATCACTGCATGACATTGGGAAATCAGAGATCTCCGATGCTATTTTGCGCAAACCGGGAAAACTTAATCAAGAAGAATGGGCGTTAATGAAAATGCATCCCGTTTGGGGACGTGACATGATCCTTAAAAATTTGAAAAAAAGCTTTTTTGAAAAAGTAGCAGAGATCGTATGCCAGCATCATGAACGTTATGATGGAAAAGGCTATCCCCAGGGCCTGGCAGGAGATGAAATCATGTTTGAGGCCCAGATTCTGGCAGTTGTCGATGCCTACGATGCCATGACCTTCGATCGCCCTTACAAAAAAGCCAAGCCCCGGCAAGAGGTACTGGAGGAAATTGAAAAAAACCGGGGTCACCAATTTGGCCCCCGGGCAGTAGAAGCTTTCCTGAAAGCAGAAGATGAGTTTTACCGACTGGGAATTATAAAGTAATGGTAACTGCCCAGCCCTATACGCTAGCCACAGGGGACGGTCCCTTCGGTCCTTCGCTTCGCTTGAGGAAGCTCACGAACCGTCCCCGTGGCGCCGCTCTTCTTAAATCTTGCAGGATAGTACTTCAGAGCAAGGTTATTTATCTTAAGTGACTTAGTTAATAAATGATCCAGCTCAGGTTGTTAATTATTTTCCTGGCCAGTTCTTGATAAAAAGAATCATAGAAGTTCTTTATTTCCTTTTAATGCCTGGAACCTCTAGAGGATTTTCACCATCATAAAAAGGAACATTTTCCGGGAAATTTTCTTTTGCTGCATCGGGTAAATGGATTCCTTCCTCGTCCACCTCAGCCCCCTGTCCAGGTCCAGCCAGGGCTACAGTAGAAAAAGCAAATACCAGCACCACCACCAACATAACTAGGGCTGTCCGTTTAAACATTTTTCCACTCCTTTCAATTTAATAGAGCAATTTTTCCTTTCTATAAAATCGGGTTCTATCGAGATCTATCGGGATCTATTACTTGTTTTAGTGTTATATGATAGCCATTAGAAATGCTATCATATTCAATCTTACTTGTCAATATAATCCAGTTTTTATAGTTATTTGTCTCTTTAAGGGGCCCTCTCCTGTTAATTTCTGATACCGGGGTAATTTTCCCGCAGTTTTTTATCCATGGCTTCACTGAAGCCCGGAGAGGGGTGTTCTTTCAGAATCTGGCGGGCCATATCCCGGGCACGCTCCCTGGTGTCAATACATCCTTCTCTCTCCCAGCTTCCCCGCTGCTGGCGGTTGGAGACTTTGGGGATGAAAAATTCCTTGCGCACGTTTTTAGCAGTATGCATGTGGCTTAAGAACTGGCCTCCCGGCCCGACTTCTTCTATAACGTCGGCAGCAATAGTATCACGATTAACTTCTATGCCTTCCACCGCCCGCAAGGCGATGCCGCCTATCTCGTTATCCACTACCATCTTTTCATAGGAAAGGGTAGTGCAAAACTCCAGGAGCCCGAAAGCGTCGTGGATGTAGTTTGCTCCTGCCAGGGCCACACCCATGATGGTTGCCGCGCTCTCGTAACCCGCCTGGGCATCTACGGTCTTGGAATCGGACATACCGCCGGTAGCATAAACAGGCACTTTGTAGTGCTGGGCCATCTGGGCACAACCTGCATTAATGAGAGAGGATTCGATGGCGCCCCCCATATAGATTCCCACCTGCATATCCACGATGCTGGAGGTGGAACCATAAAGCACCGGCGTGCCTTTATTGACCAGCTGTGTAAGGACCAGCCCACTCAAGGATTCCGCGTTGTTGCAGGTGACAGTTCCTGCCAGGGTTACCGGGGCGGTAGCTCCGGCCAGCGGTTCGGAAGGAGCCGCTACAGGCAGCCCGTAACGGGATATCTCGATGAGGAAATCACTGTAGGTTACCTCGATCGTTAGCGGACTCATCATCAGGGTAATAAAAGATATAAAGGGACGCTCCAGGAGTTTTTCTTTCCCGCCGGCGATGTCTTCTCCCATCCTGATAACCTCTTTTAAGCCATCCATGGTATAAATGCCACCCATGACATGCTTGGAGGTATTGGACAGGGAATGGTAAAAACGGTTGACATCCACGTTTTCCGTTTTAACATCGTTGGGATAGCAGTTTATGACGAAAAAAGCCACGTTTTCCAGGGCATCGGTCATTTTGGCATACCCGGCCACGTCTTTCACCCCGGTAGTGCGGCGCTCTCCGGTTTCCAGGTCAAGAGTATAGAGAACAGTTCCCCCCGTCCCCAGATAAGTATTGGTGCCTTCCAGAACCAGGTCATTTTTCTCTTCCCGGCCACAGAGGGTAACGCTTGCCGGAGCACTATCTACAGCGTCTTCCAGCATGGAGCGGGGTATCTTCACCAGGCCTTCCTGGCGGTCCACGTCAGCGCCCCCGTCGGCAAAAATGTTCTGGGCGTTGGGATTATGTACTTTCACTCCCACGTTTTCCAGGAGATAAACCGTGGCTTCGTGTATCTCCCGGATATCTTTCTCGTCGAATACTTTGAAACTGCCTCCTTTAACCTGCTTAAACATGATTTTTATCATCCTTCCTTTTATTCAATTTGCAAAAGGTTTGACCACATTACATTGTTATAAAACAACTATCCCTGGTTACTGGAAACATTACACCTCCATGACCTTCCCCGCGATATTTACCATTATAACTACTCTATTTCTAACAGGTTTTATTTACCAGTGTATAAGGTATTATAACACATTTCCTGAGCAAATCTCTAACCGGCACCCTGGCGATATAACCCGTTTTCCTTCTATCAGTATGATCTAGTTTAATTTATGCCATACCAGTGGGTTGTATTACTGGATATCTTGTTCTTACTGAATAAAAGAGGGGGTATAAATTTAAGCAGGCAAAGGGTTCTACGTAGAAAAGGGCCTCCTTCGACTAATTTTTTCTGCAAAGTCTGATATTTTATGATATAATAAATTTGTAAACAGTCAGCTTATATAAAGGTTCAAAACGGCGGTGTGGTCAGCGACATCGGCATAAAGTGAGTGGTTGCCATAGCCGGTGAAGACAAGGTCTTAAGCGGGTCGGCACATGGTCTCAGTGCCGCCTCGACCGGAGCCGGCACTGCAACTGCCTCTTTTTAATCAGTTGAGTGCCGGCGA
>Ga0207421_10004350_pt1 | contig 16327 bp, 15 predicted proteins | sample SodLakKL_010_SED_4_FD_187542 | JGI IMG/M metagenome (GOLD analysis project Ga0207421, IMG submission 187542) | Alkaline sediment microbial communities from Lake Tanatar, Kulunda Steppe, Russia - 8KL_010_SED (SPAdes) (version 2) | ecosystem: Environmental > Aquatic > Non-marine Saline and... | reverse complement strand
CAGATGCCTATCAGGGTTCACCGATCTCATATATTGTTTTATCCTCTGGTCTGGTTGTTAATGTCTATTTCTTTGTGCTGGTAAGAATTCTTTTTATCTTCTTTGGAGTCCAATTCTTTCAGGAGACTATCTTCACCAACTTAATTGTCGGCTGGGGAGTTGCTTCAATGCTCTTTGGCCATGGCGCAGCTCTGCAGCAGGATAACCTTAAGCGGCTTTTTGCTTATTCAACAATAGCCCAGCTAGGCTATGTTATTATTGCCTTTGGCATTGGGACTGAGGCTGGAATAGTTGCAGGAAGTTTCCATTTGATTAATCATGCTTTCTTAAAAGGAGCTATCTTCTTTACTGCTGGTAATTTGTATAAGGCCACCAATAGTTATCAAATCAGAGATATGAAAGGACTGGCTGAAAAGATGCCGGTAATGAGTATAATTTTTGTTTTGATGTTAATAGCCATGGTTGGGATTCCACCTTCAAATATCTTTGTTAGTAAATGGTTGATTTTAACAGCTGCCGTTGAAGCAGGTTATCTTGTTCCTGCTTTTATGATACTTGTAGGTAGTTTTATTTCACTTGGATATTATTTAAGACCTGTAATTACTATTTATACAGGTTATTCTGGTTTTCCAGGAAAGCTACCACTTTTAAAATTTAATGAGTATATTCCAACTCTATTTTTAGCAGGTGTCTGTTTAATGATCGGCTTATTTCCTGGCTATATATTGAATATTATTGATGCAGCTCCAGACTTTTTACTTGAACAATCCAACTTTATTCTTCATATCCTGGGAGGTTAAATTATGCCATCGATACTGATTAACCCTGGATTTATCCTGATTCTAACCGGGATACTATCTATATTTATAAAAAATAGCAAAAAACGTTTTATCTTTTCTATGGCCGGCCTGGCCACATCTTTGTTTATTTTACTGGGACTACCGGAGGGTGAAAGGTTATTAACTTTTGTCTTTTTAGATTTTGAAATAATTTTACTGGAAGTTGATGCTATATCCAGAAACATTGCTTTAGTATTTGTGATTTTTGGGGCTGGAGCCTTTATATACTCATATAATCTATGTGGCAAGAAAGAATTTCCTTTAATCAATTTCTATCTTGGTTTCTCATTTATGATATTATTTGTAGGCGATTTTATTAGTTTTTTTGTTGCCTGGGAAATTATTACTATTTCTGCTTTCTTTTTAATTTATGATATTAATGATGCTGTCCGACAGCATACTGCTCAATATTATATACTAATGCATGTTTTTGGTGGGTTAATGTTACTCTGGGGAATAGTTCTCCATGTAACAGAGACAGGTAGTATTCTCCTGACAGTTCCTGAACGGGGCTTAATCTTTTTCTTGATATCTATTGGTGTTAAACTAGCTTATGTTGGAGTTCATACCTGGTTACCAAGGACATACTCAAATATTCCTTATCATATCAGTGTAATCCTATCTGCCTTCACCTCAAAGATCGGAGTCTACGGATTATACAGACTGATAGAAATGGATAATATGCTAATCGCTTATTTTGGGGTGTTTAATGCTATTCTTGGCGTTATCCTTGCTATGACCCATTCAGATATTAGAAAGATATTATCATACCATATAGTCAGTCAGATCGGATATATGATTATAGGTATTGGTATAGGTAATGAATTAGGGATTGTTGGTGGTAGTTTTCACATAATTAACCATATACTTTATAAGGGTTTACTTTTTGTAATGGCCGGTACTGTAATTTATTCTTTCGGATATGAAAACCTCGAGGACTTAGGTGGTCTCTGGAAGAAGATCCCTATAACTTTTGTAACCAGTTTAATTGCAGCCCTATCGATTGCAGGCTTTCCATTCTTTAATGGTTATTTGAGTAAAACAATGATTAAACATAGTACTGATAATCAAATCATCTATTATGGAATGATGATTGCCGGAATTGGAACTGCTCTTTCATTTATAAAAATTATGTATTTTGGATTTATTAGGAAGGGCAATAACCCTAGAATGAAAAAGAAGCCTTTATTTTCAATGAGATTCTCAATGGTCTTTATTGCGGGTATTATGATGGTAATAGCTTTATTGCCGGAACAGATGGAATCTTTATTTAATATTTCTACCGGGATTAATTATTTCTCAGCCTATGAAGTCTGGAATGGAGTTCAACCTATCCTTATTGGTCTGGCATTATTCCCGATTTTACAAAACACAATTGAACCCCATCCAGAACAACCGATCGAGCCTGACTTTTACTGTGATATCTGTAACTCCTTCATAGAATTTGACAATACGGTATCTAAAATTCATACTGGAGATATGGTAAGATATGTCTCCTGGGTTCTTTTTGCACTGGTTCTGTTGCTGTTAAATTTCTATGTTACCAATCTGTTTTAAATTAACTTACAAAGTGAAGAAATGTAATTAAATCAAAATAATCACTGGCACTAAATTTGACTTCATAATTATCCTGTTCAGCTCCAGGATAATTCCCTGCAGTTATAGCATCTTCTATTCTTCTATATATCAGGTGGGCATTAAATTCTTCAATCTCCTGACCTAATGGGTTGAGAATTTCTAATTTTCTCAGCCCTAACTCTACTCCATTTTTAATCCTTTTTCTGGCTTCAGCAATTGGGAGCGCCCTGATTGCGCCTCCTAAACCATATTTAACTGTTGCAGTTTCAATTCCTGGAATTAACTTTTTAGTTTGATTGCAGCAACTTTCATCTCCTGAAATAAAGCTAACCGGTACTCCAAAATAACCTGCAGTATAAGCATTAATTAAAGCTTCACTGGCAGGCTGGTCATTTAAATAAATCTTATGAAATTTTCCAGAGATGGTATGGGCAAGTGTTCCACTCTCAAGCCCCGGGCTTGAATGATATCCAACAAAAAAAACTGTATCAAATGTATTATCTATACCATCCATCATACTATAGGGTCTTCCTGACCAGCCTCTAATTAATTCTGCCCTTTTATCTAGTTGAGCTGGCAGAATATTTCTGGCAGTTGCATGAGCATCTCTAACAACAACCCTGGTTGCCCCATTATCAAAAGCTGCTTCTATTGCTGCATTTACATCACCAGTCATAATTTCTCTAAATTCATCATATTCACTCTTGCCTTTTCTTACTTCATCTCCAACAACTAAAGAACTAATACCCTCCATATCTGCAGAAATAAAAACTGATGTATCTTCTTTAACCATATAAATTATCTCTCCTGTTATGATATTTTATATACTCTTCCAAAAAGTTTCTTTTAATAGTCCTATTGCTCCACCAATCACTAAACCTAAAGCAATACTTCCTCCAAAAAACATACTAACAATTAAGCCAATACCAGAACCAATTGCAACAGCTATTCCAATATACAAGAAGTTATTATTATTTGCCATATCTCCACCCCTTAGAATATATTTCTGCTTGAAGTATAGTTCTATAAATACTTTGAAATTCCTTTATTAGTCTTAATTATTTATTAATTATTTCTATGAAATTTTTTATTAGCTTTTCACCAGGAGTATTTTTCTTTAAATCTCTGATCAATTTATCCAGATTATAACCTTCTTTTATTAGCTTATCCCTATCATTTAAAATATATTCCTTCATTACTCCAGCTGTAAATTCCGGGTGAAACTGAACTCCCCAGATATTATCTTCTAAATAGAATGCCTGATTATTTTCAAAATTATTATTGGCAAGTCTTATGGCTCCTTCAGGAAGTTCTAAAACTGACTGTTCATGAACAAGAAAACTTGAGAACTTATTAGGTAAACCTTTAAATAGACTATTAACTTTACCTGCTTCTGTTAAAAATATTTCTTTACTTCCGATTTCTTTTTTAACTGGATGATAATCTACTTTCCCTCCATATATTTTAGCCAGAAGCTGATGACCAAAACAGATTCCTAATGCAGGAATATTATAATTGTCAAGATAATGTTTAAGTTCCTGGGATAAATTTTTTATCCATTGCGAATCATCTGTAACCATTGAATGAGAGCCTGTTATTATTATACCTTTTATATTATCTATATCTGGAAAAGTTTTATTTTCAAAGGGTTTATAAATTTCTATTTCTTCAATCCTTAAATTAGCTTTATTAATAATTAATTCTTCAAAATCTCCATATTTTTTTACTATTTTATTTAATGATGCTCCTGCCTTTATAATAAGCAATTTCTTCATTATATAAAACACCTCTAGTTATTACTTAATTAAGAAACCTGAACCAGAACTAACTGGTCCAGGAAGTTTAATTCATATATTTACTTTATCTTATCGTCGATTTTGGATCCAGGGCATCTCTTAGTCCATCGCCTAATAAGTTATAACTTAAACAGGCAATAAATATCATAAAGCCTGGTATCAACATCCATGGAAAACCCGTAATAGAAGTAATATTTTGAGCAGCTGCTAGCATATTACCCCAGCTGGCTGCTGGCTCCTGAATTCCTAAACCAATAAAGCTTAAGCCAGATTCCATTATAATATATCCTGGAACAGCAACAGTTGCACTAACTATTACATAGGTAGTTGTAACAGGTAATACATGTTTAATTATTATCCTTTTATCTGAAGCACCAATAGCTCTTGCAGCCTGTACATATTCTTCATTTTTAGCTGAAAGAACCATTCCTCTAATAACACGAGCCATTCCAGCCCAGCCTCTGAAAGCAAGAATAGAAATAATAAAGAAGAATCTCATTTGTGAAGGTATATCAATGGGCATGACTGCAGCCAGGGCTAAAAGCAAATAAAATCCTGGTATTGACATAATCACTTCGGCAAATCGCATTAATACCTCATCTACCCAGCCACCATAATATCCAGATATTCCTCCAACTAGCATACCTATCGATGTTGAAATAAAGATAGCAACAAATCCAATAAACATTGAGACTCTACCACCATATAATAACCTGGTAAATAAATCCCGACCATATCCATCACTTCCGAGAATAAAAAACGGTTGTTCATATCCTTCAATCCCAAAGAGTTGAAAATTAGTTGTAAAAGGCCCAACTGTGTGTGGATCACCTCTATGGAAAAACTGAATTTCATATTTCTCATCTTCAACAGTTTCATATTGGCCCCAGCCGACTGATTCAGTTCCATAAATATATGGCCTTGTAAGACTTCCAGTTTCATCAGTGAAATGGACTCTTGTTGGGGGGTGATAAAAATATTGTCTAAAAGTTCTATTTGGATGATATGGTGACAGAAAACCAGCAAATATAACCATGATATATAAAGTCAAAACAACTATTCCTCCGACTATTGCTATCCTGTGTCTGCTTAAACGTTTCCACATCTCACGCCAGAAAGAATATTGATCTTTACTTTTTATTGTCGATTGAGCAAGTTCTTTTTGATCATTCTCGTTAAATGCTTTTCTCTCCATTTTATCCCCCCCTTAATTATACCTTATTCTTGGATCACTCATTGCTAAAAGAACATCAGCAATAAGATTTCCTAATATTAATAATACACTACCCATCATTAAACCTGCCATAGCAAGATAAAGATCTTTTGATCTAACCGCATTTAGCATTAAGGTACCTAAACCTGGCCAGCCAGTTACTATTTCAGTTAAGGCTGCTCCTCCAAGCAATGCACTAATTTGAAAACCAAAGATCGTAATCATTGGATTAATAGCATTTCTTAAAGCATGTTTATAAACTACTACCCTCTCCATTAATCCTTTAGATCTGGCTGTTCTTACATAATCTGAAGTCATAGCATCAATCATCTGCCCTCGCATCTGTCTGGTTAGTCCAGCCATTGAAGCTGTACCTAAGACCACTGCCGGAACAGCTAAGTGTTTTAAAATATCAATAAATTGCTGCACCGGGGTCATCATATCATGAGTAATGCTAGTCATGCCCTGAATCGGCCAATTCAAGTTGAAAGTAACTATTCCATATAATAAAAGTAAGGCAAAAAAGAAATTTGGAATGGATAAGCCAACAAAGGCCAGACTGGTAAATATATTATCACCTATTGTATATTTTCTTGTTGCAGAATAGATTCCTACCGGGATTGAAACACCCCAGGCCAGGACCATAGCTGCAAAAGATAAAATAAGTGTATTCATTATTCTACTCCCAATAACCTGGGTAACAGGAACTCGATAAGTAAAAGAGCGACCTAAATTTCCTCTAAGCACCTGTCCTAACCAGAGTGCATACTGTTCAGGTACTGATCTATCCAGTCCAAAGTCTCTTTCCATTGTATTAAGCACCTGTCTAGATATATCTGGATTCATTCTCAATTGATCAAGATAATCACCTGGTGATAATTGCATTATCATAAATGAAAATAATGAAATTGCTAAAAGTAGTGGGATAGCATATAGTATTCTTCTTATTATATACGTTTTCATGAACTATAGGCTCCTTTCTATAAAAATATTATAATTGCTTAAAAATAAGAAGGGGGGATAGCCCCCCTTCCTGGCAGTACTAAATCTATAATGATAAAATACTAGTATGCAAGATACTGTTCATATAGATTCCAGGTTACCCCACCATAAGCACTGATATTATGATTCTCTAAATTGTTTCTAACTCCATAAATAGCATTAGGTGCTGTTGTATAAATTAATGGCACCTGATCAGCTATGATTTCCTGGAACTCATTATAATACTCAATTCTATCTTCAATTTCAACAGCCTGAGCCCCTAATTCAAAGAGTTCATCTATTCTAGCTTCCCAATCTCTGTGAGGCTCTTCCTGCATTGGATGCCACATATGAAGAGGACCATCAGATGTCCAAACATTAGCGCCACTATGTGGTTCTACTCCACCAGTCAGACCGATTAAGATTGTATCAAAATCAAACTCGCTCTGAAGCTGGTTGACTAATGCATTAAATTCAACTGGAGCTGTGTTAATCTGCATACCTAATTCTCTCAGGTCATCAGCAATTATATTCATTATTGTCTCTCTCTCATCATTACCTGCATTGGTAGCAATATTAAACTCAACTTCTCTGCCTTCCCAGTCAACTAAATTACCATTATTATCCCATTCAAATCCTGCTTCTTCAAGAAGCTCTCTTGAGCGATCTAGATCATAAGGATAGGTTCTAACATCTTCGTTTAAGAACTGCTGATTAGGGGTACTAACCGGACTCCACTGAGGAGTTCCAAAGCCAGCCTGGGCCTGATTTATCATTGTATCTTTATCAAAGGCATGGGCAACAGCTCTTCTAAATTCAAGAATGTCAAACCATTCCTTTTTCTCTGGCCTATCTTCTAAGTTAGGATTATTAGGATTAAGATTAAAAACCAAGAAATTTGTACTAAAGGTTGGACCAGCATCTATTAGTTCAAAATCTCCTCTTTCTTTTAACTGTTCAAAACGGCCATAGTTTCTACCCTGTATGGAGTTAAAGTGAACCTCGCCATTCTGGAATAATAAATCCTGAACTTCAGTACTTTCTACAATAACTTTAACCCATCTATCTAAATAAGGAAGTCTTTCTCCTTCAGGATCTAAACGCCAGTAATAAGGATTAGCATCCTTAACTATTCTTTCACCTGGAACAAAATCTGTTAACATAAATGGACCTGTACCAACTATTTCACTTGGGTCAGTATCAACACCCCAGGCTTCTGTAAATTCTCCTGCCTCATAAGCATCTCTGAGTTTGTGCTCCGGAATAATATAAGTTCCAATAGAATTCATAAATGGAGCAAAAGGCTCTGGAAGCTCAAATTCTACTGTATAGTCATCAATCTTCCTATACTCAGGAAATTCTCCAGCTACTCTTAGGACACTTCTAGTACTTGTTGGAATATCTTCATCGCTAATTACATCCATTGTGAAGATAACGTCGTCAGCAGTAAAGGGTTCACCATCATGCCATTGAACTCCTTCTCTTAAATAGAAAGTGTAAACTGTTCCATCTTCGCTAATTTCCCAGTCATGTGCTAGCCTAGGAATAAATTCGGTTGTTACACCATGCCTGGTCACTAAGCCCTCAAATATAGGACCATCAGTAACATCGGTTGACGATGTTTCATTAGCTATTACAGTATTAAAAGTTCTTGGATCTCCTAATACTGCCTGCATTATAGTTCCTCCATGCTCACCCTGAGGTTTTTCTGAAACCCAGGGATCTTTAAGTTCTACTTCTTCGGCCATCGTTACAACAGATGCTGATAAAACAAAAGCAAATAATAAGACTAATATGGTAAGTTTTTTCATATAAAAATACTCCTCCTAATTTTTTTATTGATTCTCAATTCTTGATTTTCTATGAAAACAACTTAAAATGTATCTCCCCTATCCCCCTTTCAATTCAAATATTAATAAATAAAAATAATATCTTAATATTATAATACTCGATAAAATATAAAAGTCCTTCAAAAATTTAAAGTTTTAAAAAACACTTAAAGTATTCAAATATCAATATATTATCACATTAATTTAATACTTTTATTTAATTATCAAAAATAATTGATTAATCGATATCATTTTATAGACTTTATTAAATAATAAATTAATAAAATTTTTTTGGAAAAAAATTAAAAAAGCCCTTTTGCAAGGGCTTTTTCCGGAGTATTTAAGATTTAATTTATATTTATTAAATAATTTAGTAGCTCTGAGGCATTATCACCTGGAATTTCTTCATAATAACTCCAAATCTTTTGAGCATCTCTTTTAAATAACTGTCTTTCTTCTTTAGTTAAACTAAGAATTTTTATGTTTTCTTTAGCATGCTTAATATTTCTTAAATTATCATCATAATGTTTTTGCTGTAATTTCTTTGAGAAATCTTTCATTTCTAAGATAACATTATTCAATATATCTTTTAAATCATCTGTCAATGAATTATAAAAAGTTGGATTTGTAATCAAAATATTAATATCAGGATTTGATTTTGTCTCAATTAAATATTCTTGTGTATTATAAAATCCCATTTCTTTAATAGTTGACAGGTTAGCTACCTGCCCATTAAAAACCCCAAAATAAAGGCCACTGTAGGCTTCAACAGAATCTATAGCTGTAACATTTGCTCCATATTCTTCATAATTTCTTATATTAAACTTATTTGGCGCTACCCTAAGATTATAGTTCTTTAATTTATCTGGATGATTGATATAGTCATTTGCAGAGATAAGTTCCCAACCGGAAGCAAAATATCCTAATGGAAAGATATTTTTCTCAATAAAAGATTCTTCTATAAGATTAGAGAATTTCTCACTATTGATTAAATCAGTTAACTTATTAATATCATCTGGAAATAGATATTCTAGCTGGAAAATTTGGCTTTCAGGTATATAACTAGCTATATTCTTATCTGAAACTAAATTAAAATGTACTACATTATTTTGGGCCTGTTCTATCATATCTTCCCCTGTTCCTAAAATACTGGCTGGATATAGTTCCACCTTAACTTTCCCCTTAGTTTCAGCTTCAATCTTATTTTTAAACTTATGAGCATATTGATCCATATAACTACCTGCTTTATCTGTATAACTGAATCTCCAGATAGTCTCTTCTTGATTAATGTTTAATGAAAGAATATTAGTTGATGCAGCACCTATAAACGTGATTGTTAAAATAAACACTAATGAAAACACAATTTTTCTCTTCATTTTGAATTCCCCCTAATATAATATTTAGCAATTTATATTTACCTACTATCTACTCAATATAATAAATCAGTATTCAATATAACATATTTAAATCTAAAAATCTATAGTTTTCAGCAACAAAATTAATTTTTATTTTATTAAGTAATTTTTATTTAATAATAATTTATTTAAAGCCTTTAAAAATCTTTTCAAATGATATATGATATATAAGGAAAGCTAATTATAAGGAGGAAAAAATGAAAATAGGAATTGTTGGTTTACCGAATGTTGGAAAGTCCACATTATTTAATGCTCTCACAAAGGTCCAGGTTGATGCTGAAAATTACCCTTTTTGTACAATTGATCCCAATATAGGAGTTGTTAATGTTCCTGATGAGAGACTGGATATTTTAACGAATATATATAATCCAGAAAAAAAGACCCCTGCAATGATAGAATTTGTAGATATAGCTGGTCTGGTAAAGGGAGCAAGTAAGGGTGAAGGTCTTGGAAATAAGTTTTTATCTCACATTCGAGAAGTAGATGCTATTTCTCAGGTTGTTAGATGCTTTACTAATGATAATATAACCCACGTTAATAATAAAATTGATCCTATAGATGATATTGAAACTATTAATCTGGAGCTAATGCTAGCTGATATGGCTACAATTGAAAAACGTTTAGAGAAAACAGAAAAGAAAGCCAAAAGTGGAGATAAAGAATATTTAAAAGAGCTAGAGGAATTGAATAAATTAATAGAAGAACTGGAAAACGGAAAAAATATCAGGCAAGTTGAATTAAATGAAACTGGCCAGAGATTGACAAAAGAACTTCAATTATTATCTGCAAAACCTACAATCTATGTTTGTAATGTTGATGAAAATAAGATTAACGATGATAATAATAGATATGTTGAAATGGTCAGGGAATATGCTGCAGAAGAAGGCGCAGAAGTTATAACTGTTAGCGCACAAATTGAAGCTGATATTGCTGAGCTTGATGAAGAAGACAAACAATTATTTTTAGAAGATTTAGGAATTGAAAATTCTGGACTTGATCGATTAATAAGAGCAGGTTATAGATTATTAGATTTAATTACATTCTTGACTGCAGGTGAAAAGGAAGTTAGAGCCTGGACTGTAAAAAGAAATTCAACTGCTCCCCATGCTGCTGGTAAGATTCATTCAGATATGGAAAGAGGATTTATTCGTGCAGAAGTTGTTAGTTTTGAGGATTTAAATGAAACTGGCTCATATAAAGACGCTCGCGAAGAAGGAGTTTTGAGATTAGAAGGCAAGGATTATATAATTCATGATGGCGACGTCTGCAACTTTAGATTTAATGTTTCATAAATAATTTAAAACCAATGATAAAAGCAACCCTGTTCTCTTCTGAAAGGGTTGCTTTTTAAAATTAATCTTTATTATTATTGTTGATCTTCTGCTCGATATCTTTCTGGATTACATCTCTTACCTCTTTTTTAAAATCTTCTTTAGACATATCATCAGCTTTAATCATAATCCTTGTCATTGGAAGTTTCTTAAATAACTTATGAAATAATTGGTTCAAAATTGAAAAACCAATCAATACAATAACTGCTGTAACTAAATCATGATATAATAAAGAATATAGACCAACTGCTCCTGCGAAAATACCAATAAAATATTGTAATATATGCTTAATATCAAACTTTTTATTAATAACTTTATGGAGCTCTATATAGTATTTAAAAATCAACTTTTTCATATTATAACCTCCTGCTTCCTAGAAATAAAATTATAGCAGAATAAATTTAATTATGCAAATGCAGGATTATCTAACTTTTTATATAAGTAATGAATAAGAAATATATTTTAATACTCTGGAGTTGATAATTATGTCTGATAATAATGAAATTAAAATATTTGCAGGAAGTTCAGGTAAAAAGTTTGCAGACAAAATCTGTGAGTATTTGAAGATTAAACCTGGAAAATCTGAAGTTATTAATTTTACTGAAGGAAATATAATGGTTAAAAGTAAAGAGACTGTCAGAGATAAAGATGTTTACCTTGTCCAGTCTATTGGTCTTGAGCCCAATAATGAATTTACAGAAATATTATTCTGGATGGATGCATTTAAAAGGGCAAGTGCACAGTCAGTCACCGCTATTATACCCTTTTTCAGTTATGCCCAGGGAGATAAAAAAGATGAACCTAGAGTTTCAATTAGAGGAAGAGTCTGTGCAGAATCAATAGAGCTTGCAGGTGCTGATAGAGTTATTACAATGGATCTCCACAGCCCTCAAATACAGGGCTTTTTTAAAAATCCAGTTGATCATTTATATGCAATGCCTATTCTCTGTGAATATTTTATGAAAAATTATGATTTGAGTAATACAGTTGTTGTGTCTCCTGATGCAGGGTTTGCTAAAGAAGCAAGAAGATATTCAGCTTATTTAAATAGACCAGTTGCTATTGGAGATAAAAGAAGATTATATCATAATGAGAGCGCAGAAATACTTGAAATAATAGGTGATGTTAGAGATCGAGATGCCTTGATTTTTGATGATTTTAGCATATCAGGTGGAACTTTAGTCGATCTAGCCAGAGGCTTAAAGGAACGGGGAGCTAGAAGAATATTTGCTGGATTATCACATATATTATTAAATGATTCAGGTGTAGAAAGAATTGAAAATAGCCCTATAGAAGAACTGGTAAGCACCGATTCTGTAAATAATAAGGTGATTACAGATTCTAGAAAAATAAAATTAGTTTCTGTGGCACCTCTTTTTGCAGAAACTATCTATCGGGTTCATAATGGAATTTCTGTTAGTTCCTTATTCAAGGGGGTCCCTAAAAAAGTATTAAAAAGCTCTAATATATAAAAATAAAGAAATTGCAGGCAAGAACTAATCTGCCTGCAATTTATATTTTTTAATTACTAATCTGTTTGGGAATTCCCTCCTGTTTCAAATCAAAAGAGGCTGCTTTTAATAGTTCATAAACAGCTACTGCCAGAAATGCATCTGCTACATGGTGCAAGGCTGTACCAACTCCAACAATTATTCCTGCGTCTGCCAGTGAAAAACCAAATGGTAATACTATTAGCGCTTCTCCAATAGCATGGATTGGCAAAACTAATAATAAAGCAAGTTTAAAACTATAGCCCTTTTTAATTAATAGTGCTCCGGTTCCTCCAACTAGAATATGAATAGCAGCCCTGGCCCCAATAACTGGTCCGGTGACTAGAAAAAATCCTAAAGCAGAGCCAAATCCAACAAAGATGGCTGCAAAGGGACTAATTAACATTGATAAAAATACCGGTAAATGTGAAGCCAGAGTAGCTGAAAATGGTGGAATATAAATTCTTAAATAAGTTCCAAAGACTAAAGGTATCATTAGTGCCAGTGCGGTTAATAAAGCTGCATATACAAGTTCCTTAACTTTCAATTTTCTTTTTAACAAATCAAAATCCTCCTCCAGATTTTATTTCTATTATATTATCTCAATATACAGGTGATTTGTCAAGTGTATATACAGTAAATTTAAATTTATTTTACCCTTCTAATAAATACCCTTCTGCTGATAATGATGATTTCAAGTTTTTTAAGACCTCATTATTAGCTACCTCTACAGTATGGAGATGGATTCCATCTGTTAATTCAGCCAATAAACCTGCATCATTTTCTTCTACCTTTTTCAAGAATTCTTCAACTTCTTTTTTATTAGTTAACATCAAATTACCCTTTAATTCTCCATAAATAGGGTGTTCAACTCTAACATCTAATATTCTAGCCCCGTGTTCTATCATTATCATTAATTCGTTTTTAACAAGATCGTCTCTGTGGCGACAGGCAATTGTAGCCTCTAAAAATGGCGACTTATTTTTCTGAAGTAAATACCCTCTAGATGTTGATAAAATATCTACTCCTTCTGCTCTAATAAGAGCTATATCCTGAACAATAACCTGTCGGGTTACTTGAAATTTTTCTGCTAATTCAGAGCCTGTATGAGGTTCTTCACTATTTTTTAAAATATTTACGATTTCCTGGCGCCTATCACCTGGTTTTAATGTTTTATTTGCCAATTTGATCATCTCCCTCTAACCAGATATTTTTAATTGAAAAATTGTTATTAAAGGCAACTATATTTGCTATTTTACCACCTTTTAAAGAACCATATAAGCTATCAAGGCCAAGCCGCTTTGCAGGATTATAACTGGCCAGATGCCAGCTATCAATTAAGTCTAGTTCTGTATTATTATAAATATACTCAACAGCATCTATAAGCTTTAAAGTTGAGCCAGCCAGGTTTCCATCTGCCAGACGGGCTTCACCATTTTTTATAGAAACGTTTAAACCACCTAAATCATAATCTCCATCTTCCATACCAGCTGCCCTCATTGCATCAGTTATTAATATAATCCTCTTAACGCCAGCTATTTTCAAAGTTATTCTTATGGTAGCTGGATGAAGATGAATGCCATCGGCAATAATCTCCATTGTAGTATCTTTGCTATCTAAAAATGCTCCAACAGTACCAGGGTTACGGTGATGAAAACCTGTCATGCCATTATAGAAATGACTTGCCTGTTCCACACCATTTTTAATAGCTTCTGTCATAGTTTCATAATCAGCTGCAGTATGAGCTGTTGCTACTAATGTATTATTATCTTTAAGGCTTTGAATTATTGCTTTTGCACCAGGTTTTTCTGGTGCAAGGGTTACAATTCTTAAATATTCACCTAAAATATCTATCCAATTATTGATTTCCTTAATTGCTCCTGTTCTTATAAACTCTGCATTTTGAGCTCCTTTTTTAGCCTGACTGATAAATGGCCCTTCAATATGAGCTCCTAGTAAATTTGTTTTACTTTTAATATCAATTGCATTTTTTATTCTTTTACAGGTGGATTCAAGCTCTTCAGGTGGAGCAGTTAATGGTGTAGCCAGCCAGCCTGTTACCCCATTTTTTAATTTATAATTGCTTATCTTAGCTAAAACATTTTCTTGATTATCCATTACATCGTATCCATATCCGCCATGACAGTGGATGTCAATCAAGCCTGGACCTAAAAATAGACCTCCCATATCAGTTTTTTTTAGATATTTTTTTTGCTCTGGAACACCTTCACCTATTTTTTTTATTTTATTTTCATCAATGATTAACCAGCCATTATCAATAATTTTATTTTCAGAAATTATTTTTGCATTGTATATTAGTTGGATTGTCATCCCTCCTGAATTAATTGTATTTCAAACCAGACCCTGTTAATATAATAACAATATTACCAAAAGAAGTATTCTTATCTTTAAGATGATTTATAGCCCCTGCAGGAGCCGCTGCTGAAGTAGGTTCTATATAAATACCCTGCTTCCACAGTTGTTTTAAAGAATTCTTTATTTCAGTTTGATTTACTAAAATAACATCTCCCTTACTTTCTTTAATTGCATTAATAATCTCATTTATTCTTGCAGGCTCTTTAATAGCTATACCTTCTGCTAAATTATTTAAATATGTATTACTTTTTCTACTTTTACTATGAAATTTTTCCCAGATCGGGAAAACTGGCTCTGCCTGGACAGCTATTAATCTAGGGAGATTATCTTTAGCCAATATTTCTTTTAAGCCATGCCAGACACCTAATAATAAAGAACCATTACCAACAGGCAGAATAATTTCATCAATTTTTTTAAGATCTTCAATAAGTTCTTTAGCTATAGTTGCAACCCCGGCAAAAAATAAAGGATTATATATATGAGAAGCATAATATTTATTTCTAGCGGCCTTTTTTACCGCCCTGGATGTTGCTTCTCTATCACCTGAAATCTTATGGATAATTGCACCTGTTGACTGTATCTGCGATATCTTTGCTGAACTTGTAGCTTCTGGTAAAAAAATATTGCAGTCAATGCCAGCAGCAGCTGAATAGGCAGCAACTGCTGCCCCGGCATTCCCTGATGAATCTTCGACTATTTCATCTATTCCAGCATTTTTTAATTTACCTAACATTAATCTTGCTCCTCTATCTTTAAAAGAACCAGAAGGGTGATAATAATCGAGTTTATAGAAAATTTCATGCCCTAATAATTCTTTTTTTAATAAAGGTGTCTTTACTTCTCCTAATTCAAGATCAGTTTTGTATTGGAGAGGTTTTTCAGGAATTTTAAATAAACCTCCACAATTACATTTGAACATTTTGCCATCATGTGGATACTTTTTGCCACATTTTAAGCACTCAAATTTCATCAAAAAAGTCCACCTTTCTGCATCTAAAGAACATGTGATCCTTCGATTTTGATTTTTTGGCCATGGGGTTTACCAGCCATAAATATAAATCTAGATTCATCTGCAAGTGTCTTGATTTCAATAGAAGCTTTAGAAGTTAATAAAAGAGCTTCTCCTTCATTTAGTTTTTTCTCTGTTTCTATTATACCATCAATTACATAAATAATTCCATGCATTTTATCTGACAGCTGAATATTATAACTCCCACCTTTAACTAATGTGATATCCTGGAGCAATAATTCTGTTTTTAACTTAACTGGTGAACCAGGTCCAATTAAACTTCTAATTATAACATTTTCTTTTTCTTGAACAGGAACATTTTCTGGATTAAGTGCTTGATATTCAGGTTTTGATTCTTTCATTTCAGATGGCAGGTTAACCCAGATTTGCATACCATGTGCGTAACCGGCTGTACCTGGAGCTTCAGAGTGAACAATACCTTTACCTGCATTGAAAGTTTGTAAGCCACC
>Ga0207421_10004349_pt1 | contig 16328 bp, 18 predicted proteins | sample SodLakKL_010_SED_4_FD_187542 | JGI IMG/M metagenome (GOLD analysis project Ga0207421, IMG submission 187542) | Alkaline sediment microbial communities from Lake Tanatar, Kulunda Steppe, Russia - 8KL_010_SED (SPAdes) (version 2) | ecosystem: Environmental > Aquatic > Non-marine Saline and... | reverse complement strand
TATCATGGTCTGCTTTGTCTGCTTTGTCTTCTTCGTCAACTCGTTTAGTGAGCCCCATTAAGAAAAGAGCCTTGCCTACTGAGGCTTTACGGACAATAGAAATGTATAAAGCATACCAGTTCTCCACATGATATACGTCTTGGTGGTCTTGCCATACTGCTGCATCATCGTCAAACTTTACTTTAGTTACTGTTCTACTCAAATGCGTTCTCCCCTTCCTTTTCTTTATTTGGAGTCCACTCTCCTGTTCGCTTGTGGAACTCTTTAGGTATATTATAGCCCCTGCTGTCGTCTAACTCTTTCTGCGATATGCTGAGAAATCTCATTAGTGCTTCTACCATCACACCAGAACGACTACAGTTCTGTTTAAGAGCTTCTTCATCTGTCTTATCCAGCACATAGTTAGGTAAACGAAGGGTAACTCTCTGACTTGTCGGCTTTTGTCGTTCCATGTTATCTCTCCTTTCTTATTTCTTCCATTCCTGAGCGGACTTAATATCCACAGTGAATGGAACTTCCGTGTCAAATGGTGCAGTCTCCATCTGTTCTACCATAATCTGACTGATTTCATCTACCAGCTCGTCAGGGCACTCTACCATAATAGAGTCGTGAACTGTCAGCACTACCTTAACTGTGGGATATTTCTCTTTAAACAGATTGTGTAGCTGTATAGTATTCCACAGGGTAAGGTCGGCTGCCCCTGACTGTATAGGCATATTAACTCCTTCTCTAATTATCCCTTCTATATTTCTCTTGGTCAAGAAGGGAAACCTACGCTTCCTGCCAAACGGAGACTGCACGTATCTGTGGTTCTTTATCTGCTTCTTGGTGTTAGCTATCCATTTCTGCACACCGGGCATCAGTTCCTTGTAAGCCTGCACAAACTCTAATGCCTGTTTAGGTGGTAATCCTGTTCCGTCTGCTAACTTACTATCGCTCATTAAATACAATAGACCGAATGAAACTACTTTGGCTGCCTGTCTCATTTCAGAAGTGACATCAGGAACATCTACACGATACGCCTGAGAAGCCATAAAGGTATGGAAGTCGCTGCCTTCTGCTTCAAGGTCGTTTATGAGCTTAATCAGCTTTTCGTCCTGAGCTATGTGGGCAGCCATCCTGATTTCAACCTGCTCATAGTCAGCCTGAATGAATTTAAAACCGGGCGGAGCTCCATATACGGTTCTAATATCTGACTCTCTTGGTATCTGATGTAAGGCAGGATTGGTTGTGGACAACCTGCCTGTCTCTGAACGGTCTATATGAAAGCTACAACGAACTCTGTTATCGTGGTCAAGGTAGTTAGGCAGGTTCCTTAAGTATCTGCTCCACATGGTGTAGACTGTTTTGTATTCGTCCAGCTTGATGATAAATTCTTCATCAGGATATACAGTCATCAGAGCTTTTCGGGTTGCCTTGTCCACACTACCTGCTTTTCTACCGTATATATCAGGCTCGTCTAACTTCTTCTGATTCCATATAAACTTCTGAACTTGTGGGTGAGAGTTAGGATTAAACTCAGGGTCGCCTGTAATCTCTTTTAACTCCTCTGCTAATGCAGTAACCTTATCTCTATAGTCCTGCTCTACTTCACGCCATCTGTCAACAGATACCCACACCCCGTTACGGCTTATTTCAGGTAGAGTGTTAGCAGCAGGTATTAGTAAGTATTCATATACCCTGCGTAGGTCTTCATCTTCGTCCAATTCTGCTTCAAATATCTTATACAGCCTAAGTGTGTAGTCAACGTCCTTGCCACAATACATATAAATCTCCTCTAAAGGGAGCTTCTCAAACATTTCGTCCTTGCTTGCCTCATAGGTTGACATAACTTCTGTCTCATACGGGGTGGCTCCACAGAATTCTACGGCTAAGTTCTCTAAGCTACGCCGTTGTGGTCTCTCGTCTAACAGATAGTGCATAAGCATAGGGTCTTCCTCTACCTCACTTGGTAGATTAATCGTCTTGTTGAACTCTCTATCAAACGGAGCATTGAAAGCACCTGTGCGGAGAGAGAATAGCTCCTGACAAAGAGATATATTCTCTCTGATAACATGGTCGGGAAGTATGTAGGTCTCTCCAACTTCAAAGCATACACCCACACATCTGCCTACGTCTTTATCCGGGTCAACTCCTGTGGTCTCCCAGTCAAAGACTATCGGGTTACGTGATTTCTTAGCTTTTCTTAACAATTCCTTTATCTGCTCTGTGGTGGCAATTACCTGAACCGTTGTGTCCCAGTCCTCGAAAGGCATTCTCTCTCCTATCACCGTGCTGTAAGCTCTATTAATATCTCTTAACAAAGTGAGAAACTTAGTGTCGCCTTTAGGATATAATAAGGCAGCCGGATGGTAGGTAGGAACTCCCACATGGTTAGTGAATGTGTTGTATAGCTTACCTCTGCTGTCTTCCATCTTCCTGATATTGGGAAATATAGTCTTGGAGGAGCTTAACCCTAATGCTATAACTATGTCAGGGTCAGCTTTGTTAATCTCTGCTTCTAATCGGTCTATACAACAGGCAATCTCTTTAGCTGTGGGAGTTCTGTTACTTGGCGGCCTGCACAAGCAGGTATTGGTGAAGTGAATCTCATTCTTCTTGAACCCTGCGAAAGCTACTATGTCTCTGATTACCTTGCCTGAGTCTCCCACAAAGGGGACTCCCTTCTTAAGCTCCTCTGCTCCGGGAGCCTCGCCTACTAAAACAGCTTTGACATTCTTGGGGATTTCTGTAATAACCGGATTACCGTTGTTCAGATTACATTCAGAGCATTTGCACATCTCTAATAAATCAGTCGTCAAAGAGATTCATCTCCTTTCCTGCTGTTTTAGGACGATAGTTAAGTATAGAATCTTCAGGCTCTATTACTAATGAGTTACCCATTCTGAGTTTGGTGATATACCCTAACTCCTCAGCTTCAGTCAGAATATTTATTAAAGTTCTTCTGGACACTCCTACCTGAGAAGTTACTTCTTTCGTGGTTATCTGATTGCCCGGCCCTACCTTCTTACAGTATAAGAGAAACTTGTCGAGTGATGTCAGTCGCTCTATTTCCTGCTGTGTCTCAGGCATCTGGTCGTCATGTATGGTAGCTGCATACTTTTCTGAAGTAAACTGATTGTGGGTTCTGCCGTCTATCTCAAAGCTGTATTCAGCGTCTATGTCATTGAACTTAACCTTGAACGATTCATCAGTCGGTGCGTCCTTGATGTCTCTGTGAACCTCAACTGTGTTGTCGTCTTTAGTTCTGTTGATGAACAAACTATTCTCAGACCATGCGTAGAGAGCCATGTTACCATATAGCTTCTCATTATTCTCTCCGTTACTCTTACGGTAGTGATGAACCACAGCTATAGAGCAGCCATATACGTTACGCCAATGCTTGAGTATGTCCAGTATGTAGGTAATCTCACTTGATTTAAACTCGTCGATACCTATAGACATCATAAACATAGGGTCAAGTATAACCATCCGTGGTCTATGTTCTGCTATTCCCTTCTCTACCAACTCTAATTTTCTCTGGTCGGAGAAGTTTACACCGCCTGCTACCGATATATACAGAGGGATTGTCTTGTTCGGGCCAACTACTATATCTACTCCGGTCTGCTTCTTGTTTACCTTGGAGGTAGTAATCCCTTTCTGTGCAGCTAATACCTGTACCCTGTGGGCTACCCTCCATAGAGGGTCTTCCTCCTGTATCATCAGAACTCCCCCCGGTCTCTGCACTTCAAACTCTCCCAAGAAGGGCTTACCTGAAGCTATGGACAGAGCCAAGTCAAGAGAGATAACTGACTTGTAGCTCTTACCTACTCCTGCTATCCAACCTACATTTTCGTCCATCCAAATATCTTTCACCATCCATTCAGGTCTCTTGGAGTGCATCATCAGAGAGTTAATCCCCTGCCAAGGCAGAGAATTCTCCTCGTCCTCAACTACTTTATTCTGAAATATCCTGCTCTCAACCTTCTGAATCTCTACCCACAGTCCGTGGTCTCCTCTTTTATCTCGCTCATACTTATTCCAAGGGCTGTGTTTAGCTATGACAAATGCTTCATGTATTTTCATACCTGTCTCTAATAGCATACATTCAAGGTTCCACAGGTTCTTAGACCAGTCATCGTCCTTACCGGGTCGGGTGTTAAGTAAATCCCACAGGCTAGGAGGGAAACTCTTACCCCATTTATTCAGGGTTTTAGCATAGTCCGGCCATTTTTTAGGCATTGATCTGGTGTTATCGCTGTCACTCATATTTTTGTGGAGCGTCTCTTTAATTTCGTCGACTGTCATAGGTCTGTCAGGTTTATCTTCAGGGTCGATAGGCAGTAGTTCTTCTGCATAATACTCTGGCCCATCATCCCAAAGGAGCTCGCCTTGCTGTTCAGGAACATATTTATAATTCATGGAGCCGGGTATTCTCAGTAGCTTAGTGAGTGCCCACCCTCCTGAGTCAGAGCCGGTCGTTGCGGTCAAATGTTTATTCACCTGTTCTATAATCTGTGGAGTTGTGGGTTCTTTCAATATCCATAGAGCCTGATACTTTAGCTCAGAGGTAGTCCAGCACACGGTAGGCTTAGGCTGTAGTTCATGCAGGTTGCCTAAGTCCTTATCTACCCATGCTGCCCAAACATCAGGTAGAGCATTAGGCTTCTTTCGGCTGTTATCGTCAAACAGGTGTGGGCAGAACCATACGTTAGCCCACTTATTATATTGAACTGCTTTATCCAGAGCTTCTTGCAGTCCACTTGGATAGTAGAAAGGGGATTGACCGAATCTGTCGTCCTTGCCGAAGGCAAAGAACGCCCATCCCTGCTCAGGATATATTCTTTCCAGTATCTTTTTGAATTGCCGAATTGTGTCTAAGTCCATTATTATTGGGAGACCTACCCCGGACGTAGGCAGGTCTCCCTCTTGCACCCCCTTTCAGAGAGCCCCAAATAAGTGAATATGTGAATATTCTATCTGTTTTAAAATGGTTTGCCAGCAGTCTTGCCTTTGCCTTTCTTCTCTGGTTGTTCCAACCTGTTCACCCAGTCCTGCTTCTCACCTGACTGGTCATTAGTCTGATTGGTTACTACTGCTGTGCAGGGGATAGACTTAGTAATATCTCTCTGCTCTCCGTTGACGGTAATTGCTGTTACCTCAGACCTGCCATTGTCATCGGTGTTTCCGAATTCTAAGCCTACGTTCAGTTCGCCATTGTCTCCTCTGTCTCCTTCTTGGAGTATTCCCAATGCTGTTAATAGTCTGAAGAAGTAGCCCTTGCTTGCGTCCTTCTGCGTGATTACGTGGAAATACCTGCGAGACTCTCCTTTGTATTCCCCTTCAGTAAACTCTACGTCAATCCCCAACACGATATTACCTGTCTCCTCTTTCTCCCAGTATAGCCAGCCCTCTGTTTTAGCCTGATACCTACCCGGTGGAATAACTGCAAACCCCGAACTGTTAAAATTACTTAAATCAAATTGTACTGACATGATAAAACCTCCTTGTTATTTTTGAATGTAGTCTGCTGTTATAGTTTCCAGCAGCTCTGCTATTTCTCGGTTAGTTGATTGGTATGAGGACTTAAGTTCTTCCACAGCTAACTCTAAGTCCTCTATCATACGTTCCCAACGCTCGTCGTCCTTTCTGTTACCGGGTATATCGGACTCACTTACACCCGGAGGCAAATCCCACCCGAAGTTAGCCATGCTTACTTACCTCCTTTCTTTCTCTGGTATAAGTATTCACTCAGGTCAGGTGCTTCCCCTGCATCGGGGAATATCCCTATCCTATCCTTTGCCATAACTCCATGCTGTGGAGTGAACAACATTTCCCTTGTCTTATCCAAGTTACCGTTCTTGTCCTCTCCGCCTCTGGCATATATGAAGGACACCACACTAAACATAGCCGGAAACTTCTCATTCATCTTCTGCGTCCCAATCATAGGGCGTATCTGAAATGGGGCTATGTCATCCTCTTTAAGTCTTTCGGATAGTGTGGTGAATATCACATGCACCCTGTCGTCTACGTTATCTACCTGAGACAAGTCTATTACTGAACGCAGGAACCTGCTGAACATAGCCTGCACTTTAAGCCTGCCCTGAATGGGCATTAAGTCTGCGTCCTGAGCTCCTCTCTCATCATGGTATTGTTGTCCTACTGCTTGGACAAACATATCATGCAGGAAGTTAAGTCCATCTATGAGTAGAGTATTGAACCCATGCCCTCCCTCATAGAAGCCATTAACTACTTCCTGCACATCGTCAAGAGAGGCGACTCTCTTACCGGGTGTCTTGTAGGGTATTGCCTTGTGCGAAGTAGGGTCAGGACTCATTACATATAGAGGCTGTGGAGCTGTAGCTGCACGGAATGTCTTACCTGCTCCGCTGTCTCCATAGATTAGAATATCTACAAATACGTGTTCTCCTTGACCCATATCATCTTGGGGTAGTGCCATACTTAATCTCCTCCTTTCGTTTCTTCTATAATTTGTTCTGCCTTTCTTAGAAACCACAAGAACTTTAAGCCTAAAGTCATTAAAGCTACTCCTGATTCCAAGGCAGGCAAGTCTTCAATGAACTCCTCTATGGAGTCCATTCTTTCATTGACTACCTTCAGCCCTCCTTTCTGATTCCTTTGAACATCAATCATTGACTGGTATAGTGACTGCCCTTGCTCTGATAAAACCTCTCCTGCAAGTTCTTTGGTTAAGTCGGTGTCTTTAAGAGACATTAATCATTTAACTCCTCCTCTAAGATTTCCCAGATTGTGCGGTCTCTTTCTATGAAGTCGTTGTCAATCAGGGATTCATAATCTTCTCCTCTGTTCATGGCTATACACACTTCCTTGCCTGCACAACCCCAAGAACAGAAGCCTGAAGCCCACGGCTGTGGGTTGTGGTATAACAGATGCTGACTTTTGGCTGCCTCCCTCATAATTGAGGCATCGTGGTAGAGAGCACTTATTGCGTTCTCAAGCTCTTTTCTTGAACGCCTGACCCTATGCCTACCGTGAATAGGATTCTTCACTCTCGGGCCCGGAGATTGCTTTCTGGTTAGATTGTAGAGGGCTCCTCTCACCGGAACTCTCTCTTTCTCCTTGCTGTTCTGGTTAAGGAACTGTTCAAGAGCCCACACCTGAAGGGTCATCTGTATATCCAGAGGCAGGTTATCGGGATTATCTACCTTGGAGGACTTACCCATGCTCTTGTGCTCCATGACCCACACGCCCTCTTTGTTTTCCACAACTGTATCAACCTTAACAGCTAACCATGAGCGGGACTTGTTTCCCTGTGGTGTGGGAATAGGGATAACTAACCGCTTCTCTGTCATTACTGTTCTTAGTTCTGTGTCCGGGACTTCAGGAGCATCTAACCCTTCAGATGAATTAGCCCACATGAAATAGCTCTTGGCTAATTCGTGAGCTAACAGTCGTTCCTGTTCTACCTGCTGTCTTATTTCGGGGTCGTCCTGACCCGGCCCCATAATACGGCTCATTCGCTTTGCTTCTTCCTCGAAGCCTAAGTCGATGCCTTCCATTAAATCGTTTAGACTGCGTCTACTGGGCTCAAACGTCTCGTAGTATTTCTCTAGCCCTCTGTGCCAACAGGTTCCAAACCTCAGCTTAGGAGACGGTGTTCTGCTCTCCAAATTCAGACCATTGTGGGAGTGAAACCACCAGTTTCTGCGACAGTTTCTGAATTGCGTGAGCTCTGTGGCTCTTACAAGTGTCGCGTTGTCGGGAACTTTGTTCCCTAGCGAATCGTACATAATCATTCTCCTTTCTTATTTGTTTCTGTATATCATGTTTCTTGCTGTCTCTACCATCGCAGAGCTCTTGCTTATACGGTGTTCCTTTCGAGCACATACCGCTCTTACGTCCTCCTCCACAGAGAATGGATGGTATATCTTTATAATCTGTGGAGACTTCACCGTATTTGCTCGATGAACTCTGTCTTCGGCTTGACTATTGTTTGCAGGAACCCAGTCTTGGTCGGTGAATACCACCGTATTAGCTTTCTGCAAGTTTAATCCCTCACCCATAGAGCCAATGGTTCCTGTAATGGCTCTAATACGCCCGTCATTCAAAGCTGTGACTGTTTCGTGTCTTTCGCTGGAGTCCTGTCCACCGATAATCATTCCCGATGGTATGTCTAATTCTAATAAGAGATTGTTGACTGCTTCAGCGAAGCCCCTGAACCAAGTGAAGACTAAGAAAGTTCTACCCTCCTCCATTAGTTCTTTAAACAGGTCTTCAAGGTAGTCCAGTTTAGCTGAACTGCCAGCCACATCTACCATACCGGGCCATAGGCATAGCTGACGCAGGCGTAGCAGTTGTGTGGCTACGGAATCCGCAGCCAACAACTCGGGGTTATCCTCTGCTCCAAGAGATTGAAGCTCCACAAGGAATGTGTCTTCCATTTCCTTGTATTTTTCTCGTTGGTCTTTATTCATGGGCAGAGGAATCTCGTGGTATATCTTGGGAGGTAATTGTGGCATTACCTCCTTCTTTTTCTTTCCGTAGGTGTATACTGACAGCATACGCTGATATGCTTCAGCGTTACGCATACCTATAATATCCATACCTCCGAACACATTAACAGATGTACTTAGATGTGCCTTGACGAAGTTCCAGTAACCTGAGAACCGTGTATCGTCGCATATATGCAGTAGTGTATAAGGGTCATCGTAGTTGTTTCGTATGAGAGTTCCGGTAAGCATCCACACATATGCAGCTTGCTTGGCTATATTTGTAATAATCTTTGTTCTCTGTGCCTGTCTACCTTTAATACGGTGAGCCTCATCTATGATTAGAGCGTCGTATAGTCCTCTTTGTAGCAGGTCTCCGTGTATTCGTGCCTGCTCATAATTCATAACCAGTATGCCCTCGCCTTGATTAAATACAAAGTCTCCTATCTGAGCCTCCCTGTTCTGTTTGTTCCCTGTTATCAGAGTGAACCTGTTGTCATCTATCTTCTTGGTGTCTACCACATAGACAGGGTCTTGCCAGTCAGCCCACTCGTATAGATGGTCAACCCAAGCCCACTTAACTGAGTTAGGTGCTATGATAATTGCCTTGCGAATGTTATTGTATTGGATTGCCCTGCAAGCTATAACTGTTTTGCCCAGTCCCATATCGTGTGTGAGCACACACTTTTTAGCTGTGGATAAGAACCTGACTGAACCTCTTTGGAATTCCATCAAGGAATCGTCAGGAAACAAAGGGTCACATTTCAACGGAGAGCCTATAATTTGCTCCTGTGTGCTCTTTAATTTCTTTAGATAGGCTGTAAGTCTTGGAGTGAATTTTACGTCCTCTAAATCGGCAAATCGTTCTTCAACCATACCAATTAACTTGGGTTCAAACGGAGCTGTCCAGCCACCCACAGCTTTACTGTAGGTGAAAGCTCCGTTGGCTACTCTTTTGATGTAGTCTTTCAAAGACGAAGGGACTCGAGCTACTAGTCTGTCCTTTCTGGTTTTTCTGCTCTCCTCTACGTCCATTACTATAGCCATCGGTTAGTTTTTCCTCCTTGCCTTATTCCTTGTGGAATGATATGCGTAGGTTACTGCTATCCTGCAAGCGTCTCTTGCGTGGTCACCCTCCACTTCAGAAGGCACAGTTACCTTAGCTGCCTTTCGTTGTTGTGGTTGTATTGATACTACCTTATGTCCTTGTGCCACACATAGACTCTCTACTCTGTCGTGTGCCTTGATTTGATGTACTTTAGCCTGATTGAGAGTGCCTGTCTGCACCACAGCCTCAATAGCTATTGGTGTGTCTTTCGGTAATTTACTTAACGTAGTAACCATAGTTGAGACAAGCTCGTCTAATGTGGACTGATACCATGAGATTGGTTCAAATCCATAATTAGGCTTGGTCTCTATCAGGCACACCCCCGTAGTCCTACCGGGGTCAACTCCTAAGATTAGTGTCATTTGCTTTCTCCTTTCTGTGACAGTTTTTGTATATCTAACTCTCGCTCATATCTGAGTAGTATGTCTCGCAATTCTTCCTCGTTGCGAGTGACCAGCTCAGATAAAAACAACCGCATTAGCCAGCGGTCATGGCATTTGTCGCACTCCATATCTATTGCTCCTTTATCTCTGCCTCAATGCAGGCGGAGAGGAGGAATAGATAATTGATGCTGTCTATAATTCTGGAGGTCAGCCCTTCTGCTCCTGTCTCTGCGTCAAACAGATACCACTTTTCTGTATAGTTCGACTGATTTACATTGGAGCAGAGAGATTGCATGTGCTTGCTCAGGTCAGTCACGCACACCTGAGCGGGAGTCACCCCTAACATTTCTGCTCTTTGATTGAAATTGTCTAGTCGATTGGTGTGAGGCGAATAATCTTTCTTCTTGATGCCCATTGTCTTGTTGCTATACTCCATGAGCTTGGTTATTAAAGACTGAAGTTCTTTTTCTGTGAACGTGAACGTCATCGTCATCGTTTCTTCCTCCTTCTCCGCTTGTATTTTTTATTGAGTAACTGCTTACAGGGTATGCAAGCAGTTAAGTTACTGTCCTTAGTAACCACAATAGAGCCGCAAAGAGGACAGCAACTATGAGAGAGGGATATCTCAATTCTCTCCTCCTTTGCTTGTATATTTACTACCATCCCTGGGGACATGAAGTCCCCAATGTAGAGTGACCCGTCATTCGTACCATGACGGGACACGAACCCCAGACCGAGCAATTTTTTCGATTTCATTATTCCTGTAGCACCTCGCCACCCATCGGAACAGTTCAGCAGCTAACATACGTTGACTGATTCGCAGGTCTTCGGCTGCGTGTTTAAAATCTTGCTTGTCTTCATCAGGAATACGTGCTTGAATAGGTGTCGAGGTGGAATCTGAGACACCTCCTCTCACTTGGTGTGGTTTCTTACTCATATCATCATCCTCCCTTCTGTTTTTTGTAAGGGGTAACCCCTATTTTATCTCTATACATGGTTGAGGTCAATACTATTTTCCGAGAAATTCTTTGAGGGTCATTGGCTGTTCCACAGCTTGTCGAGTTGCGGTCTTTACTAATGATAGGTTGCTTACATGGTAACAACAAGGCATTCTGATTTTATTGGACATCAACAAGTCTTCAATTACTCCTTGCTCCCACTCTGATAGAGTATCTGTTACGTCCTCGTATCTAGCAGGAGGTATAAAGAATATAAGCCCTCTACGCAAGCCGTCTTGCGGTTGGTCTTTTGGTATGAAATTGTAGTTTAGTAAAAGATACTCCAACTTTACTAATACTGGGTCAATAAGGGCTGAGTCGAAAGCCGACGACAAAACTCCTGAGACTAATCTGCTGTCTGTTTCAATGAATGTGTAAACGTCTATCGCTATATGGCAAAAAGGACACACCACATAATGTAAATTTATATCTCTTAGTGTTTCACGCCCCATCCTCTTTATGTCCTGTTCCCGATAACTTATATCATGCCTCAATAAACTCATACACTTTCCTCCTCCTTTGCTAGTATTTCTGAGTGCAGAATGTATTTACTACCTAAGAGCAAGTCGTCTGAACTCAGAAGAATGTCGGTGAATATGTTACCCTCTGCGTGTTCAAAGTCATACACGCCATACATAACTCCGGTATCGTTTATCGTATTCACCAGCTCCCCAAGCATGTAGTCGGTTGGGTCAAGTTCTGAGTCAGGTTCTTCCTCGTCTCCGATGTATATAACTATGAGTGAGGGCATTTCATCAGCACCATACATCGTCATTAAATCGTATGTGCTGAGTAGTGAGTTAGGTTCTCCCCATGCTCCGTATACTCCGTTCCCTATCTCGGTGCATAGAGACAGAACCTCTATGGTGTCCTGTCCTGAGTAATCCTCTAACCAATCACTCGGCAGATGCTCACCAGTTAGAGCTGAGTTTACTTCTGAGAACTCTGAGTATATATCTGCCGAGTGTTCGGACTTTCCCAAGCCACCAAACGAATCGTTATCGTATATGGAGCTATAATCATTTAAATCATATACACTTGATGTGGTTCCAGTATCGAATGCGGTTCTGTTTGCTATAGCAAACCTGTTGGTTATTACTTTCTCCACAAACTCATAGGACTTACTATCGTTAGTCGTTTCTTTTAGCATCTTCTCTACTGTGCTGATAGTATCTTCTAATTCGTCTAAGTCTAAGAACTCTGCTGTGGTATGCTGATTGTAGTAGCCAGCAGACAGATTTACTCCAGCTATACCCCACTCAGGCATCAGCACAGATATATCAGAGAAGCTACCTGTGGTTATCTTGAAGCCCTGCTGTTTGATGTAGTCCTTGAACTCCTTGTTATCGTTAGAGTAGAATACAGCTTCCATGTAGCCTTTACGGTCTATCTCCACAAGATACTTGATGTCCTTTACTTTATCGTGCAAGTCCATGCCTGCTTGTGAAGCTCCCCAAGCTCCTGACTCCTCACCGTTAGTGATTAGAACGTGAGGTCTATACCCACGTTCTAACAGCTCAAGTATAGCTATTATCCCTGCTCTGTCATCAGCTCCCAGCCCAGCAGGACTCCAGAACATTCGGTAAGCTGAGTCGTAGAGTATAATATCTCTTGGGTCTCTGTCATGCACGATGTCTGCGTGAGCTATTACCATTACTGGGACTGTTCCCTCTGCGTATATGTAAGCGGTCTCTTTCTTTGTTTGTGGTTTGGTTTGCTGCTGTTTATTCTTGCTGTTTGTTCCATATAACGGTGTTATCCTATACACAGGAACCTCAGTCGTGTTACTTATCGGATTGTAACCATACTCAGCAAGCCTTGAGCGGAGCATTTTGAACACATCATCCGTCTTCTTACTGAACAACTTACGCATAGTCTTTATCTTAACATTCATGTTTATATTACCTCCTTGTGTTCGTTCATGTCATAGCAGGTCTCGCAGGAGTCTCTTTCTGGTGAGTGTTCGCTGTCATAGAACAGCTCCTCACAATGCTCGCACTTAAAGATAGTGCCTTGTGAGAGTAGAAAGTCAACACAACTGTCGCACACTGGGTCATCGCCTACCATCCAGTAGTTACTGGGGTGCTCACTAACGAACTCCCTGCACTCCTCGCAGAAGATTATCTCTCCTCTGTCTACCAGACGTTGAATACAGTGCTCACACACTCTATAGTGACCGTCTATTGACTCGAAGCACATAGATTCTGCATTGTAATACTCACCACATTCGGCACAGAAGATATAATCATCATCTAAGCAGTCTCTGCATACGTCTCTGTCCTCGCTGTCGATATAGGTCAAGTCCTCTGAATCGTACGGTTCTCCGCATCTTGCACACTCATAATCACCCGGCCAGCAGTCAGGACAAGCCATAGCTCCGTGTTGTTCTATCTCTCCTCCTCCGCACTCAGGGCACGGAGTTTCCACAACACCTATGATTAACTCCTCAATCTCATGCTGTTGGACTGACTCGTCCCACAGCGAGAGCCGTGGGCGGTCGTTATACATGAGACTAGTTCCAAAACGCCGCGAAGTGTTCATGTATAGAGACACACGCTCCTCTCTTACCAGTATATCCTCTTTGTTCGGGAATAAAGAGGCTATATGGTCAGTAGCCTTTTGCAGAAATGGCTGATGATGAGCAGGAAACTCCCTGCCCACAGTTATCTGCTTGAACCATTTGTCATAATAGTCGTGATACAGTAGCGACCTCCACTTCTTACGAGGACGCTCGTCGTCTGTTATGTCTGAGTGCATGTGCTTGGAGTATATATACGACATCGCTATCTCAGGCTGATACATCAACTGAAGGGTGGCTGCCTTATGGCAGCCATTATCCTCCACATTGTAACAGCTTGTTAAGCCATTAGTGGAGCTCATGTAGAACTCCAACGGCTCCACGCTGATTATATACCACCCCTTCTGTGGTCTTACTCGTTTCTGCAAGTTATCCCATGCCAGCAGCACTCTATCTCTTGCAGCAGCTCCTGAGTATCTGCCTAATCTCTCAGGAAACTCCTCGGCAATCTTACCGAGAGCACGTCCTAACTTCATACCCGGCTTAAAGAAATCGGCATACTCCTCAGGAATACTCCTGCTCTCGATGTGTAACACTCTGTTCTGAGTTGCCTCATCTTGCACGATTCGCAGTCCTGCGTTTATGATGAGTTCTCTGAATTGATACTGCTGAAATTCTGTTAAAATGTTTTTGACTTCGCTTGGATCAGCCTCCACCACAATCGGAAAACTCTTTCTTACTCCTCCGAGTAGTGCAATCCAGTGCTTTTTCGCCTCATACCACTCGTCTAAATTTATTGACGCCCTCGGCAGTCTAAACCTCTCTGCCAAATGTCTTTCGACATGCCGAGTGTCCTCCTCAACTACTTTAATCCACTTACTCTTGTTACTCTTGCTCATACTTACCGCCTCCTTGTTTTATTTTAAGCTCACTTGTGAACGTTGTCTATAGTCCACAAGTTTACTTGAAACCACCCTGATTTTGCTCTATATTAAATCGTCTGAATCTTTTGAATTGTGTATTGCACACTCGTTGCACACTCGTTGCACACTCGTTGCACACTCCAAACACACTCAAAGTGTGTGTGCAACGAGTGTATTTGCTGACTCCTAAAGAGTATTATACTTTTGGAGAGTGTTTTGCACATCTCTCCTAAAAGTTGGAAAATGATTTCCAATACTTTTTAGGCAGTCAGATGAGCGAAAAACTGGTGCTCGACTGACACTCTTGCTATTCTACCCCGATGCCAGCGGGTAGGGTGTAGCGGTCGCTTTGGGGCTCCCGCTACACCCCCACTCGGCATCGGGAAAACACAAATAATTAATCAGAAAAATACATAATAGCTCATAATAGCTGTGGTATTTTGGTGTTTAGCTTCCAGCTATTGATAAATGCTGGAAGAAAACCATTGCACATAGTTCCTAAAAACTGGTAAATAGCTGAATTACCAGAAATTAGGAGGAGTGTGCAATAACTATGTGCAACTCCAAAAATTTTTAGTTTAGCTGTGGTATTACTGTGGTATTATTGGTGACGTGAGCAGGATTTGCACCTGCGTCTCTGGATTGAAAGTCCAGTGAGTTGCTGTTACTCCATCACGCCAAGAGAAAGGCTCTCATAAGAGAGCCAAGCAAAGTTACACAACACAACACGACTACTACTACTGTGGGTTAACCTGCACCGTGATTGTATCGGTGCTCAGCACCTCAGCTAACGTGCGTACGTCTAACCGGGAGAGCTTCACAGGTCCAAGGTTTTTCCTTGGGACCCATCCTCTGGTGTCTCCCGTTACGGTGTTTACGAAAACACCGTAATCTCCCGATACTCCACCATGACCGGGAGCCACAGATAATAAATAATTCCGACCATCTGCGGTTACTACCGTGTCGCCGAACTTAAGCATTGTATCACCTCCTTCCTGTGGTATTATACTGTCTCCTCCTTTCGTTTTGTTTACAGCTCGTCGTATCAGGGGTGTCCCCCTGTTGATACCTATGCCTGCGTATTATATGTGCGTTCAGTCATCAAGACTGAGCACACCGACCCTGTTCATGCACTGTGGACAATCTAGCTCCGTGCAAGAATCGGCCTTACATCATCTATGTAAACGTGGGACTAGCCCACGGATTGTGCCTGTCAATCTAGCTCCGTGCAAGAAAATGCACGTCGCCAAGAAATAAGAGGGAAGGAGCAGGCTTCCCCCGTCAGCCTGCCTGCTCCAACACTCTGGTTCCGTTAAGAAGACAAGTCGATAATGTCTTCTGCGACTGGCGTTTCTATCGCCAGCCGTAGTCTCTGAACTGCGTGAGATCCCGGCAACTTCAGTTTGGTAGATCCGATAAAGTGTACATAATTCTTACCAGAAACTGACATTTTCCCGTCGAAGTTCATTTCGCTATCTGGGATTGTAATAACGGTCGCGTCTTTGTTTTTGTTTCTCTCTATTTTTATCATAATAACAGCTCCTTTTGGGGATAAAGTAGCTGACAGGGGCTTAATTGGAAGGGCTTGCAAGCTAATTAGCTTTATTTGAGCTTGCAATAATAACACGTGGGAAGGATTACTTTTGTCGTGTTTTTAAAAAAAAAATATATAAAAAGACAAAAAAAATTCCCTGCTTACGAAAAGCAGGGAATAAAATTGGCTTGTGAGGCTTTAGAAGTGTATCACATAGCCGTTAGAAGTAGTATAACGGGGGGCGTACCCCTCTTGTTTTAGTTTCTTTCGTATAAGGGATAATTTATCCCTTTGTGCGCTGTCTAAATGTAACGTCTTGTTGCGTTGAGACTTTATCGCGGTGTCACATAGAACCTTATACTGTTTGTAGCTGAGTTTTGCTACTGCGTTCCCCAAAAACTCTGCTATGGTATC
>Ga0207421_10004347_pt1 | contig 16331 bp, 17 predicted proteins | sample SodLakKL_010_SED_4_FD_187542 | JGI IMG/M metagenome (GOLD analysis project Ga0207421, IMG submission 187542) | Alkaline sediment microbial communities from Lake Tanatar, Kulunda Steppe, Russia - 8KL_010_SED (SPAdes) (version 2) | ecosystem: Environmental > Aquatic > Non-marine Saline and... | reverse complement strand
GTTAAGGACTGTTTTAGCAGTCTGCCATCGATTTGCCCCCAAAGTCAAAGCGGTTTCTTTCGCATCTTTAGCGACTTCCGAGACAGATGACATTGTTAACCCGGTAATGATGGGAAAGACTAGTACCATCTGAGCAATAATCATAGCAGTAGGGGTAAACAGTAGATTCAAAGATCCTAAAGGTCCCTGCCGAGAAAGCAGTAAGTAGATAAGAAGACCTGCGACTACAGGGGGAAAACCATAGAGGGTGTAAGTGACAGTCCTGATCACCTCTCTACCTCTGAACTTTCGCAGACCCATAATGGTTCCTAGAGGGACCGCCATAGCGGAAGCTAAAAGGGTCGCGGATACCGATACGAATATCGACAGAAACGTAACATGGAGTATCTCACTATTGACCATATTTTTTCCTACATCCAATGATGTTATTATGCGTTTGGGGTAAAGAGTTCCTCTCCCTCCATAGCATAATTACCTATCATTTCCTGTATCTCCTCAGATATTATCCATTGTGCGAATTCTTCTGCATGTTCATGATTGATCTCAGGATGCATGGTACTATTTACAGGGATCACACCGTATTGGTTGAACAGGGCTTCGTCTCCTCTCACATGTACATCTAAACCGTCGATCTCATGCTGCATAGATATGTGAGTACCTTCATCCGTAAGGGCATATGCTTCCATTTCATCTGCATCTCTGAGAGTATCTCCCATCCCTTGTCCTAGAGATTTATACCAATCAGCTTGCTCTTGACTTTCGATATAATCGTAATCAAAACCAGCACTTTCCCAGAGCTCTATCTCTTTAACATGGGTTCCGGAATCGTCACCTCTAGAGCAGAATGTAACAGAGGTTCGGTTTTCATAGATGCGATCAAGAGCTTCATCAATGTTGTTCAATCCATTTATACCAGCTTGATCATCTTTTGGACCTACAATTACGAATTCGTTGTACATGACCTCATATCTGTATTCTCCGTAACCATCTTCCACGAATTTTTCCTCAAGCTCGGGAGCGTGAACCAACAAAACGTCGGCATCCCCTCTTTTACCGAGTTCTAAAGCCTGACCAGTTCCTACTGCTGTGATCTTCACGTTCACATCATATTCCTCTTCGAAATGAGGTACAATCTCATCTAGAAGCCCTGAGTCATAGGTGCTAGTTGTGGTCGCCAACAAAAGTTCATCTTCCGAATCGATACAACCTGGGATGGTCACTCCAATCAACAATAGGACAATCGTTAAGACGATCACATTCAACTTTATCCGATTTTTTTTCAACTTTGATATCATTATGTTTGAGTAAGCATATTGATTATTTATTTATTTTGGTTTAATCAACTTCTAGTAATAAGGATGAAAATTAAAGTTCATGTTTTGGTTTAAATCAAAATAGATCACTTCAACTCCCTCATATTTAAGGGAATTCAAGTCTCAAGATAATAAACAACCTCCTATCGCTCCTTGATCGATCTTTTGTTTTGTTCCTATACTTCAAAAATCCAACCCAGTAAATATATATATTTAAAACAGGCATCCATATGTAAAAGGTGATACAATCAAGCTAATAAAAGATATTCATATACATGCACCAGAAGATATCGGTAGAAAGGACATCTTGATATGTGACGAAAAGATAGTCTCCATTAAACAAAATATCGATCATTCTCAACTCGATTTTCTGGAAAATATCGAAATTATCGATGGTTCTGATCTCATAGCTATACCAGGATTTATAGACCATCATGTTCATTTCAATGGTGCCGGAGGGGAAGGCGGGCCCAAGAACAGAACTCCTCCTCTCCAACTCACAGATCTAACTAAAGGAGGTATAACTTCAGCTGTAGGACTTCTTGGCGCAGATGGAACTACCAGATCTCTCAAGGACCTGCTCATGAAAGCTAGGGCCTTGGAAGAAGAGGGGCTCACCACCTGGATCTATACTGGAGCTTACCAAGTTCCTTCTCCTACCATAACGGAGGATATCATAAGCGATATAATCACAATCGACAAGATCATCGGCGTTAAGATATCAATTTCGGACCATAGATCTTCTCACCCTACAGTCGAAGAGCTCAGAAAGATCATCTCCGATGCTCGGATCGGGGGCATGCTTTCGGGTCACGCAGGTATAGTCAATGTTCACGTCGGAGATGAAGAAAACGGTCTTGAACCACTATTGAATGCCATAGAAGACACTGATATACCGATAGAACAGCTAGCCCCCACTCACGTCAATAGAAACGAAAAGCTGCTCGAAGACGCTGCGGAATTCTCCAAAAAGGGCGGATATATCGATATCACCGTTGGAGAATCTTCAGATGAATCAGATAAAGGGCCGAGCAGGACCGTCAAGAAACTGATCGACAAAAACGTTCCTATCGATAGGATAAAATTGAGCACTGATGCCGGAGGAAGTTTACCCGAGTTCGACAAGAACGGTAACCTGGTGGGTATGAAATCAGCATCACCTGTACATCTGAAAAAAGAGTTCAAAAAGATGGTGAAGGAAGAGAATATCGCTATAGAAGATGCAATTAAAGTCACATCCACTAATATTGCGGAACAACTCAAACTGCACAATAAGGGAAAGATAGAGGAGGGGAAAGACGCGGACATCCTGCTTATGGACAAGAAAAAACTAGATATAGAATATGTGATCGCGAGGGGAGATGTAATGATAGAGGAAGGAGAAACGATCAAATTTGGAACTTATGAATGATTGTTTCTTACTTTAAGCATCTCTAGAGAATTGGATATAACCATACAACATCATGAGAGCTGAGATGGTTATCATCAGAGGAACTATTATCTGAGGATGAACGCCTATATGGGCTCTAAAAAAGAATGCAACTTCAGCCTGAGTAAAGATCAGTATGAGCCACATCCCTACGAGTATGCTGATCAGGCCGTTTTTCTCGTGTCTTTCCATCATATCACAATTCCCATAATATCGAAAGGCTTAACTCGATTCGCCTACACGTTGATAAAGTACTAATATTTTGTCTTCGATCTTTGTCGGTAAAAGGATTATGAACAACACTGGAACTAACACCATAACAGGCATATTTGTATACAGGATGTTCAATCTACTCCGCTGAACTGTCGTTTTGACTCGAACGTAAGTATCGTTTGAACCCACGGTATAATTGGCTGAAGTTGTACTTCTTTCCATTGATACATAATCTTCACCTTCAAGATAGTAGTTCTTTCGATTTGTAATAAATTCTATATCCGCTTCTTTATCCGTTTCTACATGAATGGTATCGTTTTCGACAAATATATCCATCTCAGCAGGATTCGAATGAACGTGAGGCCATCCTCCAACAGCATAGAACTCTCCTTTCCCCAATGTATCCATCACCTCAGTATAATTTATCTCCTCAGTAGTTTTGTTTGAGAGAATATTAATCCAGCCTCCTTCCTGAACTCTATAATGAGTGTCTGAGGAGGCTATCAAGAGAGGTCTTTCTTCAGTTTCAGTTAATATATAGTCAGCGTGATCTTCAGCAAGACTGTAGGCGTTCGAGGTGAATATCTCGATCCCATCCCATCCTTCATATTCCTCATAAGCAGAATAAGGTATAGGTTTAACCGTATTCGGATGGGCCCAGAATGTCATTCCATCTTCTTCTCTAGCCTGGTCTATCTGTCTCTGTCTCTTATCTTCTGCACTATGAGTTATAGATTCGATACCAATAGCCAACATATGATAACCTCGAGTGTATTCAACCCCCGGTATGTGGATTATATCATGACCTCCTGGATCTTCTAGACTAGCCTCCCATCGCTCAAGGTCATGATCCGTTATCGCCACCGCTAAATAATCCTTATATTCATGAAATCTCATGATCTCTGACGGTCTAAAAGCTCCATCACTGTTGGTGGTATGAGTATGAAGTTGAACTTTGTGACGATATTCTGAGGTTCCATTATAAGGTGAATTTATCTCTATTTCTCCATTGTTTCCCACTTCAACATATATAGGATTGCTCCATGACCATACGCCGTCACCTCTAGTAGCGCTCGAGATCGGAAATGACAGCGAAAGCAGTATGATAACCAGAAAGAGACTTACCAACTTCACTTCATTCTTCTTACCCAATCGATATCCTCCTAGAAATACGGCAGATATAGAAAATTACAGGTTTATATTTTTTACGATAATGCTACCATCAAAGATGATTAGACCTGAGTTCTTTAAATTTTTCGAAGCAATGTAGATGAAATATAGGATAAAATTTACAAATTGGCAAATTATTTTTACGAATCGCACAAAATTTAGTTCGAAACAAAAAGTTTTTATTTCCTGAGATAATTATGTATTCTTATAAAGGTGATTAAGTGAAGATAAGTATAATCGGAGCAGGATTTGGAGGGTTAGCTACTGCGGCTTTATTAGCTAAGAGTGGACACGATGTGACAGTTTTCGAAAAAAACGATCAAGTTGGTGGAAGAGCTCGAGTACATAAAGACAAAGGATTTCAGTTCGATATGGGTCCCTCTTGGTATTTGATGCCCGATGTTTTTGAAGAATTCTACGATAATTTCGATAAGAAACCTCAAGACTTCTATGAGTTGAATAGACTGGATCCATCGTACAGGATTTTCTTGAGCGATGAGAGAGTAATAGATGTCCACGCTGATATGGAGAAAAACTACGAGCTATTCGACAGTTTTGAGGAAAACGGTGGCAAAAAACTAGAAAATTATCTAAAAGAGGCGAAGAAGAAATACAACTTAGCTATGGACGGGATGATATACGAAGATTACGATTCGATCTTAGACTTCTTCAATCTTAAATTGTTGAGAGGAGGTTCTAAACTGGACATACTTAGAAACTTAGATAGTCTTGTAACCAAGAAATTCGACAGCGAGGAAGCTAGGAAGATATTGGAATACTCTATCGGATTTTTAGGAGGTTCTCCTAAGATAACTCCAGCTATCTATCAACTCATGTCTTATGTGGATTTCATTAAAGGTGTTTGGTTCCCAGATGGTGGAATAAAAGCAGTGGTGGATTCAATAAAAGAGATCGCAGAAGAAAACGGGGCGGAATTCAAAATGAATCATGAAGTTGAAAAGATAGAGGTCGAAGATGGTGAAGCAAAGGTAGTCAAAACTAACCAAGGTGGATATTATACCGATCTGGTTGTAGTTAACGCAGATTATCCCCATTCAGAACTGGATCTACTAGACAAAGAAAATAGGACTTATGATAAAAAATTCTGGGAGAAGAAAGACTTTGCACCTTCAGCATTCGTGGCTTATGTAGGTATCGATAAACAGATAAAAGAATTAGAGCACCATACTCTATTTTTGGATAAAGACTGGGGTGAGAACTTCGATGAGATATTCGATACAGAAGATCCTAGATGGCCCGAGGACCCATCTTATTATGTCAACGTTCCTTCTGAGACCGTACCAGAGATGGCTCCCGATGGTTCACAAACTCTGTTCGTCCTAGTCCCTCTCGCTCCTGGCTTAGAAGACACGGAAGAAGATAGAGAGAGATTTTACAACAAGATAATGGCCGATCTAGAAGATAAGGTGGGTGAAAATATTAGGGACCATGAAGTAACTAGACGTATCTTTGCAGTTAATGATTTCCGAAACGATTACAATGCCTATAAGGGAACAGCCTTAAGTCTCGTCCATACCTTACGCCAGACAGCATTTTGGCGCCCGAGGCATAAAAGCAAGAAAGTTGATAACCTGTATTATACTGGACAGTATACCCATCCCGGTATAGGTGTACCTATGGCTTTGATTTCGGCTCAGATTGTAGCAAATAATATCGAAGAAGAAAATTGAGGTGAAAAATTGTGAATGTAGATTTCGATCTTATGAAGAACATATTCAAGAAAGGAGGTAAAACCTACTATTATAGTAGTATGTTTTTCCCTAAAGATATCCGCAGAGACGTTTCGATCCTCTACAGTTTCGTTCGAAAGGCGGATGATTATGTTGATGATATTCCTCAGCAAACAACTGAGTTCTATGAGTTCAAGATAAAATACGAGGAAGCACTTACTTCCGGAAAAAGATCAAGTAACAGGGTGATAGACGCATTCATCGATCTAATGAATCGCCAGGGATTTGAAGAGGAATGGGTAGATGCATTCTTGCATTCAATGGAACTCGATATAGTTAAAAGCAAATATGAAACTATAGAAGAACTGAAAGAATATCTGTACGGTTCCGCTGAAGTCATCGGTCTGATGATGGCTAAGATTCTTGATCTTCCGGAAAAGTCTCATCGGGCCGCTAGGCATTTAGGGAGAGCAATGCAATACGCTAACTTCATCAGAGATATCGAAGAGGATATCAAATTGAATAGACAGTACCTTCCAACAGAAGATTTGAAAAGATACAATTTGAACTCATTGAAGTTATCAGAAACCCAAAACAAAAAAGAAAATTTTACTAAATTCATAGATGAACAAGTTAACAGATTCGAGGATTGGCAGGAGATAGCAGAGGATGGATTTCATTATATCCCAAAGAGATATCTGATACCGATAAAAACAGCTTCGGATATGTACAAGTGGACCGCAAGAGGTATTAGGAGAAAACCATACGTAGTTTATGATAGAAAATTAAAGCCATCTAAAGCCAGGATAGTGATCAATGGCTTGCTCAATTTCATACATCCTAGAAAGATTACAACCAAGGTATAGTCAAGAACTTGATTGGAAGGAGATAAATGCTTGAAAAAGTAAAGTATGCGTTAAAGGTATCTCGATTTCGTTTTTGGATTTATACTGGAGGCACCTTCGTCATAGGATATACATTGGGCGCTGAGAGTATCTCTGATTTTTACAGATTGGAATATTATCTTTATTTATTCTACTTCTTTTTCCTAGCCAATATTTTCATCTACGGCGTCAACGATCTTTTTGATCTTTCAACCGACAAAGAAAATCCAAAGAAAGAAGAAAAAGAACATAAACTAGTCCAAAACAAGATAAAGGATCTAAAATCCATTTTGTATTTTACCGCGGCTATAAGCATACTTCTATTGTTTTTTCAAAACAACTGGCTTCAAAGAGCGATGTTCTCAAGCTTCCTATTTCTATCTTACTTTTACAGCGCGACACCACTTAGATTTAAGTCTAAACCTATTATGGATTTTTCTTCGAACATGCTTTATATCATACCAGGTATTTTTGCCTACGTTTTGGTTTCAGAAGAGTTCCCTTCAATATTTTTAGTTCTTGCAGGTTTTTTTCATATCTCAGCTATGCATACCTTCTCCGCGATCCCTGACATCAAATATGATAAGAAGGTTGGTATCAAAACCACCGCAGTGCTGTTAGGAAAAAAGCCTTCACTAGTATTATGCATTGGTTTTTGGTCCATGCTTGCCTGGTTAACTATCCTCTTGACTAGGCTTTATCCTCTAAGTTTTATAATCCTGATATACCCCATCATACCTCTCCTTGTCCTTACGAAGGAGAATATGAAGATAGAAAAGGTATACTGGTTCCTTCCTTACGTAAATACAGGTTTAGGAGGACTACTATTTACTTTTCTGCTTTTAGAGATCATTTTATGATTATGGATAAAGAATTCATTTGCATATCTCGATTCTTAAAAAAGAGACCAACAGGTTTCTTATATAACTCTGTTATTAGCATACTTGAGAACATGGTTGAAAAAAGATCAAAATTGAACACGTATAAGGCGCAGCTAAGAAAAAAAAGCGGATTCGAATCAGAGGCAAAGATCAGGGATTTTTCAATAACAATAGATGAACCAGAGAGGTTAGGGGGAACCAACAAAGGGCCTAATCCGGTAGAAGTTCTTCTTGCCTCTCTAGGAGGATGTTTGGATTTCACTGGAACGATAATCGCTCAAGAGATGGGATATCAACTCACAGATTTCGAATTGGAGATCGAAGGAGATCTAGATCCAAGAGGAGTGACAGGAAAAGCCGACGTTCCGATAGGTTTCCAACAGGTAAGGGTCGATGTTAAAAACGTCGATGGTATACCTGAAGAAAAGCTTCCAGAATTCATAGAAAAGATTCAAAAACGATGTCCGGTGGATAATACTCTAGAAGAGGGAGTTGAGATCGAATTCAAGCAATAATGTTGTCTGACGGATTTAGCTAAAGGGTCACCTCAAAAATTTATATTAACTTCTACTTCCTATTACCTAAGTATGTATCGAAGAGTTATCCTACCGACTGATGGGTCGGATTTAGCTATGGAAGGAGTAAGAGAAGGGATGAAACTAGCAGCAGCTCTAGAAGTTCCTGCTACAGCCATCTATGTTATCGAGATGAAGAACATTCGAATATCTGAAAAGATCAAGGAGAGTCTAAAAGAGACAGCAAAAAGGTCATTGAAACAAGTTGAAGTATTGGCAGAGGAGATGGACGTAGAACTAGAATCTAAAATGATGAAAGGAGAACCGTACGAGGAGATATGTGAGTATGCCCAGGAAGATGACGTGATCTACATATCATCTCACGGTATGTCTGGTTTTAGGGAGCTTTTTTTGGGAAGTACTACGAACAGGATCCTGCAACACGCTGACTGTACTGTTTCCGTCGTTAAAGGAACACCGGGTAAAATAGATTAAAAGAACTTCTTTTTTTCTTTTAATTTTGTCGGACAAAATCGGAATAATATATCAATTATTATCCTTTGTTGTCTGACGGCATATCATCCTCTTTTATTGGGTAATATTTTTTGTTTTGTTAAATTTACTATTTAAATGAAAAATTTCTGGATTGTTTTTAATTTTTAATATATTTTTTATTATAAAGTTTAAAGTCGCTGTCATATTACTCCCAAAAATGTTTTATATATCCTACTTAGGTGTCTTACTTAGGTGCGATGAGATGAGATGCAAGACCCAAACATTCCCTATATTACTCATAGCCCTTTTCTTGGTGATTTCATTTAGTATCGTTGGTTACTCAGTAGCTGGAAACGAAAATGTAGAGGGCTCCGATGTTATATTGAGGGAAAACACTTGGTCTGTATACCCAGAGTTTATCGAAGTAGGGGAGAGCGTAACCATAGAAGGAGAAGTCGAAAATGTAGGAGACGAGAGAGTCGATGACTATGTAGACCTATATGTAAATGAAATAGATGAAGATGAACGTGTGGACTATGAAGTAGTGTACTTAGATCCTGGTGAGACCACGACAGTGACTTTTAATTTTGATAAAACTGAGAATATAGGCACTTACAAAATTCTAGTCGAACTAGAACATTCTGATGATCAATGGGAAAGTCAATTTGAAGTCAAACTGGAAACAGTAGAGAATATAGATATTGAACCCATGGAGGATCAAATGATAATAGAGGCTGGTGAAACTATAGATTTTTCAGCAAAAGCATATAATAACGATAATGAATTGATGACCGACGATGATGAGGATTTCACATGGTATAACACAGGTAATACTGGTCTTTTTGATAATACTGAGGAAGGAAAATATGAGATAAAAGCAGAACTAGAAGGTGTATATTCAGAGCAGGTAACTGTAATTGTAGAGCCTGCGGACCCTCACCAATTAGTGTTTGTTGAGAAACCTTCTGAAAATAAAATAACAGCTGGTGAAGTTGCCGATTATATTGTAGAAGTACGGGACGAATACGGTAACATCCAAGGAGAGGGTGAGTATACGGTTGCCCTTACAGTAAACGAAGAGATAATACCGACGGCAACCATCGAGGATGGTGAGAACAGGACCACTATCAGCTGGCGGACGACAAGAGAACCTGGTGAATACATAATTCAAGCGGTAGAAGAAAATAACCAATTGGATACCACTGAGAAACACCTCCTGACTGTCAGTGAAGAAGAGGATGATTCCATTCTAGCAGGTCAATGGTGGATATTTCCACTCTCAATAATCGTGATAGTTACGATATCTTTAGTCTATCTATCAGATACGAAAAAGAAAAACTTCAAACTCAATATTCTGAGTAGTTTCGGTAAAAAAAGGAAACCTAGAACACATGAATGGAAAAGGAACAAAGAACCGGAGGAAACATCCGAAGACGATCTAGAATCTACCGATAGTGATCAAGTGAAATAGAAAAAAATAAGATTAGCTGACCCCATGACTCAAGAATAACTCAGGGTTTACCCTGAGATTCACCCCTAACTATCCCCGATGCTACCATGTGACTAATCCTTATAGGTTCTGGCAGTCTTCCCCTCACAGTGAAAAGATCGATCAACCTTTTTACCTCTTCTATATTTAGTCCTTCTTTTTGTATATAGATAGGTTTGTACTCAGTTTTAATCTTGTATAAGTTTCCACTCTTTATCTGCTCGAACCTTCCCTCCCATTCATCAAAATGTTCCTTCATTGCCTTTCTGATCCTTTCGAAATCAGGCTTTTCTCTTGAGACAGTGACTGAAGGAACACCGATGGAATCGCTCAATTTTTTTAGATCGATAAGATTGAAACCTCCGAGCGCAGCGCCGTCTAAAAAAACAACACTAACCTGCTCGACAAACCTTGAACCTCCTATCATCTCAATGAGTTTTTCCGTAGCATCTTTACCATCAACTTTTACCTCCGTTGAAAGGATTCCCTCAAGATAGTTTGGTGCCCTAACAACAGTCCCTACAACAAGAACATTCTGCTGTGAAAACTCAAAAGGGGCATCGTCTATTCCTAAAGCCCTTACGTGTTCTTTAGCCATTTTTCATCCTCAGTACAGAGAAAGGTCTCCCGTGACATCATCCACCAAATCGTTCGGTCCGGGACCGATGCCCAAACATGTTTTGGTCCCGCTTTTCACCTCAGTCAAGCCCGCATCGGAGACGAGTTTAGTAACTAATCCTTTCTCCTCCGCTCTCTTTTTTAGGAACTCCATATGTTCAATGTCATCACATTTCACAAGAACCTTTTTCTGACCTTCTTTCATCCACCTCTTGAAATATCTCTTTTTTTTCTTCTCGCTCTTGACGGCACAGCTGACGGATGCATGTGAAGCTTGGACCGCCAATTTTCCTGCAGAGATATTTAAGTCGGCCCTGACCACAATCATCAATTTATATTTGAATTTCATAATATCACTCTTAAAAATCTTCTTCCCTCTTTTTTTCCAATTCTTTCAGCTTTTTCTCAGTCATCTCTAACTCTCTTTTTGCTTTTTTCCTCTCTCTCTCATCTTTAGAACGTTTTATCTTTTCTTTCAATATCGCTCTTTTTCTAACCACTTTCTGCAATCTTTTAACTTTTATTGAATCTTCATCACTGTATTTCGTGACTGCAGGTCCAGGCTTAGTCAATTTTGGAGATATAAAACTCAAACTTTGATAACCACCTCTATACCATCCTACAAAGAAAAACAAACCGGTAAGAGAAACAAGGCTGATCCACATGTTAATAGCTACAAATCCAGTACCGGGTGTGTGTCCTAACACAAAGCCTACTATTAATACGACAACAACGCTCATCCCAATACTATAAGTGATTCGGTAAAGCATATCCAATTCCTCGTCTAACTCCCCTCTACCTGGATATATGGCATTAATCAGAGTGTAACCGGGTAGAAAAAACATGAAGAGGACCGAGATCAACAATCTGAACATGATAAAACCTATCTCAAAATATATAAAAAGATTTTTCGCCCCTTTTAGTCAAATTCATCGTAAATCTCACCCACTAATTCCTCTAGGATATCTTCTAATGTGATTATCCCATCGAATTCACCGTCCTCGTCCCTAACAACTGCAAGATGGATTCTTTCTTTTCTCATAATCTGAAAGACCTTTGTAACATCTTCTTTGTTTCTCACGAAGTACGGTTCTCTCGTATGATCTTTGACCTGCCCACCTTCTTTGCCAAGGATCTCTTTACTATATAATATACCAACAACTTCGTCAGACTCATGCTTGGTCACTGGAATTCTAGTGTAGCCGTGTTCTTGTATGAATTCAGCCGCCTCTTCTATAGAAAGATCCGCATCCATTACATAAGTATCTTCCTTTGGAACCTTTACTCCTTCAACTTTTTCGTCACCAAAATAGAAAACTCTGTGAAGGATGTCCTTCTCTATCTCCTTGATGATACCTTCTTCCTCAAGCATTGAAGCGAGATGTATTATCTCTCCTTCGGTGACTAGCAATTCGTCAAATTTTGTTTCACCGCCAAGTACGTTTATGAAGTAATCGGAGACATCATTCAAGGCTTTTATCAGGGGTTTCAATCCTATAGACATATAATAAATTAAAGCAGCATTCTTCCGGCTGAACCGCTTTTTATTCTTCAAAGAGAAACCCTTTGGAGTGATCTCTCCAAATACCAATAAGATTAATGTCAATATTCCGCTAGCTATAGATATAGCCCAATTCCCTATTAGGTCTCTAACCATAACAGTGACAAGAGTGGGAGCCGCTACGTTCACGATGTTATTCCCGATCAATATCGTAGTTATGGTCTGATCCATGTGTTCTTTGAGATATTCTATTTTGTCGATATGTTTTTCCTTTCTCTGTTTCATCATGGAAATATCAACTTTGTCAAGTGCGGTAAGTGCTGTTTCTGTACCAGAAAACCTACCGCTCATATAAAGACAAAATATAATAGCTACAAGATATCCGATTACTGTCCAATTCATCTCTCTATTCCTCTATTAATACCACTCTCAAGATATATTTTTTACCCCATACCCATCTCACTCAATAGATCCATCAGATATTTTTTACTCTCGATGAGTTCTTCCATATCTCTACCCTCTATAACAAAATTCCCTTCATAATCCTTTAAACCTTCTAGAGCTTGTTTAAAATTTATCTCACCATCACCCAGCTTTAGATGCACATCGTCACCGCCTAAATTGTCATGTAGATGAACGTTAACAGGTGAAAAATTCAGAAAACCATCTAATTCGCCAGCGGTGTATGCATGACCGAGATCTAGGCAAAATCCTATATCCAATTCCTTAAGGAAATTCCTAGTTTCCTCCACTGTGCTGCACATAGTCAACCACATCTCCGGAAGGTTCTCTAACGCTAAAATAACTCCTATCTCATCAGCATACTCAATAAGCTCTTTTAGGGATTTCTTAGATTGGTCAGTTGCTTCGTCCCAGTAGACACTTAAAGGTGAATACAGACCAGGATGGACTGTTACGATCTCTGATCCTATCATAGAAGCTAACTTCAATGTTTTTTTGATCTCTTTGACACTCGCCTTCCTAATCTCCGGATTTATGCTCGCTATGTTTATATCGTTCAAGGGAGCATGAATCTGAACTTCTAAGTCTGTTGTGGAAAGAGCGTCTTTTATCTCTTCACGATGCCTCCAATCATGATCTTTTTCTGCCAATATCTCCCATCCTTCAAACTCTTTTTCAACTTTTTTTAGTGTTTCATCAAAAGGCATCAGTGAAAATTTTGGATTTGAGACAAGGATCATCTTATTCCTCCGTCTCCGTAAGATTTTCTATTAGAGCATCTATTTCATCGCAAAAGATTTTTACTTCGACTTCACCTAACGCTTTTTTTTCTTCAGAAAAATTTACTTTTGCACTGCATGTCGCCTGTTTTGATAGTGTGAAGGAACACTCATCTCCGACTATCCTCTCTTTCATGTATCCTCTTGCTGTATCTCTTATACGCATATCCTCCAAGATTTTTTTGAATCTTGTAAGATACTTCGATTTTCCGAATACTTCATCACTTCCAATATCCCAGATTGTCTTAGGAAATACGTTTGAGAGACAGTGTATCAGTGTCTCTTTGTCCTCTGTAGGAAACATGGGACATCTTATCTCTACTTCAAAATTGAACTCGTTCAATTCCATCCTCGTTTAGATTAAAATGACTTGTATATAAGCGTTGGTCTTTTTCGACCTGTGTTGATAACCTCAAGCAAATCTGGGATGTGAATTAGATAAAAAATTTTATTAGCTTGCTTCATTTTCTAGGAAATACGGTCCCAAGGGCTCATGGTTTAGATCGGTTAGAACGTCGCCTTCACGAGGCGAAGGTCGCCGGTTCGAATCCGGCTGAGCCCATACCACTATCGTTTACAATCCTTTCGATATAGAATTTCTTAAAGAATCTTTCAATGATTTTACTATCAGAGACCTTCCATTTTTTCTGTAAAATTTACTTATACTACACTATTTTCAAGACCGCTTTCTCGATCCTCTCAAGTCCTTCTTTTAATGTTGATCGAGGACAAGCGAAATTCAATCTCATAAATCCTCTACCACCGTTCCCAAACCAGTCTCCGTTATTCAAAGCTACTTTGGCTTCGTTCAGAAGTAGGTCATCTAACTCTTCAGGCTTAAGTCCTAGTTCATTGAAATCCATCCAAAGCAGAAATGTACCTTCAGGATCAACAACTTCAACTTTAGGTATATTCTCTTGAACAAAATTTACGGCATAGTCTTTATTTTCTTCTAGATAATCAAGCTGTGCTTCAAGCCAATCTTCTCCCCGATTATAGGCCGCTTTCAGTGCTGCAAATCCAAAAATATTTCCTTGTTTTACCAGCCTTTCTCTCGAATTTTCAAATCTTTTTCTCAAACGAGGATTAGGTATGATAGCTATTCCGATGTTCAAGCCCGCTATGTTGAAAGTCTTCGTAGGAGCGAACATAGTAATGGAATTCTGAGCCATCTCTTCCGATAAAGAAGAAAAAGGAGTATGTTCACCTTCATACACGTAATCCGAAAAGATCTCATCCGAAACCACCATGACGTCGTTTTCTAAAGCCAGTTCGGCTATCCTCTTGAGTTCTTTTTCACTCCAAACTCTACCTACCGGATTGTGTGGATTGCAGAGGATCATCATCCTAGACCTGTTTTCTCTCTCCATCTTAGAATCACAGGTTTCAAATTTTCTTTCCAAATCTTCGAAGTCTATACTGTACCTGTTTTCTTTGTTATCATACTTCAGTTCGTTCTTGATTATTCTAGAACCAGCATTCTCTATCACCGAGAAAAATGGATAATAGACAGGTGGCTGAAGAACTACACCATCGCCCAGATCTGTAAAGGTTCTAACGGAAACGCTAAGGCTAGGTGTGATCCCATTGGTATAAACTATCCATTCAGGATCTATTTTCCAATCGTATCTCCTTTCTACCCAATCAACTATGGCCTCATCGTGCTCTTTTCCTGGTTTTCCATAGCCGAAGGCTCCATGTTCTACTCTATCCTTCAAGGCCTCAATTATCGCATCGCATGTCTTCCAATCAGAGTCAGCTACCCACATCGGTAGTACATCATCTCTATCAAAATACTCATCTACGAAATCCCATTTGGCGCAGCCGGTTCCAGTCCTATCTAGCCCCTCGTCGAAGTCCATCTCGATCATCTCGATTGAGGATGATTTACGACTTTATAATAACTTTTGTCGAAAATCTAGTATCAAAAAAGATGTAAAAAGGGGTTTTTATCGATGACTAGAATTCATCTTCGAACTCTTCTTCGTTCATATTTTCACTTTCCATCTCTTCGATAGATTCTGGTGATTCAGACTGTTGGTCCGGTGGTGGCTGTTGTTCTTGCAGTGTTTGTTCTTTTGGTGGCTGCTGATCTTGTTCTTCTTCCAGCGGTTGGGTAGGCTCTTCATTCTTACCCATCTTCATAGCAAGCACCAAGCCTACAACAACAGCTATCACAATAAGTGGTATGATCCACCAGTAGTCTGAAAGGAACCCAAGTTCATCATCATCTTCTGTGACTTCATCCTCTACAGTGACTAGGACAAAATCTTCCAAATCAGCTCCGAAAACACCAATATTGTAATCACCCGGAATATCTGTCTTCCAGGTAAATTCATCATCGTATTCATCATCTACATCAAGAGCAAGGCTCTCATAAACTAACAGTTCGTCACCATCTACATCAAACACAATATCCTGCGTACCATTAACTTCACCAATATTTTTAACCCTATATTTTACCGTCACTTCTTCACCAATTTCAATATTCTCATCGTAGTCAATGATCTCGATATCGAAAATAGCTTCGTACCGCTCAAAGTGTGCTTTTATATTAATGTCACTTTTCATGGTAATCGTTATCTCCTCTTCGGTACCTTCGTAGTCATCTGTCCACTCGGCAAAATAGTAGTTCTCAGCAGGCATGGGCGTTAAAGTGACTTCGGTTCCCTCTTTGTACTCATCCTTATCGGGATTCAAAACCACTTCTCCTTCGCCTTCTATGTTTAATGTTAGTATGTACATCTCCACGTCTGTAACCGTCACGGTGATAGTTTCATCTTCGACATTTAATTCATAATCGCCTGCTTCCTCTATTGTATGAGTAATCGATGCAACCTCGGTAGCTTCTGCTTCAACTTCTACTGTATCTGATCCTATGTGTGACTCAA
>Ga0207421_10004346_pt1 | contig 16332 bp, 16 predicted proteins | sample SodLakKL_010_SED_4_FD_187542 | JGI IMG/M metagenome (GOLD analysis project Ga0207421, IMG submission 187542) | Alkaline sediment microbial communities from Lake Tanatar, Kulunda Steppe, Russia - 8KL_010_SED (SPAdes) (version 2) | ecosystem: Environmental > Aquatic > Non-marine Saline and... | reverse complement strand
TGGCGGAGAGAGTGGGATTTGAACCCACGAGACGAGGTTTTGCCCCGTCTACTCGCTTTCCAGGCGAGCGCCTTCAGCCAGACTCAGCCATCTCTCCGCATTTAACCTATTATCTTGTGCGATTCATATTATACAATGAAAATAACCCGGTTTCAACAGGGGATAACCTGTGTGTTTCATTCAGGGCATTAAACAACACCATTAATTACAAGGGAAGCTTATGCTTTCACCCAAACAAGCTACTATCAATAGCCAAAGATACAAACTTAATTCACCTAGAAACTGTAACCCTGACTAGCCTGCTGCCCTGGAGATTTTGTGATAGACTAGAAAATAACTTTTCAGCGGAACAGGGGACGGTTCTTTGTCTCGGAACAGGGAACTGTCCCTTTGACGGCGTTTCGACGGGAACAGAGAACCGTCCCCTGTTCCGGTGCTACATTATTAAAGATAGGGGAGAACTTGCCATATGTTAAATCAAATACTTTTAGAGGAAAATATCGATCGGATTGCCATGCCTGAAAACCTTACCACCGGTTTAATGGTAGCCAGGCAGCGCCAAAAATGTGCCGATTTTGCATGTGATTTCGATTATTACGGTTTCGCCTTCGGGCAGTCTCCATTTCCGGTTCCCGCACCGCTGGCCCGAGCCCTTAAAAATGCGTCAGGAAATAGCGCATATGCTGACGCCGAGGGAATCCTGGAGCTGCGGAAAGCAGCTGCCGGTTTCAATGCAAGACACTTCGGCTTAGATCCGGACCCGGAGAGGATTATGGTCGGCCCCGGGACCAAAGGTTTGTTCTTTCTGCTTTTTAGTATTTTAAGCGGCGAGATTATTATTCCCGTTCCCTCCTGGATCGGGTACGCCCCGCAGGCCACTTTTTTGGGCAAAGATTATCATCTGCTATTAACAAGTTCAAAAAACGGTTATAAACTAACCGCTGATGATCTTAAACATTTTTGTAAAACCCATACCGGCAAACAGTACCTGCTGGTTTTAAACAACCCCAACAACCCTACGGGCGCGGTTTACAGTAAAGACGAGCTGGCTGCAATAACCGAAGTTTGCCGCAAAAATGGGATCATAGTCCTCTCTGATGAAATATATGCCCTAACCGCTTTTGACTTTTCTTCCTTTACCAGCATGGGCACTGTTTATCCGGAGGGGACCTTTGTTTTAAACGGGCTCTCCAAGGATCGTTCCGCCGGTGGCTACCGGCTTGGCATTTGCCATTTACCGGATGCCGACTGCCGTAAAATAAGGCACGGCCTGCAGAAGCTTGCCGCTACCGCCTATACCAACACCACCACGCCTATCCAGTATGCGGCTATTGAAGCTTACAGGGAAAATGAAGAGATTGAAACCTATTATGAAGTCACCAGGGAAATACACCGGATTATGGGCACAACCATCAGCAAATACTTTGCCGAAATAGAAGGGCTGCGGGTAACAAGACCGCAAGGGGGCTTTTATTTTTTCGTTGACTTCAACGATCTCAGGCAGGATCTACAACAAAGCAGCATTGAAACTTCCAACCAGTTGGGCGAAGCCCTGATCGCTCATCCCCATCACCTGGCAACAATAACCGGTGATTCCCTGCTTATACCCCCGAATAATTACGGCGCCAGGATTGCCTACGTCGATTACAACGGCAGCAAGACTTACCAGGCATACCTGGAAAAAAGGCCCAGCGGAACGGAAGAAGAAACTGCCTTCGCGGAAAAATTCGCCCCGATGATGGTCGAGGGGACAAAAGTAATGGCCAATTTTGTTGCTTCGTTAAGAAAAGGTAACCTGGCTATAAATTGAGAAGGTAATAATATTGGAAGCCTGTTTAAGTAATTATTGATAGAAGGTTCTTCAAGATTGGGCCACTGCATTTAAAGCAAATTATGAGTTTAAAAAGTTGTCAACAACCCCGTCCCCCTGACATAAATGAATGGGATTTATAAATTAATCCTAATATTACAACTTTGCACCAGTTGCAGGAAAATGTAAGTTGATATAGAAAGAAGTAATTGCTTGTGAATTAATTAACAGTTAGCAGGTGTCGCAAGGGAGACAGTGCTGTGCAAAACGATTTCTTAATGCGAGTGGTTTTTCGCTACGTACTTTTATTCATTCAGGTTTATGCTTTTTATGTTATCCTGCACGGTCATATTTCGCCGGGTGGCGGGTTCGCGGGCGGCATTGTGCTGGGTTTGGGCCTGGTTCTTTACGCCTTAATATTTGGCCTGGAAACAGGAGCAAGGCGTCTGCCACTCCATTATGCCCTTTTTATAATCGGTATTGGAGGGACTATTGAAGGGATCAAATTTTTCCTGCCCCATGACACTGCACCCACTTCGCCGGAAGAGCTCTTCGGTATTGGACTGATCTCGGTAATGAGCCTCGCTATAGGTCTTTTGGTCGGAAGTTCCCTTTTAACTATCTTTTACTTGCTCCTTGAACAAAAAGACGAACAGTTTCAGCCGGAAGAAGGTGATTCCCATTCCCGCTCTTGATTTCCAAATTATCGTTGCCAGTTTCCCGTTTCTTGCTTCAATATTTCTGTTCAGCATGGGTTGCCTGATCATCCTGACCCAGCAAAACTTGATCAAGAAAGTTATCGGCATTAATGTAATGGAGACCTCCATATTTTTATTTTTTTTGGCGATAGGTAATATTATCCCGGGCGGCCCGCCTATTGTCCGCCCCGGAATGGAGGAAGTCATTTATGTTAACCCGCTGCCGCAAGCCCTGATCCTGACCGGCATTGTGGTCAGCTTCAGTGTCACCGCTTTCGCCCTGGCAATTACGGTTAGCCTGTACCGTTTTTACGGCACTGTCTATGTAGATGAATTAATGAAAATGAGGTGAGCCGGCCATTATTGAAAATAACCTGCCATCTTTCATGGTATTGTTCCCGTTGATCTGCGCATTTTTAATGCCCATTATGGCTTACTTTAAAAAAGAAGTCTGCTCCTATATTACTCTGGCTATTACGGGAATTGTCTTTTTTATCGCTTCTTACCTGGCTTTTGTTGTCATACCAGGCCGTTCCTTTGTTTTTCATATCGGGCACTGGGAAGCTCCATGGGGAATTGAACTGGTAGTCGACCCCCTTTCTGCCCTGATGATTTCAACCATTACCGCATTTTGTTTTTTGATCGCTCTCTTCAGTATAAAAACTGTCAGGATGGAAGTGCCCCTGGACAAAACCGGCTGGTATTATACCGCTTACCTGCTTCTTTTAACCGGGATGTTGGGGTTGATGTTAACCAATGACATATTTAACATGTACGTGATGGTAGAAATAACCGGCATTTGCGCAGTGGCCCTGGTCCTGGCCCGGGGAACCAAGGAAGCCACAGAAGCATCCCTGAAATACCTTCTTTTAGCAGTGATTGGTTCCGGTTTCATCCTTTTCGCGATCGGCTTTTTATACTCGGTAACCGGCAACTTAAACCTGGATTATATTGCCGCTGAACTGGGTCTCGTTAAAGAATATTACCCTTACCTGGTTTGGACTGCCATGGGGTTTTTCCTGGTCGGGTTTGGTATTAAGGCAGCTTTGTTCCCCCTGCATCTCTGGCTGCCCGACGCCCACTCTTCGGCACCTTATGCTTCAAGTGCGTTACTTTCAGGACTGGTGGTTAAAGTATATATCATTTCGCTGGTTAGAATTTTTTACCAGGTATTCGGTCCGGATATGTTGACCGGCACCCCCATGGGCACCTTGATTTTAATCTTGTCTTCCATGGCTATCGTAGGAGGCTCGATATTTGCCTACACTCAGCTTGATTTAAAACGACGCTTGGCTTACTCCACCGTGGCCCAGGTCGGCTATATTTTCCTGGGTCTGGGCCTGGGGACATCCTGGGGCCTGGTTGCGGCCCTTTTACATGTGGTCATTCACGCCTTTATGAAAGTAGGTCTTTTCATGGTTGCGGGAACAGTATATTTTCAAACCGGTAAAAAAAATGTCCTGTACTTTTCAGGTCTGGGCAGGATCATGCCTGTTTCCATGGGAGCTTTTACAATAGCTTCGTTATCAATGATCGGCATCCCCTTGTTTGGAGGATTTATATCAAAGTACGCCCTGGCCCAGGGCAGCATGGAAGTAGAAGGTTACGGGTTTGTAGCGCTCGTGGTTTTAAGCGGCTTGTTAAATGCCAGCTATTACCTGCCCATTGTCTGGCAGGCTTTTTTCACAGAAGAAAAGAGAGAAACTTTTCACCTGGACATGGTTCCATTATCGATGATGGCACCTTTGCTGGCAGTAACCCTGGGGCTGGTTTACCTGGGGGTTACACCCGGCAGGATGATGACCATGGTTGAAAATGCTGCATCAGTGCTGATGTTTGGGCCGTAGAGGTAAACTTTATGGAAGGAGTCGGTGGGCCATGATCAAAAAACGGTTCCGCAGTGATTACAGGGGATTTTTTTTAATTACTGCAATGCTCCTTGCTTTTTGGTTGCTGATGTCGGCAAGTTTTGACTGGCAGCACCTGCTGGCGGGAGTGGTTCTTTCTGCCGGGCTCATCTATTACTGGGCAGAGCTAATTTTTTTACCCGGCAAAAAAACTGATTTTAGCTGGCAGCAAGTTGCAGCTTTTATCCAGTATACAATCTTCCTGGTAATAGAAATTATTAAAGCCAACTTTCATGTCGCTTACCTGGTTTTACACCCCCGTCTGCCTATTAGCCCGGGTTTTGTAGTTACCAGTGTGGGTTTACAAAAAGAATTATCTAAAACCTACTATTTAAATTCAATCACCCTGACCCCGGGCACCGTAACAGTGAAATGTGACGATGACCGGCTAATAGTGCACTGCTTTACGGAAAAAAATGCCCAGGTGGTCCAGCAATGGTATCTTTACCAGCAGATTTATAACATGGAAAGGGGCGTCTTTAAATGGTGGAACAAGTCCTGACTATCATGCAGTTTGGGCTGGCCACATTAATTATCCTGGCCATGATCAGGGCTTTTGCCGGCCCTACTGCAGCAGACCGCCTGGTGGCGATAAACTTTATTGTGGGACAGGTTATCCTGTTTATACTCGTCAGTTCTCCCCGGGCCGATATTGCCCTTTATATCGACGTATCCCTGGTTTTTGTCCTGGGCGCCTTCATCGCCACAATCGGAGTATTAAAGCTATTGGAAGAGGGTAAATTGTAAAGAGGGAAGGATTCACGATGGAGTTTTTCAAAGAAATAATTATCTCCGGATTGCTTCTGGGAGGACTCTTTTTCCTGGCCGTGGGCGCCCTGGGCCTGATCAGGCTGCCCGACGTTTTTACCAGGATGCATGCCACCGGGAAATGTGACACCCTGGGTGCGGGAATGATCCTGGCCGCCATGTTCCTGCTTGTACCGGGCTTAACCGACAAAGTTAAGATTGTACTCATGGGCGCTTTGATTGCCACTATCAATCCGGTCATGACTCACCTGATCGCCCTGGTCACTTACAACCGGGGGCAACCGCCGGCCAGGGGCACCTGGACCCTGGATTATTACGATTACGGTAAAAATAACCGTGTTGAAGAAATCCCGGAAGAGGAGGACAACCGGAAATGACCGATCCGCTGCTTTTCATTTTACTATCAGCCCTGCTGGTGATTACCGTTTCGGTATTTATTTTTGAAGACCTGATTTATATTGTAATAATATTTGGTGTATACAGCAGCATAATGGCTCTGGTCTGGCAGCAGCTTAACGCCCCCGATATAGCCATAACCGAGGCGGCAGTGGGAATAGCTTCAACTGTATTGATGATCGCGGTGGTTAGCCGGGTCGGAAGGAGGCCGCATTAATGAAAAAACAAAGAATGCTTTTTTTAGCAGTGGTTTTTTCAATCGCTATAGCAGTTAATTACATGTTAGTGCTTGTAGTTATGGAAATGCCCCTTTACGGCAATCCCGACAACCCTCACCACAATTATGTAGCCGAACGTTACATAGAAAAAGGAGTGGATGAAAGTATCGGCTACAACCTGGTCGGCAACATTTTGCTTGATTACCGGGCTTACGATACTTTCCTTGAAACGACAGTGATTTTTTGCGCAGTGGTGGCCGTGGCCTTAACCCTGACGACCTTAAACAAAACGGGGCCGCCACAAAAATAAAAGCAACTTGATAGCCGTATTATTATGCGTAGAACAACAACGAGGTGAAGCAGAAATGTTCGAACCATCACACATACCGGCGACAATACTCATTCTTTTATTTGCAGGGGCCATCATCACCTGCTATCTTGCCCACCGCAACCTGGTTTACGGTGAAACCCTGGTTATAATGATCACCCTGGCGGTTCTTGGACTGGCTTTGTTTTTAATCCCTCCCGTAGTACGTGGTGAACCTGTTGAAAGCGCTTACAGCTTTTTCTCGCTGCCCCTGGCAATCAGTTTACGGGTTGACAGCCTCAGCCTTTATATAGGCCTGTTGATTGCTTTCCTGTGGGTACTGGTCGCCCGTTATTCACCGGGGTACATGCTGCACGGCCACGCCCGGCCCAGGTATTATACTTTTTTGTTACTGGCGCAATTCACCAACCTGGGGGTTGTTTTTGCCGCTGACCTGCTCGGCTTCCTGCTTTTTTTCGAATTGATGGCCGTAACTTCCTATTTCCTGGTGGCTCATGAAGAAGATAACTATGCTTTATTTGCCGGTAATAAATACCTTTACATGTCCATTGCCGGTGGTTTGGGGCTGTTTTTCAGCCTGCTGATTGTTTATCATTTGGCAGGAACAACCGCTTTCGGAGAGGGCCCGCTTCTAACCGCAGCCTCCCCCCTGGCGGCAGCGGCTTTCATCGGATTTTTGGTTAGCTTCGGTATTAAGGCGGGCATGTTCCCTCTCCATGTATGGCTCCCTGATGCACACCCGGCTGCCCCTGCCCCCGTCAGCGCCCTGCTTTCAGGGATCATGATCAAGATCGGAGCTTACGGACTTTTCCGGGCTTTTTTCGATATCTTCGGGATTGAACTGATCCTTGAAATGGAGTTGCACCATATCACCCTGACCCTGGCAGTGATCACGATCCTTTTGGGTTCAGCCATGGCACTGCTACAGGATGATTTAAAAAGGCGGCTTGCCTACTCAAGCATCGCCCAGATTGGTTATATATTGCTCGGTTTATCCCTGCTCACCGAAAGGTCGCTGACCGGAGCAGTATTTCATATTTTTACACATGCCATGATGAAAGGCTGCCTCTTTCTATGCGCCGGAGCGATAATTATCCAGACCGGCAAGCGTAAAATAAGTGAAATGAAGGGAATCGGCCTCCAGATGCCTTCAACAATGATCTGCTTTACACTGGCTACATTGAGCATGGTCGGCATCCCACCTTTTAACGGTTTTATAAGCAAACTGCAGCTGGCCATGGGTGCCCTTGATGCGGGAGAACCGGCTTATGTCTTTTTGCTGATCTTTAGCAGTATGCTCAATGCGGCTTATTATTTTCCGATTGTGGTAACCGCTTTTTTTGCCGTCCCAAAAGAGGAAGCCGGCTTGAAACTGGAGGCTGCTCCGGGCATGACAGTTCCAATCGGCATTCTGGCGGCCCTTACGTTTATCCTGGCCGTAGGACCATATAACCTGCCATTGCAGCTGGCCCGGACTATCTCTCAAGGGTTTATGGGGTTATGAAAAGTACACAGAATAAGGTGGAGCAATGACTACAACAGCATCTGTTTTGCCGGCTTTGGCCGTGTTTATTCCCGGCCTTGGGGCATTCCTGGCCCTGCTGGCACCTGAAAACTCATTGAGAAGAATCACCATATACTCAGGGTTGGTAACCCTGGCCGGTTTTATTGCCGTGGTTTTGATGATCCCGCAGGCCACGGACGGCTTGATCCCGGAAAGCAAGCTTCTTGCCCTGCTGCCCGGTTTCGAACTGAACCTGCGGGCGGACTTGCCTGCGCTTTATTTCAGCCTGATGTCAAGTGCGCTCTGGGTTTTTGCAATTGTTTACACCCATGGCTACATGCATGGGCACGGCGCCAGGTTAAAACGGTTCTATTTTTATTACATCATCTCCATGAGCGCTACCATGGGTGTAGCATTTGCCGGCAACCTGTTCACCCTGTACTTTTTCTTTGAAATGCTGACCCTGGCTACATACCCCCTGGTTATTCACTCCGGCACCAAAGATGCACACCGTTCAGGAACCAGATATATTATCTATTGCCTGAGCGGAGGGGCGTTAATTGTTTTTGCCTGGCTGATTATCCAGGCTTACCTGCCCGGAGAATTCTTTCGACCCGGAGGCTATATTGGTTCTTTTCCCGAACAGTCGCACACTCTTCTCACAATCCTGCTAATTATTTTAGTTGCGGGATTCGGAACCAAGGCGGCGATTATGCCCCTTCACGCCTGGCTGCCGGGGGCAATGGTGGCCCCCACCCCGGTCAGTGCTTTGCTCCATGCCGTAGCGGTCGTTAAAAGCGGGGTGTTTGGCATTATCAGGGTCCTTTACTTTGTATACAATCCTGATATTATCAGGGATTTAGCCGTTGAGCACTACCTGCTTGTCCTGGTTTCGGTAACCATTATTACCGGATCCATTCTTGCCCTGCGGCAGGATGTTTTAAAACTGCGCCTGGCATATTCTACTATCGGCCAGCTGGGCTATATTACCCTGGGAGCCCTGCTGTTTTACCCGCTGGGTTTGACGGGAGGGCTTCTGCACCTTGTTAATCATGCTTTATTAAAAATTACCCTGTTTTTTTGTGCCGGGGCAATGATCAAAGAAACAGGCGTAACCAACATCGGTGAACTGAAAGGCGTAGGGCGGCGCATGCCTTTAACCATGCTCTGCTTTGCTGTGGGTGGACTGGGATTGATCGGAATTTTGCCGATTAACGGATATATAAGTAAGCTGTACCTGCTCCAGGGCAGCATGGAAAGCGGGAACCCCTTGTTTGCCTTTGTTATTTTGATCAGTTCTTTACTGAATGCCCTTTACTACCTGCCGATTATCGTTAATGCTTTCTTCAAGGAGGGAACCTTTGACCGGCCTGTCGGTAACGAATCGCATCCGGCCATGCTCATACCGACAATTATCTTGGCCGCCTTGTGCCTGGTCCTGGGTCTTTTCGGTAATATGACCAGTATCCCGGCGGCCGAATACATCGCCGCCTATATTTTAAACTATTAGTTGTCCGGGAGGGATTGCCAATGGAAACAAACAATACCATTATAAACTGGCTGCCGCTGGTCATTGTGCTGCTGCCATTTTCAGCAGGACTGGCCCTGTACCTGGCAGGCGCAGGCAGGCCGAAATTGACAAACACCCTTGTTTTGGTTTCCACTATCCTGCCCCTGGCATTTGCATTTTCTTTTTACCCACGGGTAAAAGCAGGCTTATTTCCCTCACTAACCCTGGATATTTTACCGCCCGTCGGACTTTCATTCCGGGTAGATTACCTTGGGTTTTATACTTTGCTGCTTTTTGCAGCTGCCGGGCTGATCGTAAGCATCTATTCCCTACGATACCTCGAACCTTTTGAAAGCAGGCGACATCGCTACTTCGGCTTTCAACTTTTAGTTTTAAGCGGCTGTTACGGGGTAGCAGCAGCCGGTGATTTTTTCAGCTTTTACCTTTTCTTTGAATTCATGTCGATCATGTTTTTTGTTCTGGTCGCCCATTATCAAACCGGCTCTGCTATCCGGGCGGCTTATAAATTTTTAATCATGACCATTATAGCCGGGGTAACCCTTTTCTTAGCAGTCGCCGTTATCTACTGGGAGACGGGCACTCTTACCTTTGCAGAAACCGGCCTGGGTTTGGAACAATCAACCCTGGTTATGGTCGCTTTCATCGGCTTTGCAGTTGCTTTCGGCATAAAATCAGCCCTGTTTCCCCTCCACCTGTGGATGCCCGACGCCTACAGCGAAGCGCCCCTGCCCGCTGCAACGATCTCTTCCATGATTATGCTCAAAACAGGAGCTTACGGTTTGATCAGGGTATTTGGCAATATATACGGTATCGACTACCTGGCCCAGTTTGACTGGGCTTATTACCTGGTTCTTTTGGGCGCATTTACAATCATCTTCGGCTCCATTGTGGCCCTGGCCCAGGAAGACCTGATCCGCAGGTTGGCCTATTCCGGCATTGCCCAGGTCGGTTATATCATCCTTGGAATTGCCATGATTAACCAGCTGGCCATCATCGGAGCTGCATACCATATCCTGGCACATGCTTTTATGAAAGGCACCTTATTCCTCTGTGCCGGGATAATGGTCAAAGAAGCAGACAGCCGGCAGATTGCTAGTCTAAAAGGAATCGGACAAAAACTGCCGGTTACCATGACTTGTTTCACCATTGCCACTCTTACCGCCGTAGGGATGCCGCCATTTAATATTTTTATCAGTAAGTGGCACCTGGGGCTAGGTGCCCTGGAGCTGGAAGCTATGATCCTGGTCATGATCCTTTTAATAAGCAGCATGCTTAATGCAGCTTACTACTTTCCCATCGTGACCCGGGCTTTCCTGGGAACGGAACAGCTTAAAAGCCGCAGCGAGTTTTCCGGTTTAACCGGTAATAGTTCAGGTCAGCAAACCGCAGGCTTCACAAGCAAGCAAAACAACTTGCCTTTGTTTACAGAAGCCCCGGCCATGCTGCTGGCACCTGTAATTGTGCTCGCCCTGGGCTGCCTGGTTTTTGGTCTGACACCGGTAAACCTGCCCCTTGAACTGATCGAAAGGGGCATTGCAATCTATTTTTAAGAAGGGGTTTAAGCAATACTGATGAACTATCCTGAAACAGCACAACTGAGTATTTTGCCGCTTTTAATTATCCTGCTGCCAATATTATCTGCACCCATAGCGGCAAAGCTTGGCTTGAATAGCGAAGGCCTGCGCAATATATTTGCCGCTGCCGTCACGGCTGCCGTAACCGTTATGAGCGCCGCCCTTTTTCTTTTAACTTACAAGGCTGATGTAATCTATCCTCTGCCCGGTTACCTGGACCTTGGCCTGCACCTTTACGCAGACCCAATGGGGGCTTTTTTCACCCTGTTGAGTGCTTTGATCTGGTTTCTGGCCACAGTCTTTTCTATAACTTACATGGATCATGAACACGCCCGAAACCGTTACTACTTTTTCCTGCTGTTAACCCAGGGGGGATGTCTCGGGGTATTTTTAACCGGCGACTTATTCAGCCTGTTTATTTTCTTTGAAATAATGTCCGTTGCTTCATACCTGCTGGTGATTCACTCAGAAACAGACAAAGCAATGGCTGCCGGGCGCAACTACCTGCACCTTGGAATAGGAGGGGGACTTAGCCTTCTGGCAGGAATTTTTTTATTAAAATCAGAGCTCGGCACTACGGCTATTAAACCCCTGCTTGAAATGATCAGCATTATGGATATCCCCCTCTACCTGCCGGCGGCTTTTTTAATTATCGGCTTCGGGATCAAAGCCGGTATGGCTCCCCTGCATATCTGGTTACCACAAGCCCACCCCGTTGCTCCGGCCCCGGCCAGCGGTTTGCTGTCCGGGATCATGATCAAAACCGGTGCTTACGGAATATTCAGGGTCAGCGGGATGATCTTTACCCCGACCGGGGACACTCCCCTGTGGGATGTAACTGCCAACCTGGGGTACGTAATTATCTGGACTGGCATCGTAACCATGTTCATGGCTGCTTCTATCGCTCTTTTCCAAAGCAACACCAAGCGGATCCTGGCCTACAGCAGTGTGAGCCAGATGGGATATATCTTGATGGGTGCAGGCTGTGCCGCCTACATGGGAATGGAGGGACCGATGGGTTTCAGCGGCACCATGATGCACATTTATAACCACGCTTTCTTTAAGGCAGGAATGTTCATGATGGTCGGTGCGGTTTACGCTCGAACTCACCGGCTCGAACTGGACAGGTTAGGCGGGCTTTTCCGCCAGTTTCCCGTCACTGCTGCCGCTTTTATAGTCGCCGCAGGGGGTATCGCCGGCGTTCCGGGCTTGAACGGCTATGCCAGCAAAACCCTGCTTCACCATGCCATAGAGGACGCTTACGCTTATGGTGGCGATCCTTCACTGCTTTATGCAGAGAACGTTTTTGTCATCACCAGCGCTTTCACTGTTTGTTACATGATCAAGTTAACCCGGGGCGTTTTTTTCGGAACCCGGTCTTCCGACCTGCCCGACCCCGGAAAAGAACCTTTAAGCGAAAGGATCGTATTTGGAGTGTTTGCCCTGGCGATCCTCTTTTCCGGTTTGTTTCCGAACTTGATCAACAACTCCCTGATCCTGCCTTTAAGCAGGGGCTTTACTTATGACCCGGCTAATCTTGCTTACCTTGAAAAACTAAACTTCTGGACCCCGTACGACCTGCAAAATATTGCCCTGGCCCTGAGTACGGGCACAGCTCTCTTTCTATTTATGAATAAAACCGGATTTTTTAAAACTGTCCTGCCAGGATGGCTGAGCATTGAAAGCTTAATCTACCGGCCCCTGGTCTTCAACACCGGGAAAGCATTTACATTCATGGGGCAAGCTCTCGAGTTAAACACCAACCGTCTTTACGAACAGAGCCCACGCCCTATTGAACAATTCTGCCGTTTCATAGGAAAGCTCGAACAAAAGTCAACACCGTTATTCTGGCGGCCGGCATTAGAAAACCTCTACCTGGTTTTTACCGATGCAGGCCGGCTTGCAGATCTTGCCGTAGACAGATTAGTGGTAAAAGGGTACCGGCCCCTGCTTGCTTTTGCCCGTCAAGTCGGGCACTTTGACCAGGTTACCCTGCAAAACCTGGCTCAAGAGATAAATGCCTTCGGAAATGAGTTGCAGGACCGCATATTCAACCTGGGAAACAAAGTCTCCAATTTATATTCAGGGGCTATGCGAAAACTTTACCGCAAGGCATTTTTTGCTTTTATTAAAGCCGATTATGATACCAAAGGAGACCCCTTTTATCAAATGATCAACCCCATGAACTATAATTTCGACCTGATCGTGGTCTGGATCTTGCTTTTAACCATCTTGGTCCTTGGAGTAATCATCATTTAACTTCCTGCTCTCCAGTATAATAATAGGTCTTCAAAAGGCAGGATCGGGCCGCGGTGGACACAGAAATTGAGCCCCGGCATATTACCTGTAACACCTTACTAACAATACTACTTATCGTAACGACCACCGGGGTTTCACCACAATCCAACCCTTAGAGCTTGCTAGCCCTAACCCGGACAAGCCGGTACCATTAAAGTTGAATTTCAAAATGACCCCTTATAAACATAGTGTACATCGGCGTTTGCGGGATCGCTCAAAAAAGTCTTACCAAAAATGTTCAGCACTTCAGGATTAAGGGCCTAACCGAAGCGGTTTGCAATTAAAGAAAGGAGACGCGATACCTGCCGCTGTGAACCTTGTAAGTAATCACAGCAGGTGTCCCGTCTCCCTTCTAACCATTTAGCATTTCTGGCGGAGAGAGTGGGATTCGAACCCACGGTGCCTTGCGGCACACACGATTTCGAGTCGTGCGCCTTCAGCCAGACTCGGCCATCTCTCCCCGTTCAGGATATATATTACAACAGTCCTTTACTTCTTGTAAAGCCGCCGATTTTTAACTGCCGGCTTTTTTCGTCTCAGCTCAAGCCTGTTTTACATTAAAATGCTGCTAACCAGAAATTAAAACCAAGGCAAGCAGGATTCTCACTTCAGGCATCTTTTTTCTTAATAAAACAGCTACCGTCGACGCTGTTGAAAAAACTCCCTTAAAAGCCCTGCACAATCTTCTTCCAAAACTCCACCGGTAACTACCAGGCAATGGTTTAGGCGCCGGTCTCTGAGCAGATCATAGATGCTGCCCGCTGCCCCGCTTTTGGGGTCAACTGCACCAAACACCATTCGATCAATCCGGGCCAGTACCATCGCTCCGGCACACATCGGGCACGGCTCAAGAGTCACATACAACGTGCACCCACTCAACCGCCACCCACCAAGACTCATGCCTGCATGGCGCAAAACCAGTAATTCGGCATGAGCGGTGGCATCATTTAATTCTTCACGCCGGTTATGATCTTCAGCCAACACTGTGCTGTTTTTAACCAGCACCGCGCCAATTGGCACCTCTCCGGCTTGTCCTGCTTTTTTTGCCTGGGCAAGAGCCAGCCTCATAAACTTTTCATCTTCAATCATTTTTTTTCCACCATACCTGATTATATCATCTTTCAAATAGATAGTTTTAAAGCCGGCAACCCAAATATAAAAAATCAAACATTAATATGGCCGGATCAAAAAGACGATGCCCCTTAAAAAAGGGGCACCTTAAACACAGCATCTTTCATTAATCTCTTATTATAACAATACGCTACTCTAAGTTTACCGTTCCAGGGGCAATTCATTGATTATTTCCCTGAATTCAGAATCGGGAATAGTCTTGAAATCAAACACTATCCCTTCCCACTGGTCTGTCACAACGAGTTCATCAACATCCTTGGCCGCTATCTCAGCAATTCTTTCCCATTCATCATTACCGCTGTGATACAATTCAAGGTAGCTTTTATCATCTTCCTGGGCCACCTGGTATTCTGTCCTGAACCAGTAATCTTCACTGGGTACAGCCACGCTAACCATTTCGTTGGGCAAAAACTGAAAGTACACTTCTTCATCTCCACTTGTTCCTTTCCAGGAACCAAGAACATCGCTGGTTTCTACACCCTCGGCTACAGGAGTTCCTGGATCATAAAAGAAAGCCCAGTAGGTTCCTCCCCCTCCGAGTAACAGTAATAGTAAAACTGCGACAATTACCAAAGGCACTAAAAACCGCTTGCCTTTTTTCTTTTCGGCATGTTCAGGCTGATAGGTTACCGCCTGCTGTGGCTTGTCACTTACTTTTCCGCTCTCGCCCTGCGCCGATTCTGCGGGTTTGGACTGTTTTGCAGCCTGGGGCTGGACATCTTCAACCATAGATTCGCAATATCTGCATTTAATCGCCTTTGCCGGGATATCTTCAAGGCAAAATGGACAAGTTTTCAAATCGCTCATTCTTTTTACCTCCTGAAATCAAAATCATTTTCCCCTGCATTACCACTCAGATTATATTTTAAACAAATTTTTGCTTTGCTAACCGCAGGGTTTGAGATAATTCAAGTACTGCAAGCTTTAATATGGCTATTACTTATCTATCCATCCACTATAGTATATAAGCTTTTAAAGCATTTTACAAACTGTGGAATACATTATAACATAACTGGCAACAGGCAACCATCTATTGCATTTACGATCAACTTAAGTTATAATGCGAACACAAGCTTAAGGTGGACAGTATTATAGAAAAGTATGTTCAAAAGAAGCCAACGAGGGGACTTAAGCTTGCACAAAGGTATTTGTAAGGAGGAAAATATAAATGCCTACTATTAAGACTTTCCTGTTAGTGGCATTAGTATTATTGCTATCTATGTTAATGGTCGGCTGCGGAATGCTTCTTTCCCGGGATACCGAAACGGAAGAGCCTGAGATGGCTGAAAAAGAAGGCGAGTTGCCGGAATGGCTCTTACTGGCACATCGTCAAACTGATGATGATACAGACGACGAGGAGTTGCTCAAGCCAAAAGATCCTGAAGAAGAGGAAGATGAAGAAGAGGATCTCGGAGAGGCAATCGGAGGAGCAGTAGAGGAAGAAGCAACTGATGAACCGGCACAGACTGAAGATACAAGAGATACGGCCGACACGGGGCCGGTGGCTCCCGATGAAGTGACAGAGGAAGCTGCCACAGGCCAGCAAGAAGATGCGCGAGAAGAAAACGATGAACCAAGACCCGGCACGATGGATTACATCATCCAAAAGAGACAGGAAACAGGCAAAACCTACGGAGAAATAGAGGCTGAAAGGGAAGCTGAAGAAGCAGAAGAGGAAGCCGAAAAAGACGACGAAGACGATGATAGAAGTTGGTGGGAATAAAAGCCACAAATTGTACTTAAAGATATTAGAATAACAACCCTGCCGGTTAAAAACAGGCAGGGTTGTTTTCTAAACTAGTATGACAGATTATTCGCTAAACACTAATAATGAGTTGCCGCATATATTCCCATGGTTTATAATTATGATACAAGCTAATATATTTTTATTTAAAAGATAATTACTCAAAAATTTAGGTTGGCTTCACTGATCAGCAGTTACAAAAGGAGGCCCCTGAAATGTTTTCGATTAAATTTATTCCTGTTCTTGTACTGATAACCATGTTTTCACTTATGGTAAGTGGATGCGAGACATTACCGCCCGGGAAACCCGGTGAGGATGAAGCAACAAAAGAAGACCGGTTACCGGAGTGGCTTCAGCTGGCATACCGCAAAACCGAAGGTTACCGGTTTGACTACGAAGATAATGACTTTGATCTTGATGAGATA
>Ga0207421_10004345_pt1 | contig 16333 bp, 15 predicted proteins | sample SodLakKL_010_SED_4_FD_187542 | JGI IMG/M metagenome (GOLD analysis project Ga0207421, IMG submission 187542) | Alkaline sediment microbial communities from Lake Tanatar, Kulunda Steppe, Russia - 8KL_010_SED (SPAdes) (version 2) | ecosystem: Environmental > Aquatic > Non-marine Saline and... | reverse complement strand
GCCCCGGGTTTCAATGTAGCCCAGGTAAGCCGGGTTTTCCAGGTAGACGGCCCCGGTTTCTTTTGAAAGCTTACCGGATAAATCTTCCAAATCCATAAGGCCGGTTGCCGGGTCAAAGTCAATTTGCTTGACCGTGATATCGGGGTAAAGATAATTTTTTATAGCCGAGAGGCGATCCGGGGCTGTGGAACCGGCCAGCAGGACTTCTGAACGGTTTGTAATCCGGCAGGCCATCCTTAAAGCAGTGGCCGCTGCCTGGGAACCGTCGTAGGTGGGCACATTAACCACTTCCACATCTAACAGTTCAGCCATCATGCTGGTATATTCGAAGAGGGCCTGAAAGCGTCCGTGGTCCTCGTACGGCTCTCCGGCATAAGCGGTAAGGAATTCGCTGCGGTTGGCGATCTCGTCACATATCGCAGGAACATGGTGGTTCCAGCACCCTCCGCCTAAAAAGCTCAGGTATTCTTCCGAAGTATTATTTTTTGCCAGTATTTTTTCGACATGTTTTTTTAAAGCAGCCTCCGACAAAATCGGTTCTGGAAGATCTAGTTTTCCTTGAAGCCTGTGATCATCAGGAATGCAGGCAAATAGTTCCTCGATATCCCGAATATTTATCTCTTTTAACATTTCCTGTTGAATATCAGGATCCGAATTGGGAATGTAAGGATGGACAAATTTTTTTGACACAGGTAATCCTCCTTTATCTTTTATGCTGTTCCACCGCCGTCAACTACCAGCGTGGCACCACTGATCCAGGTTGATAAACCGCTGATCATGAAATATACCGCTTTAGCGATATCCTCTGGCTCACCCAACCTGTTCAAAGGGCGGTCGGCGCTTTCTTTCAGCCATTCAGTCAATTCTTTTCCAATCTGCCGCCCCTCGTCTCTGAGCAAGGGGGTGTCAACGTCGCCGGGGCAAATGCAATTAACCCTTATATTTTCAGGCCCGTGGTCTATTGCCATGGCCCGGGTCATATTTACTACGCCGCCCTTTGCCGCACAGTAAGCAGCCGCTTTTGGTCCTCCTTTAATCCCCCAGCCTGATCCGATGTTAACGATACTTCCCCCACCGTGTTTGGCCATAACCGGAATTACATATTTGGAAACCAAAAAGACGCCTTTAAGGCCGACATTGATCACCAGGTCCCACTCATCCTCTGTTAACTCGACTACACTTTTCCTGCGGATAACCCCGGCGCAATTTACCAGGGCATCTATTTTGCCGTAGCTATTTTCCACAAAAGCTACAGCTTCCCGGCAAGAGCCGGCTGATGTAACATCGCAGTGAATAAAACCGGTATTTCCACCGATTTCTTCTGCGGCTTTGCTCCCTTTTTGATGGTCCAAATCAAGCAAAGCTACGGTTGCCCCCATTTCTGCAAGGAAACGGGCACAGCCCGCTCCAATTCCCGAGGCTGCTCCTGTTACCACCACAACTCGATTATCTATTTGAAGCAGGTCGGATTGCATTTTCATAAGCCGCTCACCCCTTTATTTATGGACGTCTTATCAAGTTAAGTGTTTTTAAGGAAGACCGGCAGTTTCCCCGCCATCAATCCGGACATCGGCGCCGGTTATATATGAGGCTTCTGAAGAAGCGAGATAAGCGAATAAAGCCCCTATTTCTTTCGGGTCGGCATGGCGCTTAATCGGGATTTCTTCATTTACGGCCTCAAACATTTCATCGGTATATTCTGCCCTCTGCATTTCAGTTAATACATACCCCGGGCATACCGCATTAACCCTGATTTTAGGAGCCAGTTCCAGGGCCATTGTTTTAGCCAGCAGGATAACCCCTGCCTTTGAAGCGTTGTAATCGGCATAATTGGGATGCCCTTCGGTACCGTTAGTTGACGCCGTCATCAGGATTACTCCGCTACCCTGTGCGTTCATCCGGGTTGCAGCCTGTGAAGCGCATAAAAAAATCCCGTTTAAATTAACCCCGATTACTTTGCTCCACTGCTCCGCAGTTATTTCCAGGAAAGGCTTGCGGATGCTGATCCCGGCGTTTGCAATCAGGATATCGATACCACCGAGGATTTCGTCATTCTTTTGGAAAGCAGTTCTTACGGATTCAGGGTCACTGACGTCAGCTTTTATGCCTCCCTGGAAGGCCGGATTTTCAGTTAAGGCCCTGTCCAGGGCTTCCCGGTCCAGGTCTAAAATTACAACTTTAGCGCCTTCATCGGCAAAACGCTGTGCCGTGGCGAGCCCGATGCCCCTGGCCGCACCGGTAACCAGGACTCTTTTGCCCTGCAGATCTTCGTATTTTGCCATTTTTTGTCCTCCCTTTACAGTTGGTTATTGGAGCTTTATTTAAAAAGCATCTAATCCCGGTTAGTTTTACGAGCTGATTAGTAATATTCGGTTTAAAGTAAAAAGCTTAAACCACTTCATTACTTCAATGAAATGAGCAGATATCCTTTTTTGTTCCTTCAATATCGCTGTTATACATGGGCGGCTAATTTTCGCGACAACTGGCAGGTTGACACTGTTAAGGGTTAAATATATTTGTTTAATAAAGCAGTTGCCTAAGGATGATCTTTTTGCTAAAATAAATGAAACTAAATGAATAAACTTAGAGGAGTTTTTACTATGCCGCGTCCATTTAAACCACGCCGGGTCAGCACAATGCCCCAGTTTACTTACTTTAAGCCAACCGGTATTCCGATGCCTTTGCTTGACGAGGTTGTGCTAACCGTCGATGAAGTGGAAGCGCTCCGGTTGAAAGATTTGGAGAAGCTTGAGCAGCACGAGTGTGCAGCGAGGATGGATATTGCCCAGAGTACTTTACAGCGAATTCTGGTTTCAGCACGTGAAAAAGTATCGCGTGCGCTTATTGAAGGCAAGGCTTTACGCATTCATGGCGGTCCTTTTGCCCTTGAAGGAGAACCGGTATGTCCAAGGCGTTTCAGGAGGGGTAGAGGGCATCAAAATGCAGATATGGCCGAAGAAGAAACCAATGATAGCAAATAACCGGTTAAAGAAAATACTGAAAGAAATTTAAAGGTGCAAGTAATCGCTACAGGTTTTTTATGAAATGGCATTTAATTCCTGAGGGATTCGTGCTTTACTATTAGATGATTTATATTCTTGCTTAACTAACAAATTGCGTTAAATGATTAGCCCCTTGCCAGTTCGCTATTAAAGGTATAAGCTATATTAATGTATAGCTTATTTTTTTGTTTTTTTGAGGTGAACAACGGGTGAAAATATCTGCAGACAGCATGACTACAAATACGGCAGGGGTAATTTATGGGACATTTGCCTATACATTGTGGGGGTTGCTGCCTCTCTACTGGAACCTTATGGAAGCGGTGCCTGCCATCGAAATCCTGGCTCACCGGATTTTCTGGTCGTTTGTTGTTGTAAGCCTGGTAATCATTTTAACCGGCAGGTGGGCTTCTTTATTTGCTTCAATGGCTGACAAGAAAAAGCTCATGCTAATCTTTTTATGCGGCTTTATTATCAGCCTTAACTGGTTTACTTATATTTATGCAGTAAACACTGGTTTTGTAATCGAGGCAAGTATGGGTTACTATATTAATCCCCTTGTAGTGGTTTTACTTGGAGTTACTGTGTTTAAAGAAAAGCTGGGAAGGTGGCAGCTGGCTGCACTGATCATTGCTGCTACCGGGGTGATGATTATCACGTTACAGTACGGCCGTATTCCCTGGATAGCCCTGGTTTTGGCGTTTACTTTTGCTTCTTACGGCATGATTAAAAAAATAATCCGCCTGGATCCGGTAAGCGGCCTGGTCCTGGAAACCTTTATAGTTACCCCTATAGCCCTTTTTTATATCCTCAGCCTGGAATATACCGGAGTAGGGGCTCTTGGATCGGTTGCCTGGCCTTTGAAGTTTGTGCTCGCCGGAACAGGTATTATTACAGCTACCCCGCTGTTTTTGTATGCTAAGGGTATTGAAAAAACCACTTTTTCGATGATGGGGTTTTTGCAGTATATCGCTCCCACGATTAACCTTATTTTGGGGATTTTTGTCTTTAGAGAGTATTTTTCCGTGACTCACCTGGTTAGTTTTTGTTTTATCTGGGTGGCACTGGTTATATTTACCCTGGCCAATATCGGCTTCCTTAAAGAGCCGGTGCAGGTGGAAACCGATCCCGCGGAACCCAGGCGGGGAACTTAAGCTTCAACCCATGTCTCAGACATGTTTTACAGATAGACATTTATTTGTGATAATGCTATAATAACAACCGGCAATTAAATAAAGGCTAGTCGGGTGTTAAAGACTTAATAGGGAAGCCGGTGAAAGTCCGGCGCGGTCCCGCCACTGTAAGTGGGAGCGCCTTCTAAAGCCACTGGTAAATCTATGCCGGGAAGGCAGGAGGCGCTGTGAACACGAGCCAGGAGACCTGCCTGACAGCACGCTTAACCCCTTCGGGTGAAAGGGTAAAGCGGGGTAGGAACCACGTTTTGCCGTGGTTTTTTTGTTTTTAAACATTTAACTCCGGCTTTCCCTGCTTAACAAAATTTAAATGTGAAAGAGGAGTGAACGGCAGTGAAAAAGAGTTTGTTATTGTTTGCAGTCGTAGCAGCCCTGGTTATGTTTGCTGTTTTTGGCTGTGAAGAACCGGAAGAAGCTATTGAACCTGAAGAAGTGGAAGAAGAGGTTGAAGAGGAGGCAGATGAACCGGAAGATGAGGAACCAGCTGATCATGGATCAGTGGTTACCGATCAAATGGGCCGGGAAGTAAAAATTGAAGGGGTTCCGGAAAGGATAATTTCACTTTCCCCCAGCAATACTGAAGTTAGTTTTGCCCTGGGACTTGAGGATCAAATAGTCGGGGTAACCGAGTACTGCGATTACCCGCCTGAAGCGATGGAGAAGGAAGTTGTCGGCGGTTTTGATTCCCCGAGTATCGAAAAGATTATTGAACTTGAACCGGAACTGGTGCTTGCCTCCACTATCCATGAGGAAGAGGTGGGCCGCCTGGAAGAGATGGAGATCCCGGTTTTAGTCGTGGAATCCTCTGAATTAGCCGAGCTGTATGAAAGCATAACCCTGATTGCCGATATGACCGGGATGGCAGAAGCGGGAGAAGAGCTGGTTGCTTCGATGCAGGATCGGGTTAATGCGGTGGAAGAAAAGATAGGGGATCTTGATGATGAAGATAGGACCCTGGTTTTTTATGAGGTATATTCGGATCCATTAATGACTGCCGGTAAGGGTGCGTTTATTGACGAGATCATTACCCTGGCCGGAGGGAAAAATATATTTGGTGACGTTGAAGAGAATTACCCGCAGATCAGCGCTGAAAAAGTGGCCGAACAGCAGCCCGAGGTGATCCTGTACCCTGATTATCACGGCACAGCCGATTTCCTGCTGGAAGAAATGGCAGCCCGCCCGGGATGGGAAAATGTTCCGGCGGTTGAAAACGAGCGCCTGTATGCTGTTGATGATAATACCTTCGCCCGTCCGGGCCCCCGGGTGGTGGATGCCATCGAAGAAGCGGCTGAAATTTTTTACCCGGATAAATTCTAAAACCGGGCTTAAGGGGTAGATGAGGACGACGTTAAAGGCTGAAGAAGAGAAACAAAAGAAAACCGGCAGGGATTTGACCAGGCCGCTTTTTGCCGGCGGCCTGGTGGCCTTGCTATTTGTAGCCGTTGTTAGTGCCATGGTTTTTGGGGCTGTTTCCATCGGATTTTGGAATGTGTTTATAATCCTGGTGGAAGCGCTTCCTTTTTCTTTTACTTTTGCAGGTGTTGAAATAGCAACGGTTTATGAAGATATTATCCTGCAAATTCGCCTGCCCCGGGTGCTCCTGGCTGCCGCTGTGGGCAGTTCCCTGGCTGTAGCCGGGGCGACTTTCCAGGGGTTGTTTCGCAACCCGATGGCCGACCCTTACGTAATCGGCATTTCCTCAGGTTCGGCCCTCGGTGCTGTTTTTGCCATGCTCAGCGGTTACAGCCTTGCTGTCGGTGGGTTTGGAGCGGTACCGCTTTTTGCTTTTGGCGGCGGTATTGCAACGATCATTATTGTTTATAACATGGCCCGGGTGGGACAAACTGTACCGGTAATGACCCTGTTGCTGGCCGGTATTGCGATCAGTTCTTTTTTGTCGGCCCTGGTTTCGCTGTTAACCTATTTTGCCGATGAAAAGCTGCACATGGTGGTTTTCTGGATGATGGGCGGTTTAGGCGGAGCCACCTGGCAGCAGGTCCAGGTAATGGTTCCCTATGCCTTGATCGGCTACATCCTGGTCAGCGTTTTTTCCAGGGAACTAAATGCCATGCTGCTTGGCGAAGAAACAGCCAGCCATTTGGGGGTTAATACCGAACGGGTTAAAAAGATTTTGCTTGTCGGTGCTTCCCTGCTGGTGGCGGCGGCAGTTTCGACCAGCGGGATTATTGGCTTTGTTGGCCTGGTCGTGCCTCATTTTGTCCGGCTGGTGGCCGGTCCCGATCACCGCTTTTTATTGCCGGCATCGGCCTTGCTCGGGGGCAGTTTATTGATCGCTACCGATACCGTGGCCCGGGTGATTATTGCTCCTTCAGAGCTGCCGGTGGGAATAATCACTGCTTTAATCGGTGCGCCCATGTTTGTCTATTTATTGAAGAAACGCAAGAAATTGCGCTATTTCGGCGGAGGGGGGTAGATTAAGTGGGGATTGACATTGAAGTACATGGTCTTAAACTGGCTTATGACGCCGAACCCGTACTTGAAGATACGAATTTCAAGGTTGAACGCGGCGACCTGGTGGCTCTCCTTGGCGCAAACGGCGCCGGCAAATCGACCTTGCTTCGCTGTATAAGCCGCATTATTAAACCAAACTCGGGCCAGATTCTCCTTGACGGCGATGAGCTTGAAAAATTCAGCAGTAAAGAATCAGCCCGCATGATGGCGGTAGTGCCCCAGGAAACGACCGCCGACTTTGATTTTTCGGTTGAAGATATAGTTATGATGGGGCGTTTCCCTTATTTAGGCCGGTTTCAGAAAGAAACTCAGAAAGACCGGGATATAGTACGCAGGTCAATGGAGATGACCGGGGTTTCTCACCTGGCTGAACGTTCCATTGCCAACCTGAGCGGCGGGGAGAAACAACGGGTGATCATGGCCAGGGCGGTATGCCAGGAGCCGGAAATCATGCTCCTTGACGAACCGACCGCCAATCTTGATATCGGTTACCAGTCAATGCTGCTTGAAATGGCTTCCCGTTTGAACCGTGAACAGAAGGTAACAGTGGTTGCCGCTATCCACGACATAAACCTGGCCGTGCATCACTTTAACCGCTTTGTTCTTTTAGCCGGCGGCAGGGTAATGGCTGCCGGAAGAGCGGAGGAAGTAATAACTCCCGAGAATATTAAAAAATCGTACGGGGTGCCTGCTTCTACTTACCGCCACCCGCTGCACGGGGTTTTACAGGTTAGCGTAGTTAAAGGTAATACCGGGGATACAGCTGCAGAGGGCAGCCCTGCTGTTCATGTCATCGGCGGCGGTGAAGAAGCTATGCCTACTCTTGAGCTGTTAAACCAGGAGGGGTGTTGTTTGTCTGTAGGCCCTGTGTCCGCCCAGGACAGCGGCTGCCGGTTTGCCCACTTTCACAGCCTACCCGTGGTGGTTGTTCCCCCTTTTACCAGTATGAACGGGGTCCATAAGGAAGAACACTTGCAGTTAATGCGTAATTCAGATTTGGTGGTAATCCCCCCGATCCCTTTTGGAGAGGGCAACCTGCCCATTTTTGAAGAAGTGGAAACGATTCTAAAAGAAGGAAAGCCGGTCTATATTATCGACCTGGAAAGCGTTGAGGAACGTGATTACAGCGGCAAAGCGCGGCAGTTCCTGGAGAAACTGGTGCGCAAGGGAGCGGTGGTTTTGGACCGGGTTGATGATCTAAAAGCGCTGGTACGCCCGGACGGAGGCGGGAAAGATGGAAGCTGATCAAAAAAAGTCGCTCATATTAATTACCGGCGGCGCACGCAGCGGCAAGAGCACTTTTGCCGAGGAACTGGCGGCAAAAAGGGCCAGTTCGGCAATTTACCTGGCTACGGCCCGGGTTGACGACGAAGAAATGCGGGAACGGGTGAGTATCCACCAACAAAGGCGTCCCGATTTTTTCAGGACGGCGGAAGAACCGTTGGAACCGCACCGCGTCCTGGAAAATGAAAGGGGCAGTGGTAGCCTGGTGTTGCTTGATTGCCTGACCCTGCTGGTCAGCAACTTGATTTTAGCTGAACTTGATCGCAGGGGAGCAGTTCGGCGGGGAGAAGACATTTTTGCCGATCAAAGCATACTCGAAGCAGCCGGTAAATCCAGCCTTGATTATATTGTGAAGCTCAGTGAAGCTGCCAGCATTTATCCGGGTGATGTTTTGGTAGTGACCAACGAAGTCGGGATGGGCCTGGTTCCTGAATATCCTGTAGGCAGGGTATTCAGGGATTATTCCGGGCGCGCCAACCAGGTGATGGCCCAGGCTGCAGATGAATTGTGGTTTGTTGTCTGCGGTATTCCCCGGAGGTTCAAATAAATGGAGCGGGTTGTGCTAAGCACGTCGGCTTTGGCAGCTGCTTTCATCCTGGACTGCTTGATCGGCGATCCGCCCCGCTGGCCGCACCCGGTGCGTTGCCTGGGAACGGCAGTTGACTTTTTCGATAAAGGCTCCCGCAAGTTTTTTAACAGCCCCGGAGGGCTTAAAGCAGCGGGACTTCTAATCACGGTTATTATAGCCGGCGGTGCTTTTAGTTTATCTGTCATTTTACTTTCAACTGCCTACCGGGTGCATCCGGTAGGCGGGTGGGTGGTGGAGGTTTACCTGCTCTTTATTTTACTGGCCGGTGGCGATTTGCACCGCCATGTATCAAAAGTAAGCTGCTATTTGAGATCCGGAAACCGGGAAAAAGCCCGGTTGGGAGCGGCCATGCTGGTTAGCCGTGATACAGGGTCCATGGATGAAAAAGGGCTTTCAAGGGCTGCCCTTGAAAGCTTATTCGAAAACAGCGCCGACGGGTTAATTGCCCCACTTTTTTTCATAGCGCTTGGTGGAGCGCCCCTGGCGGCTTTTTACAAGGCGGTAAACACCCTTGATTCAATGCTTGGCTACAGGAACAAGGAATATGCCAGCCTCGGGTTTTTTCCGGCGCGGCTGGATGATCTTTTGAGCTATATTCCATCTCGGATAACCGCTTTGTTTATACTTTTGGCCGGCAGCCTGCAGGGGGGCTTCCTGCGGGGCTTAAAGGTTTTGGCTGCCGATTATAACAAGCATGACAGTCCCAATAGCGCCTGGCCCGAAGCGGCAGCGGCGGGGGTGCTTGCCTTAAAATTTGGCGGCCCCGATTATTACCGGGGCCATTTGATTAAAAGACCGGTTATCAATGCAGACGGAAAAGAGCCGGCGGCTAAAGATATTGCCCGTGGTTTGATTTTATTTTGGATCACTTCGCTTCTGGCCTTCGTCCTCTTTTTTTACCTGTATTACCGGTTTGAGGCCTGGGAGGTATTTACTTTTTGAACAATTATCTTAGAGCCCTCTCGTTTTTAACGGTAGCTCCCCTGCCTTTTGTCCGTTTTGGCTCAGGTGGGAAAGAGTTGGCTGATTCGGCATCGTTTTTCCCCCTGGCCGGTGCTACCCTGGGCTTATTTTTAGCCCTTCCCGCCCTGTTTTTAAGTTTTGTTCTCCCACCCTTTCCGGTGGCGGCACTCGTGCTCATATTAAATTTATTTTTTACCCGCGGGTTGCACTTCGACGGGTTGGCCGACACTGCAGACGGTTTGATTGGGACTACCAGCCGGGAAAAAGCCTTAAAGGCGATGGAAGACAGTTCTATCGGGGTAATGGGGGCAGCAGCACTTTTCTTTGTTTACCTGCTTAAATTTGCGGTTTTAGCCGAACTTGACCCTTCCGGGTATCTTTTGGCGGGAGCCCTGCTCTTCATGCCTTTAGCCGGCAGGTGGGCTATTGTTTACGGCGGAGCCTGGTTTGCCCCCGCCCGTAACCGGGGATTGGGTGACCTGTTTCTGCGCGGATTACACTGGCCGGTTTTATTGAAGGCCTCCCTGGGGGCTTTAATCCTGATTGCCCTGCTCGGCTGGTGGTTGCCGCAGTTATTGTTTCCTGTTCTTGGCGGTTGCCTGGCAGCTTTGTTGAGCGCTCACCTCCTGGCATTTTATGCCTCAAAACGGTTGGGCGGGCTTACCGGCGATATCTTGGGCGCTTCCTGTGAACTGGGAGAAACGTTCTTTTTAATCGGTTTTTACCTGGTTGTCAGCTTCACTGTTCCTGCAGATGTAATTTCAAAGGTGGTGAATACCCTTGCCCAGGGCTTTTGACGATGAAACGGGCGGTCACGGCGGAGATCTTGACCGGGCAGCTCAAAGATGGGGTAAAAGTGAGCAAGAACTGCTTGACTTCAGCAGTAATGTAAATCCCTTAGGGCCACCTCCCGGGTTGTTAGATCATTTAAGCGAGGTTTTGCCTGAAATAGTAAATTATCCTACCCCGCAGGCTCGCTTGCTGCGCAAAGAACTGGCCCGCTTTTTAAACCTCTCCCGGGAGAGGCTGCTTCTCGGCAACGGCGCCAATGAGTTGATTCACCTTTTGCTGTTATGGCGCAGGCCGGGGCGGGTATGGATACCGGCTCCAACGTTTTCCGAATATGAAAGGGCTGCAGTTTTAGCCGGTGCAGTGGTTGAAAGATATGCCCTGCTTCCGGAAAAGGATTTAGATATAAGCCGGTTTGAGGACAACCTTAGAAGCGGGGATTTGGCAGTGCTTTGTAACCCCAATAACCCCACCGGTGTTTTTTACCCCCGCAGTGATCTAATCAAGCTGGTTGAAAAAGCCACCGAACATGGGGCAGATGTTATGGTCGACGAAAGTTTTATTCCACTAACGGGAAAACCGGGGGAAAGTTTGCGGGATTTACACAGAGACAATTTATGGATAGCTCTTTCATTGACCAAGCTCTGGTGTCTTCCCGGGCTGCGCCTGGGGTGCATGATCGGCCCGGAGGATAAAGTGCGGGAACTTACCCGCTGGGGCGACCCGTGGCGGGTAAATGTAATGGCCCAAAAGGCCGGACTTTTTTGCCTGTCTCAAAAGGACTACCTAAAAGAGTCCCTGGTTTTGATTGAAACAGAGCGTCAATATTTAAGTGAAAAGTTTAAGGCTACCGGCTGTTTTCAAGTTTACGAGGGTGCGGCCAATTACCTGCTGGTTAAGGGGACAATTTCCGGTTTTGAAGTTGCTGAATTCCAGGATTGCCTGGCCGGGGAAGGAGTTTTTATTCGCAGGGCCGATAATTTCTACGGGCTCGACCAACGCTATTTCAGGGTTGCGGTGAGAAGCCGCAAAGAAAACAAGGTATTAATGCAGGCTGTAGGAAAGTACCTGGAATCAAAAGAAAGCACCGGCAACAGCGATAGCGGATATGACAGGAAAGATATAAACCGTGAAACTTTTGGGGGTGATAAGCAGTGAAAGGGAAGTTAATGATCCAGGGCACTGCTTCTTCGGTGGGGAAGAGTTTGCTTTGTGCCGCCCTTTGCAGGATCCTGAAACAGGATGGTTACCGGGCTGTCCCTTTTAAATCGCAGAACATGGCCCTTAACTCTTTTGTTACCCGGGAAGGTTTGGAAATGGGGCGGGCCCAGGTAATGCAGGCTGAAGCAGCCGGCATTGAACCGCAGGTGGACATGAACCCGGTACTGCTAAAGCCAACTTCCGATCAGGGTTCCCAGGTAATTGTCCGGGGGCGCCCGGTGCGGAACATGGAAGCCATGGACTACATCAAGTGGAAAGAACAGCTGCTGCCGGTAATCGATGAAGCTTTTGCCAAACTGGCAGGCGAACATGATGTAGTTTTAATTGAAGGAGCCGGCAGCCCGGCTGAAATTAATTTAAAAGAAAAAGACCTGGTTAACATGGGTCTGGCTACCCGCCTGCAGGCTCCGGTGCTGCTGGCCGGTGATATTGATCGGGGCGGGGTATTTGCTTCTCTTTACGGAACCATTGCCCTGCTTGAACCTGCCGAACGGGAACTGATCAAGGGAGTGGTGATTAATAAGTTTCGTGGGGATAAAAAGGTCCTGGCTCCGGGGTTAAGGCAGCTTGAAGAGCTAATCGAAAGACCGGTTCTAGGGGTGGTCCCTTTCCTGCATTTAAACTTGGATGATGAAGACAGCGTTACAGAGAGGTTTAACACCTGCAGTTTTGGTTCGGGGTTAAATGTCCAGGTTCTTTTACTGCCCCGGATTTCAAACTTTACCGATTTTAACCCCCTGGAACTTTACGACGATCTTAACTTAAGCTATATCAGGAAACCTGAAGAAATGGGTAATCCGGATATTTTGATTATTCCCGGTTCGAAAAATACAATTGAAGATTTAATCTACCTGAAGAGGGAAGGCTGGGAGGAGCCTATCAGGGAATATGTTCACAAAGGCGGCCTGTTAGTCGGCATATGCGGCGGTTTTCAGATGCTTGGCCGCAAAATCCGGGACCCCGAGAGCGTGGAAAGCACTGTGCCGGAAGTCGAAGGGTTTGGGTTTATTGACATGGAAACGGTTATGGAGAAAGATAAGTCGACCTGGCAGGTTGAAGCCTCCTGGCATTACAGTGACGAGCATTATTTCTCCGGGGTTAAAGTGGGACAGCCTTTAACCGGCTATGAAATCCATATGGGGCGGACCTTCTATCACTCGGTCAGCCACCCGGTCTATGTTGATGCTGCCGGGCGCTGGGAGGGAGCCGTCAATGAAAAAGGGAATGTGTTTGGTACTTATATGCACGGTATTTTTGATAATCTTTCCTGGAGCAACCAGCTGCTTAATGTGCTCAGGCGCCGGAAAGGGCTGCCTGAAAAAAGCGACCCCCCGGCGGCTACTTACCGGGACTACAAGGAAAGAGAATATGATGTGCTGGCAGATACTGTCAGAGAAAACCTTGATCTAGAGCAAGTCTACAAAATTATTAGTTAACGTGAAAGCAGTGCAGAAAAGGCTATCCGATTAAGGGTTTGACAGTCATGAAAGGTCTCCGGCTGTTCGCATACTCGTTGCAAGATGGCCGGGGTAAAGTTTCAATGATTGTTGTGGGTTGAATGAAACAGAGGATTGATAGAGCTGTGGCCGTAATAATTTATTTTCAAGGAAAGGGGTTTTGTAGCTATGAGCGATCATGAAAAATTAGAGCAGGAATTACAAAAACTAATCGAGGAGATTAAACCGCTTGATCAGGATGCCATGGAGAAAGCGCGAGGGAGAATCGATATTTTAACCAAACCACCGGGAAGCCTGGGACAGATGGAAGAGCTGTCTGTTAGGCTTGCAGGAATTTACGGCGATTTCTTTCCCTGCGGCAGCGGCAAGCGGGTAGTGGTAATGGCTGCAGACCACGGGGTTACCGAAGAAGGAATCAGTGCATTCCCTTCTGAGGTTACCGCCCAGATGGTGGCTAACTTTACCGGCGGCGGAGCGGCAATCAATGTTCTCGGTCGGCAGGGTGATGTAGAAGTTGAAGTTGTAGATATCGGAGTTAAGGTTGATCCACAGCTGCCCGGTGTTAAAAAGGTAAGGGTTAAGGCGGGCACGGATAATTTCCGGCGCCGGCCGGCTATGAGCCGCAGTGAAGCCCTGCAGGCTATTATGGCCGGCGTGGAGTGCGCCGATGAAGCTGTAAATTCCGGGATAAGGGTTTTAGCTACCGGGGAAATGGGAATCGGAAATACTACGGCAAGCAGTGCAGTGATGGCTGCTTTGAGTGGTTATGAACCATCTTTGGTTGTGGGCAGAGGGACAGGACTTGATGACGCAAAGCTGCTTCACAAGCAGGAAGTGGTTGCAGGGGCCCTGCAGCTGCACCGGCCGGATAAAAATGATCCCCTGGGAGTTTTGAGCCTGGTTGGCGGGCTTGAAATCGCCGCCCTGGCAGGTTTAATTTTAGGGGCTGCCCGGCGGCGCATTCCGGTGGTTGTAGACGGCTTCATTTCGAGTACGGCAGCCCTGGTGGCCATTAAACTTTGCCCGCTGGCCTGGTACTACCTAATTCCTTCTCATCTTTCTGCAGAATCGGGCCATGCTCTGTTGATGGATTACCTGGGTTTGAAGCCATACCTGCAGATGGATATGCGGCTTGGTGAAGGGACGGGTGCGGTACTTGCCATGCAACTGGTGGAAGCTTCTGCAAGGATTACCCTGGAAATGGCAACTTTTAAAGATGCCGGGGTGAGCAATAAGGAAGAAGACAATGTTGGTTCCGACCTGAAGGGAGCAGAATAATAGATGGAAGTTTACCTGGTCCGACATGGAGAGACGGAATCAAACAAAGAAAAAAGGTTCCAGGGATGGTCCGAGTCTCCCCTTTCCGATAAAGGTCTCCGCCAGGCTGAAAAGGCAGGCTTTTTCCTGGGCACAAAAGGAATTGATGCCGTTTACTCAAGCGATCTAAAGCGGGCCGTTCACACAGCCAGGATAATAGGAGCTAACTGTGGGGTGGAACCGGTTGACACTCCACTTTTGAGGGAAATTAATTTTGGCCAGTGGGAAGGGCTTACCTATAACGAAATTGAAGCGGAATGGGGCAATATTATCCGTGAATGGTTCGACGACCCATTCTGCCGTTCGGCGCCCGACGGTGAAACCCTGGAAGATGTCCGGGAACGGGTGGATTCTTTTACCGGCAAACTTGCCGGGTATGCAGAAAATTCGGGTAATCAAAGAGTAGTGCTGGTTAGCCACGGCGGCACAATCAGGGTTTTTCTGTACTACGCGTTAGGGTTGACCAGGGAGCAGTTCTGGAATTTAAAGGTTGAAAATGCTTCGTTGAGCCTGGTTCACCTGGAACAGGGATCGGTAAAAGTTGTTTACTATAACCGGGTCGATCATCTCGAGGCAGGATCAAAAAAGGAGGAACTAACCGATGGTCTTTAATAATAAATCCGGTGAAAAGGTTTTTGTGTCATGGAGCGGTGGAAAAGATGCATACCTTTCACTTTTAATCGCTAAAGACCGGGGTTTGGCAGTAGAATCTCTGCTCAGCTTTGTCGGCGGGGATGGGTACAGCCGCTCCCATGGCCTGAGAACGCAAATGTTAGAAGCCCAGGCTGCGGCAATGAACCTCAACCTTGAAACTAAGGAGGTCACCTGGGAAAGCTATGAACAGGGGTTTGAAGAGGCGGTTAACCGGCTGCGCAATCAGCAGGGTGTCACCGGGGGTGTTTTTGGTGATGTCAACCTGGCCGGGCACCGGGAATGGGTGGAGAAAATGACCGGCCGCTGCGGGATTAATTATAACCTCCCCCTCTGGATGATGGAAGAGCGTTCGGTTTCAGAGGAGCTTGTCAAAAGAGGCGGCCGGGCCCTAATCGTGGCTGTTCGCACTGACCTGGTTGATGAAGAATGGCTGGGGCGGGTAATCGACGAAGGTTACATTAACTACTGCCTGGAAAAAGGGATCTCTCCCTGCGGTGAATCCGGGGAAGCGCACACCCTGGTAGTTGACGGCCCTTTATTTGAAAGCCCCCTCCGGTACAGCCTTGGAGAGTTAAAACACAAAGAAAACCGGGCATTAATAGAGGTGCTTCCAGCTTGACCGGTAAACATTCTAAAGTTGTTACTGTTCAGACAGGTTCTTTTATTGCGATCACATAGCCCTGGTTAGTGTTTAACCATGCATAAGATATTTATAAAGAGGCAATAGAACCTTTTAATTGCCTCTTTTTTTGTCCACAGGCAGGGGAAAAAATATCAGTATCGAATAATTATACAGCATTAGTAAAAAATTTCTTTACTGACTAATTAATCCGGGGGTGGTAGATAAAACTTATAGTTTGGTTCCTTGTATCCTAAATTTTGAAGCAAAGTTAAAGCATCTGTAAGAAAATGTTAACAGCAGAAAGGAGCTCAAACATGTTTAGACGATTAACCCACTTTTTTGTTTCCCTCGTTCAAAAGTACTTGCCCGACCCTTTCTTATTTGCAGTTATTCTCACATTTATCGTTTTTGTACTGGGAATTATTTTGACCGACAGCGGCCCCTACCAGATGGTTCAGCACTGGGGCGGTGGCTTTTGGGACCTGCTTACTTTTGCCATGCAGATGGTCCTGGTGCTTGTGACCGGGCATGCCCTTGCCAACAGCGCGCCGATTAAAAAGGTGCTCCAGGGTATTTCTTCGCTGGCTAAATCGCCCGCGGCGGCAATCATGATTACCGTTTTTGTTGCCGCTATTGCCAGCTGGGTTAACTGGGGCTTTGGCCTGGTGGTCGGCGCCCTTTTGGGTAGAGAGATGGCCAGGCAGGTCAGGGGCGTTGATTACCGGCTGCTGATTGCCAGCGCCTACATGGGCTTTTTAACCTGGCACGGCGGC
>Ga0207421_10004344_pt1 | contig 16333 bp, 14 predicted proteins | sample SodLakKL_010_SED_4_FD_187542 | JGI IMG/M metagenome (GOLD analysis project Ga0207421, IMG submission 187542) | Alkaline sediment microbial communities from Lake Tanatar, Kulunda Steppe, Russia - 8KL_010_SED (SPAdes) (version 2) | ecosystem: Environmental > Aquatic > Non-marine Saline and... | reverse complement strand
CACGCGGCGTCGCAAGATCAGGGTTTCCCCCATTGTCTATGATTCTCGACTGCAGCCTCCCGTAGGAGTAGGGCCCGTGTCTCAGTGCCCTTGTTGGCGATCAGGCGCTAACCCCGCCTACTCGTCATAGCCAAGGTATGCCGTTACCACACCTTCTAGCTGATAAGCCGCGGGCCAATCTTTAAGCGGTCCCCAAAAGGTTTCCGTTTACTTTTAAGACTTTCATCAAAAAAGACTATCGGGCATTGTTCTGGATTTCTCCAGGTTATTCCCGTCTTAAAGGTATGTTCCCACGTGTTACTAACCCGTCCGCCGGTTATCCTTCACTAATAAATTAGTAAAGGATCCCTCGACTTGCATGCCTAATCCACGCCGCCAGCGTTCATCCTGAGCCAGGATCAAACTCTCTAAAAATTTACCCCGTGAAATCCGCCAAAGGCGGTAATTGCAGAGCAATTATTTCACAGGGGAGATAGTTCGAAGCAACTTTAAGAAACTGACTCATTTCAAAGGATAAATTTTCAAAGTGCTGCTCCTCATTCTACACAATCTCTTTCACTTGTCAAGTAGGTAGAATATGAGCCGGCTGCCGGATTCGCTCCGATTGTTTTAATAATCGCGAGTCCTCGATTTTCGTAAACGAAAATCGGGAAACCGGCGGCCTACTGTTTACCCCGCTATAACAATTTGCCTAATACTTGAGCCGACGGAGGGATTCGAACCCACGACCTACGGTTTACAAAACCGTTGCTCTATCCCCTGAGCTACGTCGGCAAATTGTATACAGGGCGGGCAAAACCATTGCTCCCTGTCCCGGAAAAGAAGATTTACTCTGTCTTGTCTTGGTCTTTTTTTCTTTTTTTCCGCTTTAGAATATATAGCCATCTCGTAATTGCTTTTTCAACCCGCGAAAAAAACCTCCTCAAATGAGAAAGTATTACCTGCAGGAAACATTCAAATCTTTCTTTTATCTCCTTTTCTACTCCTTCTTCTATTTTTTCCTTAGCGGTATTAATTATATCCCCTGTAGGGTCCTCTTCGGAAAGATCCACAATATCAGGTACTCTTCTTATAAGAAGAATAGAAATAGCAATAACGCTTACCCCGAAGGTTGCAATGGCGATTGTCATAACTTATTTATATTTCGTACCTTTCAAAGCGACGAATCTCCAGCTTTTCTCCAATTTTAGCGATCTTCTCATTAATAATATCCTCGATAGTTTTTTTCTCGTCTTTCACCCAAGCTTGGGAAAGAAGCACTGTCTCCTTTTTCATTTTTTTTATCTTCCCTTCAACAATCTGGTCCAAGACGTTTTGAGGTTTGTTAGACCCTTCGTGTTGCTTTAGGGTAACCTCCTTTTCCTCGTTTATTACCTCCTCCGGGACATCGTCTTCTTTTATATACTGGGGCTTAGCGGCAGCAATCTGTAGACAAATCTCATGAGCAAGAGATTTGAAGTCATCCGATTTCGCTACAAAATCGGATTCACACCTCACATCAAGAAGTACCCCTACTTTATTGTTTGAATGAATATAAGAAGTAATAACCCCTTCTCCGGCCTCTCTTTCGGCTCTCTTTCCGGCAAGCTCTTCTCCTCTTTCTCTTAAGAATTTTTTTGCCTTCTCTATATCACCATCGGATTTATCCAGTGCTTTTTTACACTCCATCATTGATACTCCCGTTTCTTCACGTAATCTTTTCACCAACTCTATATTATCCATGTTTTTGAATTTTTATTTATAACTTACAAATGAAGGTGTTAGTTCTTCAGTACTCCTTCAACTTTCTCTAAGATATAAGTAACAGAACTCAGAGAATCATCATTTGCAGGAATAAAACAATCGGCAACCGAGGGATTTACATTGGTATCGGCAATACCAATAACACTCACACCGCGCATCCGCGCCTCTTTTATGGCTAACGCGTCTTTAGACATGTCCGCGATAAAAACAGCATCGGGAATACTTGTCATATTTCTTACACCACCAAAATTCTTTTCCAATCCTTCCATTTCTTTGGAAAATTTAACTCTTTCATGTTTTGTGTACTTTCTTTCCAATTCCCCGCTCTCTTGTTTCTTTAAAAGATCATTATAATAATCAATTCTTTTTTTTATTGTATTGAAGTTGGTTATCATTCCTCCCAAAAATCTGTTGACCACATACGGCATTCCGCATTCTTTGGCCGTTTTTTCTACCAATTTACGAAACTCCGGTTTTGTGGAGACAAACATTATCACCTTACCCTCTTCTTTAAGTTTTTTGATGTACTCCAAACACTCTTCCAGTTTCTCTTCTGTTTTATTAAGATCGATAATGTGTACCGATCCTTTGACTCCTTCGATATACGGATCCATCTTGGGATGTCTTTTGGAGACCGCTTGTCCGAAATGGAGGCCGTACTTCGCCATTTCTTCTTTTTTTGAACCGGTTTTGTCTTCTTTTGTATCTTTAATTGTTTCGTTCATTTTTATTATGCTTCTGCCGATTACTTTTCAATACCGGAAAATATAACATTATTTACAAATAATATCAAGTTCTCTTGAAATATATCGCGTTTTTGCTATAATGGTTTCGTTATGAAAAAAGACATTCACCCAAAATATAATAACAAAGCCAAGGCGACCTGTTCCTGTGGCGCCTCTTTCGACATAGGCTCAACCAAAGACTCTATTAAAGTGGAAGTTTGTTCCGCGTGCCATCCCTTCTACACCGGTAAAAAGAAAATACTGGATACAATGGGAAGAGTGGAGAAATTCAAGCAAAAGATGGCCAAGAAGAAGAAGTAAAATCACTCCCAACTCTCCCCTTCTTAGGTGGAGAGTTTTGTTTTAAGTACAGATTATGTCTTTATTGGAAAAATACCAAAAAGAATATGACGAGTTAATGGAAAAATTAGCTCACCCGGAAAAAGTAACCGAGTGGGAGGCTTTGGGTGAGAAAAAGAAAGAGCTTGAGGACATAATTGTATTAAAAAAGAAATTGGACGATATAAAAAACAAAATATCGGAAAACACCGAAATTATAGAAAAGGAAAAAGACGAAGAACTCGTCAATATGGCTAAGGAGGAGAATGAAAAGCTAAGGGGAGCAAAACAAGAAGCCATCGACACCCTAAAGAGGGCTATTATTCAAAAACAAGAAGAAAGTACTACAGGAACAAAAAAAGATACTGCCATCGTAGAAATCAGAGCGGGAGCAGGGGGAGAAGAAGCCTCCCTTTTTGTAGCAAATTTATTTGAAATGTATAGCAAATACGCCGAGTCAAAGAATATCAAAGTTACCATTCTTGATGAAAACAAAACCGAACAGAACGGATATAAAATAATTACTTTTAAATTAAAAAATGGGGACCCTTACTCTTTAATGCGCTACGAAGCGGGAGTTCACAGAGTACAAAGAGTTCCCGAAACGGAAAAGAGCGGCCGTGTGCATACCTCTACGGTTTCCGTTGCCGTTCTCCCCGAGCCTAAAAAAGGGAAAATAAAAATAAACCCTCAGGATGTAAGATTGGAGACATGCAAATCTTCCGGCCCCGGGGGTCAATATGTAAATAAAAGAGAAACAGCCGTAAGAATTGTACATGAACCCTCCGGAATTGCTGTAACATCACAAAACGAAAGGAGCCTCCAACAAAACAAGGAGACTGCCTTTTCCGTGCTGGAAGCAAAACTTTTAGAGGAAGAAGAAAGAAAAAAGCAAGAAAAGGAAGAAAAACAAAGAAAGTCACAGATAGGCAGCGCTATGCGAGCGGAAAAAATAAGAACATACAACTTCCTTCAAAACAGAGTAACCGACCACCGCATAGAAAAAAGCTGGTATAAATTAGAAGAGATACAAAATGGAGACCTCGACGAGGTAGTAAGTGCTCTTAAAGAAGCTCAAGAGCACGGAAAATACGACGAAATCGTTATCGACTAAGGCATAAACACCAAACTGCGACAAGCATCGGTCATAACTTCGTCATCTAAAAATGTTTGAATGCAAGTAGCCCTTCTCATAACGGTACTTTCATAACCAATGCCCGCCTGACCAAAATATCCCGCTGCCGCCGATAATTCGTTTTTAGGAGACCCTCCTCCACGAAATGCCAGATAAATCCCCGAGGCAAGAAAAGAGTCCTTTATTTTCCACGGATTAGGTTCTTTCCCCAGTATAGAAGTAACTTTTGGCCGCACATTTCTGCTATTCCACGTAGTGGGAATAAACTGTGCCGGTCCCATTGCTCCTCCGTAACCGTACTCGGAGCCATTTCGTATCATTGTACAGGAAACCGGTGTTTGGAGAGGATCCTTATTAAGCTCTCCCGTTATACTGAGAAATTCTTCAAGGTCATTTCGAGAAGAGTGGTTTTGAGGCGCAGCAATTCCTTGAGTATAAACACGCCCGTTATTAATTCCTTTTGTCCTCCCCGAAACTTTATCGACAATATAACACTGTCCCACATTCCTTCCAAGCGCAGATTCCTGCATAATTATTGATAAGAGAAAGGCGGGTCTTATCCCTGTTACTCCCTCCACCCACTCGGCAACTTCCAGCGCCTCTGTAAAAGTAGGCATATCAACTTCCGGAATACCTACGAGTTGAAGTCTTCTTTCTTCTATTTCTCTTCTTCTTTCTTCCAAGTCTTCTTTTTCCACCATTTGTTTCCGGTACTCCTCTTCCGTCATATCGTGAAGCTCTTCCTGTCTCCTTCTTGCGGCTTCTTCTTCTGCTTTTTGTAACTCTTGCATTCTCGCCGTTCTTTCCGTTGCCTCTTTGTCTTCTTCAAGATTTTCCTTATATCCTTGCAAGGAACTTCTTAACTCCCTTACTTCGTCAAGAATATTTCCTGTTTCATCGGAAAGCCTTTCCAGAGAATTCAAACTCACAAAGATAGACGAAAGGTCTTCTTCCATAAGTAGAATCTCCATCGTAGAAAGTCTTCCCTCCGTGTGCATTGTTCTGAGTATTTCGGATATTTCTTCCCGCGACTTTCCTATTTTTTCCGTGGTTCTAATGATAGAATCCTGTGTATCGGCAATTTTAAGTCCCAAATTCTGTATAACGGTCCTGTTGCGATTTATTTGTGCCGTTAAATGGTTTATTTCCCCCTGTAATCTGCTTATTTGATATTCCAGGTTCTCTTTCTCCGCTTCTGTCGTTGTTATATCTCTTTCTAATCGCGCCTGTTCTTTCTCGAAATAATTCTCACATTCCTCCAAAATGTCCATACATTCATCGTCACTTATTTTTTCACACTTTTCGTCAATCACCGTCGGCTTATAACAAATACTATGGTCAAATCCAGCAAAAACAAAAAGTCCCGTGCCTGCGAAAAGCAAAGAAAAAATCCCTATGACTGTAGAAGTATTTTTCAATTTCGCCATTATTCCTCCTTTTTATCCTCTTCTTTAGATTTTTCCTCCTGAGAAGAATCACTCTCTTTGTCTTCGGCTTCAGCTTCTTCCTTTTCTCTTTCACTGATAACCTCGGGCTCTTCTCCTTCCTCAATCGGCTTTTCGAGCTCTTCCTCGACATTCTCCGGAGGAGAAACCATAGCAACTACCCAATCGGGGTCTTGTACAATCTCAACATCTTGGGGAACCTTTAAATCTTTAATGTAAATGGCATCATCAAACGTTTTTAAAACCCCGATATCAATCTCTACTTCGTGTGGCAAATTCTGGGGCAGCGCTTTTACGGTAATATTGTCAACATTTTTTACCAGCGTTCCTTCCAAGTCTTTTACAGCGGGAGATTCTCCGTTAAAGATAACAGGTATCTCCGCTTCTACCGCCTCATCAAGATTGGGTTCGTAAAAGTCGGCATGAATAATGTTCCCTTTTAGCGGATCTTTTTGTATATCATAAATAAGTGCCGCCGGTTTTGTCTTCTCCCCTTCGATATCAAGAGTTATGAGTGTACTTTCTCCCGCCTCTTCATAAAGCTTATCAAACTCCTTCCTATTGATAGCAAGACTCATGTTATCTCTTTTTACCCCATAGAGCACGGCCGGCATATGTTCACCGACATCATAATCTTTCTTGTGCTTTCTTATCTTTGCAGATATTTTTTTATTAGCAGTTGTCATAGTTATTTTTCATTAATTTTCTTCAACATGAATACACTGCACCGGACAGCCCTGCTCGGCCTCATTGGCACAACCCGTATCCCTAACTTCCTTTTCGAAATTCTCCTCTTTTTGTACAGACTCTTTAAGATTGACCCTACCGTCTTTCCCCGACTCAAAAAAGGGAGGGCATATCACACTACAAGTGCCACAACCGATACATTTACCTCTCTCAAGAATTATTTTGGACATTATTAAAAATATTTATTTTTTCTTCTACTTTTTCACAGACACTCTCCCTCGCCGAGGGTAAGATTTTGTACGGAACAATCTCCTCGGGATTTTCAATCAGGAACTTTTTTATATTCTCTTTCCAGGCAACACGAATCTCCGTGTTAATATTTATTTTTACAACTCCCCTGGAAATCGCTTCCTTTATTCTCTTTTCTTCAATACCCGAGCCGCCATGAAGAACAATAAAACAGGTAATACGTTTGAGAAGCTCATCTATCCTTTCCAGATAAAGTCGAGGCATCTCGGGATAAATTCCATGGACATTACCAACATCAAGTGCAATACAATCTACACCCGTCTGCCTCACAAATTTAACAATTTTATCCAGAGAAGTCAAGGTTGTCTTCTCCGCTTCTTTTTGAGAAGAAACAGAACTTCCACCGATCTTCGCCACTTCTCCTTCAACCAGAACGCCTCTTTTTTTTGCATAGGAAACCACTTCTTTCGTCATTTTTATATTCTCCTCAAACGACAAGGATGAACCATCGAAGTGCACCATATCATATCCCGCGTCTATAGCCTCTTTTACCGTATCAAGGTCTTTACCGTGATCTAAGTTCAAGAACAGATCCACCCCGTACTTTTCCTTTATTATTTTAGCTATACACACAGCCTCTCCGATACCGAAGAAATCAGCCTCTCCTTGGGATGTTCCGCATATTACGGGAGTATTAAAACTGCTCGCAGCAAGCGCAATGCCTTGGATTTGTTCAAGAGTAGAAAAGTTAAACTGACCAACGGACCATTTTCCGGTTCTCGCTTTTTGAAAGAATTCCCTGAGACTGTTTTTTTTCTTAAAAATGTTTTTCATAGACTATCATTTTCTTCAACCGAGGGCGCACAAAACTCTTCATCTTTTTTAAGAAGCCCGTGTTTTGCGCCTTTTTTTTGAAGACAGGCTGTCGAGTTTGCTATCCCGAGCTGAACAGCTCTCCTTATATCCTTTGACCTCATATATTCTGCTAAAAAACCCGCACCAAGGGAGTCACCTGCTCCCGTCCTATCAACAGCATCCAGAAAAACGGGTTTTGAGTGGTAATATTTCCCCTTTCCATAAACAATAACCCCTTCCACCCCCTTGGTCACAATCACCACTTCTTTCCCAAAACAAGAAACCGCTTTTAAAATTTCTTCTTCATTGGCAAAATCAATACCGGTAAGAATTGATGCTTCTTCCAAATTTAAAAGAAGAATATCCACCCTCTTTAACTGTTCTTTGATTTTTTCATCTCTAAGTTGCGCCTTTCCGGGGTTTGCCATTATCTTTATGTTCGCAGAGAGAGCAAAGTCAATAAGTTCAGAAAAAAGCTCTTTGGAGTGCGTTGAAAAGGACGTAAGATAAAACCAACTTGCCCTTAACTTTTCAAAATCCACGTCTTTCTTTTCGTGGGAATCGGACGCTCCTCTGTACACCAAAATTGTTCTATCCTTATTTGGGACATCTAACACTACGGAATGATTAGTTGGCTTTTTATCCGTATAAGAAACAAGAGAAGAATTGATTCCGTAATGGTTTAAATCTTTTATTACTCCGTCTCCGGCGTTATCCTTTCCTATTTTTCCGCAGTAAGCAACGCTAAAACCTTGTTTGGCAAATGTCGCCGCCGTATTTGTTCCTCCCCCTCCGGAAGTAAAATATATTTCGTCTATTTTTATTTTGGAGCCAAGAGGGAAACAAACGCCTTCACCCGTCTTAAATTCATCTACGGAGACAACGGCGTTTTCTCGTGTTCGCAAAAAAATATCTTTTGTCGCCGACCCAAATGTGATGATGTCAAACATAGTTTTGACTTTTGACCTTTGACTTTTGACTATTAACAATCAATGAGTTTCAATGGTCAACGATCAATAGTAAATAGTTAACGGTTTATCTTTTCTTTTCTGCTTTGTGTATTTTCTCTACCGTGTGTACAAAGGAGTCCGGGTTCACGGAAACGTAGCTCACTTTGTTTTTCACAAGAAACTCGACAAATCCCGGAATTATGGCAGGAGCCTCTCCGCAAATACCCACTTTCTCTTTTAGTTTGCGTGCCTCTTTTAAAAACTGTGCAATAGTCTTTCTTATCGCAGGATTGTTTTCGTCGTATTTTTTGGAAAGCAGAGCATTATCTCTGTCCACACCGAGAATAAGTTGAGAAAGATCATTACTTCCAATTGAAAACCCGTCGAAGACCTTGCTGAATTCATCGATTAAAACCGTATTGGAAGGAATCTCGGTCATTACATAAACCTTTGTGTTCTTAACTCCTTCTTTCTTTATTCTTTTCTTCACTTCCTTTCCTTCTTCTACGCTTCTGCAAAAAGGAACCATTAAAGAAACATTGGAAAGTCCAAAAACCTCTTTGGTCCTTTTAATCGCCTGACACTCCATCTTAAATGCAGGATAAAACTTTTCGTTAAGATAACGAGAAGCGCCCCTAAAGCCGATCATCGGGTTTGACTCCTCCTTTTCATAAAGCTCGCCCCCTATAAGGTTCTTGTACTCGTTGGTTTTGAAATCAGAGAGCCGGACTATTACTTCTTGCGGATAAAAAGCGGCGGCAATTTGTGCCACTCCCTCTGCGAGCTCTTTTACAAAGTGTTCTTTCTTATCGCTGTGTTCTACTGTAATCTCATCTATTTTCTTCTTGATACTCCTATTTTTGAGCGTCTTGTAATGATAAAGCGCAAGAGGGTGAACGCGAACTTTCTCCGCTAAAATAAATTCGAGCCTAGCAAGCCCCACTCCGTGACAAGGAAGGTGAGAAGCCCTAAAAGCCATTTCCGGAGTCCCGATGTTTAGCGTCACCTTGGTTTTTATCTTTTTAATCTTATCAAGTCTGTGTTCCTTTACGGTATAAGGAACATCCCCTTTGAATATTCTTCCGTTAAGCCCTTGGGTACAATCAACCGTAACCTTGTCTCCACTCTTTAATACTTCCGTCCCCTTTTCCGTACCGACGATCGTAGGAACACCCAGTTCCCTTCCCACAATAGAGGCGTGAGCCGTTTTACCGCCCTCATCCGTGATAATCGCAGAAGCAAGTCTCATAATGCTAACCCAATCAGGGTCAGTCATTTTGGTAACAAGTACGTCGCCTTTTTTGAATTTTTCCATATCGCCAATATCCTTGATAACTTTCACCTTTCCTTTCCCTATCTTTTCTCCCACTGCAATTCCCGTAAGTACGGGTTTTTTGTCCGTATTCAAATCATACTCCTTATAGCTCCTGTCTTTTTTTGCGGCATGAATCGTTTCCGGTCTCGATTGAACAATAAAAAGCTCTCCCGTTTCACCGTCTTTTGCCCACTCGATGTCTTGTGGCTTCTTGTAGTGGTCTTCGATAATTGTGGCCCACTTGGCAAGAGTAAGAATTTCTTTATCGGTAATGGAAAATTTCAAGGCTCTATTTTTATCAACCTTACGCTCTTTTAAGCCACCTTCTTTCTTGTAAACATATTCTTTTGTCTTCCTTCCTAAATCCTTACGGATAATTGAGGGAAATCCTTTTTTTAGCGTAGGCTTAAAGACATAAAATTCATCCGGTGTTACACTTCCTTGAACAATCATCTCCCCTATCCCGAAAATAGAATTAATGAGAACCACATCGTCAAATCCGCTTTCCGTATCCAAGGTAAACATAATACCCGATGATGCCAAGTCAGAGCGTATCATTCTTTGTACTCCAACGGAAAGCGCAAATTTCAAGTGGGGAACCTTTTTTTCTTCTCTGTAAGCGATTACCCTGTCACCAAAAGAAGAAGCAATACATTCTTTTACCGCCTTTAAGAGTTTTTCCTCCCCCGAAATATTAAGAAATGTTTCGAACTGCCCGGCAAAAGAAGCGTCCGGAGCATCTTCGCAAACTGCAGAAGATCTAACCGCCACGCTCGTATTCTTCCCTTTCTGCATTTTTCTGTAAGATTTTATTATTGCTTCTTCAATCTCTTTCGGAAATTTTCCCTTCATTATTATTTCCCTCGCCTTTTTTCCGGTTTCCCGAAGACTTTTCGTGCTACTCCTGTCGTAACTTTTCAAAAGTTTCCTTATCTCTTTTTCAATATTATTTTCTTTTAAAAACGCCCAGTAGCTTTCGGTAGTAATGGCAAATCCTCCCGGAATCGAAACTCCTTTTTTTGAAAGAGTTTTAATCATTTCTCCAAGGGAAGCATTTTTGCCCCCTACAAGCGGAAGATCCTTATAAGAAATGTTCTCGTAGGCTACAGTGTATTTTTTCTTCATAAAAACGGTTATTTAACGTTATAAAACTCCAATATCGGAGGGGCTAATTCTTTCTTGCGAGATGATGTGTCCTTGAGAAGGAAAAAGTCGTCCTTTTTTTCTCCCTCGAATTTTTCTTCGACCAACTTTTCTTCCTCACTTCCTCCGGGATAAAAATGAACATTGTTGTTTAAAATATCGATAACCCCGAAGAAGAATGCATCAAATCCGTTTTCCTCCTTTACTTCTTTAAGAGAATCCTTGATTTCATTTTTCTTTTCTTCAAAGTACTTTAGCGACGCCGTCTCACAAACCCCAATTCCTATTTTCTTCCCTCCGGCCTCGTACTCTTTCAAATCTCCCCCGATAACATCTTTTAGGGATTCCCCCGAAAAGTCGGATTTCGCCTCAAACATTTCCCTTGCAAAACTTTCCGCATCTATTTTGGAAACTTGCGAGAGTTCGTAAAAGGAATCAACATCCTCCGTTGTTGTTGTAGAAGAGTTGAGATTGAGCGTATCAGCTATTATTCCCGCAAGAAGTAAATCTATTTCTTCCGTGCAAGGATTAATTCCCCTCTCTTTCATCAGTTTATAAATAAGAGTGCAAGTGCTTCCGAGCGGTTCAACACGGAAATAAACGGACGTATCCGTTTTAAGTCCCGCAAGCGCATGATGATCCAAAACTCCACAAACATTTTCTCTTTCCGCAACACTTTGCGCAAGTTCGTTGTGGTCAACGAGAAAAACGTTATCCTCTTTATTCACGCTCTTAATGCTTTCCGGCACCTCTTCTTTTAAAGAGTCAAAAACAAACCGTGTTTCTTTGTTTATATCTCCCGCAACCTTGGGAATCGCTTCTTTGCCCTCTTTTTTTAACAGCTTGGCAAACATTACCGCCGCCACCACCGAGTCGGTGTCCGGATTTTTGTGTCCAACAACAATTATTTTTTCCATAAGACTTTTGCAATAATTAATCCTTTAATATTACTATTCGTCGCTTTCTTCTTCCGCTATTTTTTCTCTCAGCTCTTCAACAATCTCCGGATTGGATAAGGTGGAGAGATCTCCTAAGTCCTCTCCCGTAAAAAGTTTTTTCATAATTCTTCGCATTATCTTCCCCGATCTTGTCTTGGGAAGGTCGGAAACAACATAAATCTTCTTTACCATTGCTATCGGTCCTATTCCTTCCTGCAGATTTTCGGTTATTTCTTCTACAAGACTTTCTTCATCTTTCTCTCCCACGAGAACGGCAAAGACCACGGGAACCTCTCCTCTTATTTCATCTTTTATGCCTATAGTAGCGCACTCGGCGACATTTTCGTTTTTGGTAACTATGTTTTCCATCTCCCCCGTAGAGAGTCTGTGCCCCGCAACTTTGATAACGTCATCAGCTCTTCCCAAAATACGATAAAGCCCGTTTTTGTCACGGTACGCTTTGTCGGAAGTATAATAAACCTCCTCACCGTATTGTGAAAAGTAAGTTTTCTTATATCTTTCTTCGTTTTTATAAACTCCCCTCAGCATCCCGGGAGCAAAGGGTGGCAATATAACAAGATCTCCCTCGGTGTTCACGGGTACGGACTCCCCTTCTTCATCATAAATATCAAAATTAACTCCGGGGAATGTTTTGCCCGCATATTTGGGTTTAAACGGTCCTATTCCCGGAAGAGAGGTAATCAGAATTCCTCCCGTTTCCGTTTGCCACCAAGTATCCATCACGGGACACCTTTCCTTTCCTATTTCCTTGTAGTACCACTCCCACGCACCCTCGTCTATCGGCTCTCCTACGGAGCCTAAAATACGTAAACTTTTCATTTCCCTTTCTACACTTCCGAGTTGGTTCTTGAAAACTCTGATGGCTGTCGGAGCGGTGTAAAACCCCGTAACGCTGTGTTTTTCTATTAACTCGGCAAACCTGTCCTTTTCCGGCCAATTGGGAACTCCTTCAAAAAGAAGCAAAGTTGCTCCGTTTAAAAGAGGGCTATAAAGAGTGTATGTATGTCCGGTAATCCACCCTATATCAGCGGTGGACCAGAAAACATCATCTTCTTTAAGATCGAATATCCACTTTCCCGTTATTTTTGCCTGTACGGCATATCCTCCGCATGTGTGCAGTATTCCCTTGGGTTTCCCCGTAGATCCGCTGGTGTAGAGAATAAAAAGAGGGTCTTCACTGTCCATAATCTCCGGATCACATTCGGTGCTTTTCCCTTCGACCAGTTCATGCCACCAAATATCCTTTTCCGAAAAGTTTATCTCGTTCCCTTCTCTTTTTACAAGAACTGTTTTTTCTACCGCAGTTTCTTTAATCCCTTCATCAGCATTCTTTTTAAGTCCTATAACTTCATTTCCTCTTTTATACCCGTCAACGGTAATAAGTACTTTTGCGTCGGTATCCTGAAGTCTTGCTCTCAGAGCGGAAGGACTAAAAGCCGAGAAGACTACCGTGTGCAGCGCCCCTATCCTTGCACAAGCAAAAAGAGCAATGGCCGCTTCGGGTATCATGGGAAGATAAATACCCACAGGGTCGCCTTTTTTAACCCCTATTTCTTTAAGAGCGTTGGCAAAACGATTCACTTCCTCGTAAAGCCCCTTGTAACTTATCTTTCTTTCTTCTTCCTCGGGTGAGTTGGGACAAAATATTATCGCTGTTTTGTCGCTGTCTTTATTCTTGTCGAGAAAGCTTTCGGTAATATTAAGTTTCCCTCCTATAAACCACTTAAAAAACGGTGGTTTATGAGAAAAAGCCTCACTCCATTTTTCTCGCCAGACAATTTCTTCCGCATTCTTTTCCCAAAAAGCAATCGGGTCTTTCTCTCCTTCCTCGTAAATATCTTTGTTATTTGCGTTCGCACTATTCTTCTTCTCTTCCTCGGGATAATATAAATCTTCTTCTTTAAACATAAAAATATTTTTATTTACCAAGCTTTATAACTTATTACCCACATATTTCGCAAAATCAGCCAACCTATGAGAGTACCCCCATTCGTTATCATACCATGCAATTACTCTGGCGAAGTTGTCATTTACTCCTGTCATTTGGGCATCAACGATGGAGGCATACGGGCTTTTTATATAATCCGTAGAGACAAGGGGATCTTCTTCTACATGAAGAACTCCGTTCATCCGCCCCCCGGAAGCCTCTTTAAGAGCATCATTTATCTCTTCTCTTTCTGCGCTGTTTTTTAGTAAACACGATACATCCACCACGGATACCGTAGAAGTAGGAACTCTCATCGCGACTCCCTCCACTTTCCCTTCAAGTTCCGGAACCACTCTGCTTACCGCTTTTGCCGCACCGGTAGTGGTAGGAATAATATTTATGGCGGCAGCCCTTGCTCTCCTTAAATCTTTATGGGGGCCATCTTGGAGGTTTTGATTCGCAGTATAACTGTGAACCGTGTTGAAATTGGCTTTTTCCAAACCGAATTTATCCTCTAATATCTTTAGTACGGGAGCTATGCAGTTAGTAGTGCAAGAGCCCATATCAACAACATGATTCTTTTCATTGTCATATGTCTCCTCGTTCACCCCGAGAACGAAAGAATCTATGTTTTCAGGGCTCTTAGAAGGAGCCGATATAATTACTTTTTTTGCTCCCGCATCCAAGTGCTTTCTCGCTTTTTCAAATTCCGTAAAAAGACCCGTGCACTCGAGTACGACATCAACCGACAAATCCTCCCAAGGCAAAAGACTCGGTTCTTTTTCCGAAAGGAAGCTTATTTTTCTCAATCCCTCCCCTTCCCCTATCTCTAAAGCACCTTCCTTAATAGATACTTTTTCTTCGTACCTCCCGTACACGGAATCATATTTCAGGAGATGTACAATCGTATCGAGGTCGGTAAGATCATTTACCGCCACCACTTCTAATTTAGGATGCTCGCTTAAAATAATTTTAAAAACGGCTCTCCCTATTCTGCCAAAGCCGTTTATTGCAATTCTTTTTTTCATATTACAGTCCAAGTTCTTTGTTTATTTCTTCTTTGTCAAACCCGACAATAAATCTTTCCCCGTCCATTTCCATAACAGGAACCGCCATTTGATTGGTTTTTTCCACCATTCGCTTTTGCGCCTCTTCATCCTCACTTACATCCACCTCCTCATACTCAACTCCTTTTTCGTCCAAATAGCGCTTTAAAATTACACAGTACGTACAAGTGGGAGTGGTATAAATTTTTAGTTTTTCCATAATTTTTTATTTAATTTTTACTTTTAATACAGTTTATTATAAAAAGCGGTTTTTCACAAGAAAGGATTTACATAAAAAGTGACCTTCCGCTCATCTCTTTCGGCTTCTTAATATCCATTTCCGACAATGTTGTTGGCGCAATATCTTGCAATTCTCCCTTTTTCCTAATTTTTTTGATGTCAGAAGAAACAATAGTCAATTTGACCGGATTAGTTGTGTGACTTGTTGCCCGGCTTGGTCTTTGATCCTCGGCATTTCCATGGTCGGCAAAAATAAAAATTGTATAGTCATGCTGAAGTCCTTCTTGAATAATCCGATGTGCTTCGCCGTCAACAGTTTCTACCGCCTTGATTACCGCCTTTTTGACCGCGGTATGTCCCACCATATCCGCATTTACAAGATTCACAACAATAAAATCATATTTCTTTTTACCTATCTCAGGAATAACTTTATTTGCAATATCCTTCGCCCGCATCTCGGGCTTTAAATCATAAGTAGAAACTTTTAGAGAAGGAATTAATATTCTATATTCATTCAAAAATGGTTTTTCCTTCTGATTGTTAAAGAAATAAGTAACGTGGGCATATTTTTCAGTTTCGCTAATTCTAAGTTGTCGTAATCCTTTTTTGCTTATAACCTCTCCCAGGATATTTTTTTCCGTTCTATTTTTAAAAGCAACATTTTTCATTGATTTGTAATAAGCGGTCATCCCAACAAAAAAGACATTAACTTTCTTTCTTTTCCAGTGATTGAATTTTTTCTCTATAATCGCTTGAGTAAGTTGACGTGGTCTATCTGATCTAAAATTAAAGAAAATGGCCGAATCACCATTTTTAAATCCAGAATAACCATCTTTTACTTTCGGTGTAATAAACTCATCCGTCTCTTTTTCTCGATAACTTTTCTCTATTTGGTCTAAGGGTTGTAGAAACTCTTCTTTCGCGACTCCCTCAACTATTGCTTTGTACGCTTTTTTTGTTCTATCCCATCTTTTGTCTCGATCCATCGCATAATATCTCCCGGAAATCGAAACAATCTCTCCCAGTTTTATATCACTAATCTTTTTCTCTAATAGTTTTATTTCTTTTTTACTCTCCATTACGGGGGCATCCCTTCCATCCGTTATAACATGTATAAAAACTTTCTTGAGGTTCTTTTTTTTGCAAAAATCAAGAAGCGCATAAAGGTGATCGGAATGAGAATGCACTCCTTTCTTTTGAAGAAGGCCAATTATATGAAGTGAAGTATTTTTCTTCTTGGCTCTTTCAATCGCCTCTAACAACGCTTTGTTTTTAAAAAAGCTTTTATCTTTTATTGCTTCGTTTATTACTGTTAAATCTTCCCTAACAATACGACCGGCACCAATCGTTATATGGCCGACCTCGGAGTTTCCTTGATAATTTTTAGGCAGACCGACCGCCTCTCCGGAAGAGTCAATTATTGCCGTAGGAAAATTTTTTTCATAAAAATCAGTGTAAGGAGTTTTAGCTTCGGCAATAGCGTTAAAATCATCTTTCTTTCTGAACCCCCAGCCGTCTTTAATGATAAAAATTATTTTTTTGGTTTTATTCTCCGTCATACTCGGTAATTTCTTC
>Ga0207421_10004341_pt1 | contig 16345 bp, 14 predicted proteins | sample SodLakKL_010_SED_4_FD_187542 | JGI IMG/M metagenome (GOLD analysis project Ga0207421, IMG submission 187542) | Alkaline sediment microbial communities from Lake Tanatar, Kulunda Steppe, Russia - 8KL_010_SED (SPAdes) (version 2) | ecosystem: Environmental > Aquatic > Non-marine Saline and... | reverse complement strand
ACCAGCAGGATGCCCATCGAGTAGCCGCTGAGCAGCAGCGGCACGATGATGCGGCGCAGCCGGTAGCGGAATCCACCGCCGTGGACCGCCCCCGCTTCGTCCGGGCTCGCGCCGATGTTGTCGAGCGAGTTCCGGAGGATCAGGTAGAGGAACGGGAACAGGTTGAAGCTCATCACCATCGCCATGCCGACGGGGGTGAAGAACGCGTCCTGCAGGACCCCCGCCGCCCCCTCGCCGACCAGCTGCTCGAGGTAGCCGCGGCGCCGCATGAAGATGATCCAAGCGATCGCGTTGATGTAGGGCGGGGTCATGAAGGGCACGATCACCGCGATGTCGATCCAGCGGTGACGGCGCAGGTCGGTCATCGACATCAGGAACGCGAGCGGCGCCGCGAACAGCGTCGAGCCGACGCAGACCAGGATGCCGAGCAGCACCGTGTTCCAGATGATGCGCAGGTTCGTCCCGGCGGTGAGGGTGTCCAGCGCCTCCCCGGGGGCGAAGGTGCCCTCAGGCGCGAGCGCCCGCACCAGCACCATGATCAGCGGTGCCGCGATCAGCGCCGCCAGCAGGGCCAGGGCACCGAGGTTCGCCCAGGCCGCACGGGATCGGCGCCCGCTCCGCCGCGGGCCGGACGCTCCTGGAGCGTCGTCGTCCGGCAGTGACGGGGCGGGCGCCGTCGAGGTGGACACGGTCAGCGGATGTAGCGGGAGACGAACTCGGCCAGCAGGTCGTCACCGGTGGCTTCCACGTTGGCCCAGTCGAAGTCGAGCAGTGGGACCTCGTCGAAGGGCCGCATGGTTTCTTGCACCTCGATGGAGGTGCGGGCCGGCATCAGGAAGCGGTCGACGACGATCTGCTGGGCGGTGTCGCTGAAGACGAAGTCCATGAAGGCCTGCGCCTCGTCGACGTTCTCTGCCCATTCGGTGATGAACATCGGCCGCGGGGTGACGATGGTCCCCGACTCGGCGAGCACGACCTCGAGCGGCTCACCCGCGGCGGCGTCGCCGTAGCCCATGTAGTCCACTCCGGCGATCACCGCGGCGTGGGTGCCGGAGACCACTGAGTCCACCGCGGGACGGTTCGGCCCCTCGATGGCGAGCCCGTTGTCGGCCAGGGAGTCGAACAGGGCGAAGGCTTCGTCCTCACCGCGGTCGTCGACGAAGGCGGCGACGAAGTCCCGGGCGGTGCCGGACTCCTGGGGATCGGGCATGATGACCAGGTCCTCCCACTCCGGCGCGGCGAGGTCCTCCCAGTCGGTGGGCATGGAGGGGGCGATGTCGGTGTTGACCGTGAGCGCGAGCGCGGAGCCGTCGCGGCCCCAGAAGTGCCCGTCCTCGTCGGCCCAACCGTCGTTGAGATCGTCGGTGTTGGCCGGGGTGTAGGGCTGGGTGCGTCCCTGCTCCTTGTAGCTGACGGCGGGGACCCAGGAGGCGAGGTAGACGATGTCGGCGATGGGGTTGTTCATCTCCGCCTCGAGGCGGCCGAGGACGTCACCGGTGGTGGACTGGAACATCTCCACCTCGATGCCGGTCTCCGCGGTGAAGGCCTCGACGAGGTCGTTGGCCAGCCCACCAGGACCGGCGGAGTAGAACACCAGCGAGCCGGCCTCCTCGTCGGGCGCGGGCTCGTCGTCCATGTCCTCCTCAGGCTCGTCGACGTCCTCCTCGACGTCAGCAGCATCGTCCAGGGCGTCATCGACCTCCTCGGGATCGCCGCAGGCGGCGAGTGCGAGTGCGGCGGCCGCCAGCACGGCGGTGCCACGGATCAGGTTCCTACGTCGCAAGGTCACGTCCTCGTCCTTGTTGATCGGGGTACTCGGGAATCAGGGTGGTCGGTCGGCTGCAGCGGGTCGCTCGGCTCGACCGGCTCGGTCGGTCGTGGTCGGCCGGTCGGCTCGGTCGGTCGTGGTCGGCCGGTCGTGGTCGCTCGGCTCGGGCGGAGGCGCACCTTGGCGCTGGTCCTCGCAGGACTGGTCCTTGGCGCGCAGGCGCCCTGTCGATGCGCGGAAGTCGTCACTGCTCGGTGACGATGAGGTCGTCGGGCGCGAGGTGGAGCAGCACGCGCTCCCCCACCTCGACACGGCGGTCGCTCATAACCACCCAGGGTCGGTCGGCGAGCTCGAGGCGGCACCGCAGCTCGTAGTGGTCGCCGAGGTAGCTGACGAGCTCCACCTCGGCGGGCAGTGCCACCATGTCCCGGCCGTTGGCGCTGAGGTGGACCTTCTCCGGACGCACGCCGGCCACGCCGCTGCCCGTCAGCACCACCTCGGTGGAGGCGTCGATGCGCGCACGGACGTCGGCGGCGCTCGCGTCGGCGGCGCTCGCGTCGGCGGCGCTCGCGTCGGCGCCTTCGTGGTCGGCGGCGCTCACGTCGGCGGCGCTCACGTCGGCGGCGCTCACGTCGGCGGCTTCGTGGTCGGCGGTGTCCGCCAGCGTGACCGGGCGCTCCTGCCTGTCATGGCCGTTGATGGTCCCTGCCACCGGGGCGGCAGCGCCGACGGGCAGCACGCTGGACAGGGGCCGGTCCAGGGCGTTCAACCGACCGATGAAGTCGGCGACGAAGCGGCTGGTCGGGTGCTGGTAGACGGTCTCGGGGGCCCCATCCTGCCGGACGAACCCGTCCTGCATCACCAGGATGCGATCGGCCATCGACATGGCCTCGTGCTGGTCGTGCGTGACGTAGACGGCGGTCAGCCCGAGCGAACGGGTCAGCGCCGTCAGCTCCGCGCGCAGGTCCACCCGCAGCGCCGCGTCCAGCGCCGACAGCGGCTCGTCCATCAGCAGCACCGGCGGGCGGTCCACGACCGCCCGGGCGAAGGCCACCCGCTGCTGCTGGCCACCCGAGAGCTGGTGGGGGTAGCGGCCGGACTGGACCGGGAGCTGGACCTTGGCCAGCGCGTCGTGGACACGGTCGTGGAGGTCGTCGGTGTCCTTGCGGGCGCGCAGCGTGTAGGCCACGTTCTCGAACACGGTCAGGTGGGGCCACAGCGCCAGATCCTGGAACACCATGCCGAGCCCGCGACGTTGCGGAGGCTCCTGCACGCGGGCGTCGACGTCGACCACGGTCCGGTCCCCGAAGCGGATCCGCCCCGTGTCGGGCGCCTCCAGCCCCGCCAGACAGCGCAGCAGGGTGGTCTTGCCACAGCCCGACGGACCCAGCACCCCGACGAACTGCCCCTGGCCGATCTCGAGATCAAGGGGCGCGAGGGCCTGGACATCGCCGAACCGCTTGCTGACACCTTCCAGGATCAAGCGCGCCACGACCGACCTCGCAACAGCGACCGAAGGAGGTTCCTCGGCTCGCGATGACGAGGCTGGTGGCGACAGGTAGCCGGAGTCCGAACCCGAGGTCACGGGACGGTGAACAGACGCTCAATCCGCACTGACCATGATTGCTGGACCGGTGGTCGTGGTAGGGCTAGGCAGGGCCGCAGGACGGTAGGCCCCACCGGTGCCGACAACGGCTGCGAGCCTCCGACCCGAAGCGGATGGCCCTGCTGAAGCCGCCGCGCCAGGCGGCTAGCCTCTTCCCCGTCGCCACCGAAGGCAGCGCGCCAACCGCCCGATGGCACAACTCCCTGTCCGCGGCCACGGATCCCAGCAGGACCGCGACGGCGAGGTGGTGCACGACGCCACCGAGATGGCGCAGGCAGTCATGACCGTACGGATGCCAACGTCGGAACGGACCCCACGGACCACACGGACCACACGAACCACACGGACCGTGAGCATCCAACGCTGATCGCTTCCACGGCCCCATCGCGGTCCCTGCACCGACACGATCGAGCACCCACCCCGAGCACGCAGCGCACCCCCAGACCCCGAGCACCGGGAGGCCGATGGAGACCCCGTCGCTGCTACCGCTCGCCGCGGTGCTCGTCCCCGCGGTCACCGCCGCGGTGATCGTGTTCACCCGTCGCGCCCCCGTGGTGCGGGATGCGAGCCTGGTGCTCGGCGCGCTCGTGACCTTCGGTGTGGTGACCGCGATCGCCCCCGCCACCCTGCGCGGCGAGGTGCTCACCAGCTCGCTCGGCGAGCTCCTGCCCGGCGTCGAGGTGACCCTAGCCGCCGACGGCATGGGGATGCTGTTCGCGGTGCTGGCGAGCTTCCTGTGGGTGCTCGCCGGCAGCTACGCCATCGGCTACATGCGCGGGGACAACGCCTCCAACCAGACCCGCTTCTACGCCTTCTACAGCCTGTGTCTGTCCACCGCTTTCGCAGTGGCCTTCGCCGGCGACCTGCTCACCTTCTTCATCGCCTACGAGCTGCTCACCGTCACCACCTACCCCCTGGTGACCCACAAGGGCGACACCAAGGCGATCCACGCGGGCCGCACCTACCTCGGCTACCTGCTCACCGGTGGCGCGCTGGTGCTGCTGGCGATGATCATCATCTACGCCCAGACAGGCGAACTGAGCTTCGCCGCCGGAGGGTTCGTCGGCGACCAGCTCGACTCCACGCTGACGGTGGTGGTGTTCCTGCTGCTCGCCGTCGGGTTCGGCACCAAGGCCGGCCTGATGCCCTTGCACGCCTGGCTCCCCGGGGCGATGGTGGCGCCGACACCGGTGTCCGCCCTGCTGCACGCCGTGGCCGTGGTCAAGGGCGGGGTGTTCGCCGTGGGGCGGGCGGTCGGTTTCGTGCTCGGACCCGGCGCGATCGCAGCCGTCGATATCCAGGGCGTGCTCTCAGCGGTGGCGGGTGCCACGATCCTGCTCGCCTCGATCATCGCCCTGCGCCAAGACCACCTCAAGCGGCGGCTGGCCTACTCGACCATCGCACACCTGGCCTACATCGTGCTCGGCTTCTCCCTGCTGTCGCAGAGCGCCTACGAAGGCTCGCTGCTGCACATCCTCAACCACGGTGTAGCCAAGATCACCCTGTTCTTCGCCGCCGGGGCGATCCACATCGCGGCACATAAGGATCACGTCAGCGAGCTGGACGGCATCGGGCGACGTATGCCCTTCACGATGGTCGCCTTCGCGCTCGCGTCCTTCTCTCTGGCGGGTCTGCCCCCCGCCGGCGGGTTCCTGTCGAAGTTCACCCTGATCACCGGCGCGCTCGAGGCCGAGGCCTACGTCTACGCCACGATCATGGTCGGCGCGGGGCTGTTGACCGCCGGCTACCTGTTCCCCGTGGTCTACCGGGCCTTCTTCCGTCCCGCCCCGGACGCCCCCGACGCGGCCCCGGCCGCGGGGCACACCCCAGACCCCGACCCCGGATACGACCCCGAACCCGGACACGACCCCGAACCCGCCCTGGCCATGGCCGGTGCGGCGGGTGCGGGCGCGCACGCCCCCGACCCTGCGGAGCCGGCCGGCTCCACCACGGGAGCCAACGTCGAGGTGGCGGCGCACGACGACCGCGCAGGCCGAACCGGCCACGACGACCAGGGTGCGCACGACAACCACGACGGCCCCTCCGGCCACCAGGACCACCACGGCCACGAGGGCTACGGGGAGGCCTCCGCGCTGATGGTGGTGCCGCTGTTCACCACCGGGGTGCTGTCGATCCTGCTCGGCCTCGCCGACTGGACCGGGCTGTACGAGCTCGCGGGCAGCGTTGCCGCGGCGGTCACCGGAGGTGGATCGTGACCACCCGTGCCCTCCCCGTCATCGCCGTGGTAGCCGTGGTCGGCCTCGGGCTCGACCTGCTGATCGGCTACTCCCCCGTGGTCGGCTACGGCGCCGGCATCGGGCTGTTCGGGACCATCATCCTGACCCTGGTCGCCAAGAAGGCCATGGCGCCCGTCCTGCAGCGCGGCGAGGACTACTACCCCGCCGACCGCACCCCCGACATCGAGCACGACGTCTACGGGGTGCGCACCGACGGCGTGCGCACGGATGGCGACCCCGGTGCCGCTGACCGGACGGGCGGCGCGGGCGACCAAGACCACCGCAACGTGCCCGACCCCGGGGGGGCAGCGTGAGCGAGCTGCTGCTGCACCCCGCCTGGCCGTTGCTGATCGCCGCGGTCCTGGTCCGCGTGCTCCCTCGACGTCCGGGCCAGATGCTGACCCTGGTCGCCCCGGTGCTGGCGCTGGCCGGTGTGCTGACCCTGGTTGACGGCACCCTGGTCACCGCACCGCTGATGACTTTCGAGCTCGAACTGCTGCGTGTCGACAGGCTGACCACCGCCTTCGGGGTGGTGTTCGCCGTCGCCGCGCTGCTGTCCAGCATCTACGGCCTGGCCACCCAGCCGATCGGCGAGCGCGCCGTCGCGCTGGCCTACGTCGGCGCCGCCATGGGCGTGATCTACGCCGGCGACCTGCTGACCCTGTTCCTGTTCTGGGAGCTGAAGGCCGTCACCTCGAGCTTCGTGATCCTCTCCCGCCGCACCACGCGCTCCAACCGTTCCGGCATGCGCTACCTGTTCTTCCACATCGCCGGGGGCAAGCTGCTGCTCGGCGGACTGATCGTGCAGTACCAGACCACCGGCTCGCTCACCTTCGAGGCTTTCGAGCCAGGCGTGGCCGGCTGGCTGGTGCTGGCCGCCTTCGCCCTGTCGGCCGGCGTCCCGCCCCTGCATGCGTGGCTGAAGGACGCCTACCCCACCGCCTCGGTGGCCGGCACGGTGTTCCTGTCGGCCTTCACCACCAAGGCCGCGGTCTACGCCCTGATCCGGGGCTTCCCCGGCGCACAGGTGCTGGTCTACCTCGGCGTCATCATGGCGATCTACGGGGTGCTGTACGCCATCCTCGAGAACGACATCCGCCGGCTGCTCAGCTACCACATCATCAGCCAGGTCGGCTTCATGGTCACCGCCGTCGGGATCGGCACGGAGACCGCGCTGAACGGCGCCACGGCACACGCCTTCTCGCACATCCTCTACAAGGGCCTGCTGCTGATGGGCATGGGCGCCGTGCTCTACGCGACGGGGCGTTCCCGTGCCAGCGACCTCGGCGGCGTCCTCAACCGCATGCGGTCCGTGGCGGTGCTGTACATGATCGGGGCGGTGTCCATCTCCTCGGTGCCGCTGTTCTCCGGCTACGTCTCCAAGGAGCTGATCCCCTACGCCGCCGGCCAGGAGGAGCTCGCCTGGCTGGTCATCGCACTGAAGGTCGTCTCGGTCGGGACCTTCCTGTCCACGGGGCTGAAGCTGCCCTACGCCACCTTCATCGGCACGCGCGGCATGGGCCCCGCCACCGAGGACGGCACCGACCGGGTCGTGGTCAAGCCGGTGCCGGTGTCGATGTACGTGGCCATGGGCGCCGCCGCGGCGCTGAACATCGCCATCGGTCTGTACCCACGCCTGCTCTACGACCTGATGCCCACCGAGATCACGCGCGCGCCCTACGCGCTCGGGCCGGTGGTGGAGAAGCTGCAGATCCTGATCATGACCGTGCTCGGGTTCTGGCTGCTGTTCGCTCTGCTGGGCTCGAAGGCGAAGATCAACCTCGACCTCGACTGGGTCTACCGCCGCCTGCCCGTGGTACTGAGCTCGCACCGGGCCGAACGCAGCCTGGCGCGCGCCGACGCGCCCGCCTCAGCCGGCAGCCGAGCCGTGGCCTCCACCCGCAGCGGCGCCCGCACCATGCTCGCGCGGGCGTTCGAACCCGCCGAGGAAGGCCCACCCGACGTGGTCGCCACCTGGACGCTCGGCGGTGTCCTGCTCGCAACCGCAGCTGTGCTGCTGATCGTGAGCCTGCTGTGAAGCGCAACCTTCGGATCCTGGTGTTGTTCGTGCTCCTCATGATCTTCTGGCTGGTGCTGTCCGCGCGCCTCGACCCGCTGTTCTTGGTGATCGGCGTCGCCTCGGCGGCGTGGATCGCCTGGTACACGATCGCGGTCGTCGACAGCGAAACGGGCGAGCACCGCGAGGGTGGGGGCTTCAACCCCCTGGCGCTGATCGTCTACATCATGTGGTTGTTCCTGCGCCAGGTCGTCTCCGGCTTCAGCCTCGCGTGGGTGGTGGTCAACCCGAAGCTGGCCCCCAAGCCGGGTGTCTTCCGCTTCCGCACGGGCCTGGAACCCCCCGCCGCCCGCGCGATCCTGGCCAACTCGATCACGCTCGTGCCGGGCACCAACACCATCGAGGTGGAGGGCAACCTCTTCACGGTGCACGCCTTCAACGCCGCCAGCGCCGCTGACATCGCGGAGGCGAAGGTCCAGCGCCACATCGCCCGGATCTTCCGTGTGCCCCCCGACGACCCGCCGAAGCTGGAGTGGGAACCGCTGTACGACCCCGACGTCGCTGACCAGCACCCCGACGGCGACATCGAGGTGGACGGCACCGGAGGGGTGCGATGATGGATCCCTTCCTCGTCGGTGCAACGATCGCCGTGGCCGTGCTGATCGGCGCAGGACTGCACCGGGTGTGGGCCGGGCCGACGGTGTTCGACCGGCTCGTGGCCGTCGCGCTGGTGACGGCCAACGGCGTGGTCATCATCGTGCTGCTCGGCGCGGTGCTGGAGCGTCCCAACCTGTTCTTCGACATCGGGATCAGCTACGCGCTGCTCGCCTTCCTGCTGCCGCTGGCGCTGGGCCGCTACTTCGAGCAGCAGATCCGCGAGCGGGATGCGGACCGCGGCCCGGCCGGTGCCACCTCGACGCAGCAGCCGGGCACGGACCCCGATGCCGCCTCCTCCGGGGAGGTGCCATCGTGACCATCGCCGCCAACGCCCTGATCGCGACCGGCGTCCTGCTGATGGCGGTGAGCGCCCTCGCTCTGTTCACCATGCACGACCTCTACACCCGCGCCCACGCCGTGGCGAAGTCGGAGACCATCGGGATGACGATGGTATTCCTCGGCGTGCTGCTGCGACCCGAGGTGGATCTCGGCGCAGGTGGGCGGCTCGCCTTCATCATCATCTTCGCCACGATCGCGAACCCCACGGCCGTTCACGCCCTGGTCCGCGCCGCCTACCGCACCGGCTCGAGGCCCCGGATCGAACTGGACCAGGCGGCAGCCGACCGAGAGCTGGGAGGGGAGCGCTCATGATCGAGGCCCTCGACGTCGTCCTCTTCCTGGTGCTGATCGCGGCGGCGGTGCTCGCGCTGGTCACCAAGGACCTGCTCACCGCCGTGGCCATGTTGACCGCCTACAGCCTGTTCGTGTCCCTGCTGTTCGCCGGGGTCTCCGCCGTGGACGTCTCGCTGGTGGAGGCCGCGCTCGGTGCCGGTATCACCGGGCTGCTGCTCATCGCCGCGATCCTGGCCACCACCCGCCGCTCCGAGCCCCGTCCCGACCCGCGGCGCCGCTACGTCGTGCTGCCGCTGATCGGGCTGTTCCTCGCGCTGATGCTCTACGCCGCCACGGGGCTGCCCGACCGCGGCGACCCGGATGCACCCGCCCAGCTCGGCGTCAGCCAGATCTACCTCTCCCAATCCCTGGTTGACACCGAGACCCCCAACGTCGTCACGTCGCTGCTGGCCGACTACCGATCGCAGGACACTCTCGGGGAGACCCTGGTGATCCTGACCGCAGCCCTGTCGACAGCGATGGTGCTGGTGCGCCGCCGCGACCAGGACGACCACGCCGAGGCCGGCGACGGCCACGACAGCGACCACGCCGGCCCTGCCGGCTCGGACACGGGCGGCGACGACCTCACGAGCACCGAAGGGGATGAGGCCAGATGATGCTCGGCGCCTACCCCTCGGTCGTGGTCCGCGTGGTCAGCGCGGTGCTGGTGCCCTTCCTGCTGCTGTTCGGGATCTACATCATCGCCCACGGCCACTACGGCCCGGGCGGTGGGTTCGCCGGAGGGGTGTTCCTCGCCGTCGGCGCGATCCTGCCCCGGATCACCCTGCCGAGCGAGCTGGCCTACCGGCTGTTCCCCACCTGGCTCGGACCGGTGGTCGGCGGCCTCGGGATGCTGCTGTTCCTACTGGTGGCGGCCGCGCCGCTGGTGGTCGGTGGTGCCCTCTTGGACTACGGCGCCATCCAGGTGGCAGGCCTCGAGGCCTCGCGCGTGCGTTACCTCGGCATCCTGGCCGTCGAGGTGGCCGTCGGCTTCGCGGTGTTCGGCGCGATGCTGCTGATCTTCGACGTCATCACCGGAGCCGACGAAGCAGTGCGCCAGCTACGCCCTGCGGCCAACGTCGAGGAGGACCGGCGATGATCGAGCTGTTCCTCTCCCGCTACGTCTACCTGTTCGTCCTGGCGTTGCTGGCCATCGGGCTCTACGGCGTGCTGGCGAAGCAGGATCTGGCCAAGAAGCTGATCGGGCTGGTCATCTTCTCCACCGCGATCTACATCTTCTTCATCGAGGGCAGCCTGCAGGAAGGCGGGACCGCGCCCGTGCTCGACGAGCGAGGGACGGACCCGGCGCTCTACGTCGACCCCCTTCCCCACCTGCTGATCCTGACCGCCATCGTCGTGGGCGTGGGCGTGCTCGGTGTGGGGCTCGCGCTGCTGGTGCGCATCTACCGGGCACACGGCAGCCTCGACGAGTACGTCGTCGCCGCCCGGCTCGCGGGCCGCGTTCCGACCGACACCGAGCTCGAGAACGACGAGGTGGAGCGCAGCCCGGTCCACGGGCACAGCACGGACCACCCTGCTCCCGACGACGGGTCGCAGCGGCACGACGACGACCCGAAGGGCCTCGGCGACGGGCAGGGATCAGCGTGAGCCAGCTGCCCATCCTGCCTCTGCTGCCCCTGCTCTTCGGCGCGGTGCTCGCCGTGCTCCTCGGGCTGTGGCGCGCCGACGCCGCCCAGATCGTGGCCATCGCCGCCACCTCGCTGTCCCTGGTCTTCGGCATCACAGGCCTGGTCCGGGTCGTGACCGACGGTCGCCTGACCTACGAGATCGGCGGCTGGCCGCCCCCGATCGGCATCGAGTACGTGCTCGACCCGCTGTCAGGGTTCATGGTCACCATCGTGGCCTTCATCGGGCTGATGGTGTCGCTGTACCCCGTCGATGTCGCCTTCGACATCCGGCCAGGGCGGGGCATGCCGGTGTACGCCCTGGCGCTGCTGCTGCTCACCGGCCTCACGGGCGTGATGCTCTCGGGTGACCTGTTCCACCTGTTCGTGATGCTGGAGATCTACGCCATCTCCACCTACGGGCTGGTGTCGCTGGGCGGCGACCGCGGCACCTTCGCCGCGTTCCGCTACCTGCTGCTCGGCACCGTCGGCTCCGGGCTGTACCTCCTGGGCATCGGGTTCCTGTACTTCTCCACCGGCACCCTGAACATGGCCGACATGGCCGCGAGGCTGCCGGCCATCTCCGACTCGCCCTCGGTACTCGGTGGGCTCGGGCTGATCGTGATCGGGCTCGCGCTGAAGATGGCGCTGTTCCCCCTGCACATCTGGCTGCCCGACGCCCACAGCTTCTCGCCCCCCGGCGTGGCCGCGCTGCTCGCGGCGGTGCAGGTCAAGGCCGGTGCCTACTCGCTGGTGCGGATCCTGTTCGACGTGTTCGGTCCGACCTACCTCGGCGCGGAGGGCCTGCCGGTCTCGACCGCGCTGATCTGGTTCGGGCTCGCCGGGGTGGTCGTCGGCTCCGTGCTGGCCATCCGGCAACGCGACATCAAGCGGATGCTGGCCTACTCAACGGTGGCCCAACTCGGCTACATCGGCGTCGGGATCGGGCTGGCTACGCCGCTGGCGCTGATCGGGGCCCTGCTGCACGTCCTCAACCACGCGCTGATGAAGAGCGCGCTGTTCCTGGTGGCCGGCGGCATCATCCAGCGCACCCACCTCAAGGCCATCCCCCGCTTCGCCGGGCTCGGCAAGCGCATGCCACTGACGATGTTCGGCTTCGCGATCGCGGCGCTGTCGATGGTCGGCATCCCACCGCTGGCCGGGTTCTGGTCGAAGTTCTACCTCGTCTGGGGCGCCGTGGACGTGTCCAACTGGACCGTGGCGATCGTCATCGGTGCCTCCAGCCTGCTGACCCTGGTGTACTTCCTGCGGCTGTTCGAGCAGATCTTCGTGCGAGAACCCGAGGAGGCCCTGGTCGCCGAGGCCACCGAGCCGAGCGGCAGCGTCGTCGCCACCGTGTGGATCCTGGCGGCGGCCATCGTGCTGGTGGGAGCCTTCACCGCGGTCATCGTCGGTGCCGTGATCGAACCGATCGCGGTGCGCATGCTCGGCTGAGGGCACCGGACCGAGGACCGGGTGGACCTGTGCCCTCGCGTCACCGCCGGTGCGTCACCGCCGGTGCGTCACCGCCGGTGCGTCACCGCCGGTGCGTCACCGCCGGTCTGGCGCTCAGGCCTCGACGACCACCAGCACCTGGTCGGCATCGACCTGCTGACCGGCCACGACCCGGACCTCGGTGACCGTGCCGGCCTGGGGGGCGGTGACCCGGTGCTCCATCTTCATCGCCTCGACGGTCACCAGCACCGCACCCTCGGCGACCTGTGCGCCCTCCTCGACCGCCACCGCCACGACCACGCCGGGCATCGGCGAGCGGGTCGCCCCCGCCACGGCCTCCTCCGCCCGGTCGGGGAACCGGGGCACCGCCGCGAGCTCGACCACACCGAGCGCGGCGGAGACGACCTGCACCGCGCCGGCCGCGTCGACGTGGACGCCGACCCGCTGCCGGTGCCCGTCCACCTCGATGTCGAGGTGGTCGAGGCCCACGTGATGGAGCCGAGCCGTCGCCCTGAACTGGAGCTGCCCATCGGCATCGAGGTGCCCGTCGGCCACGCCGGTGAGCACCTGCGCGTCGAAGCTCCCGTCCCGGCGGGTCCGCAGCCGCACGGTCAGATGGTGCGGCGACGCGGGTCCGTGGTCCTCGCTCGACGGGTCGCGGTCGCCGCCGGACGGGTCGCGGTCGCCACCGGACGGGTCGCGGTCGCCGCCGGACGGGTCGCGGTCGCCGCCGGACGGGTCGCGGTCGCCGCCGGACGGGTCGCGGTCGCCGCCGGACGGGTCGTGGTGTCCGCCTGCCGATCCGGCGCCCCTGTCGGCCTGGTCCGCCAGCCCAGCCGACACGTAGTGGTGCTGGGCCCAGACGACCCCGCTGGGGCTGAACGCCGGCGGCAGCCCGGGCAGCACCGCCGCGGCGCCCGCCCGTGGTTCCGGCCCGCCCGTCGTGGTCGCCCGCCGGTCGGCCACCATCGCCCGCCGGTCGGCCACCATCGCCCGCCGGTCGGCCACCATCGCCCGCCGGTCGGCCGCGGTCGCGTGCACGGCTGCCAGCACCGCCGCCATCGCCGTCGCGTCCGTTCCCGGGCGCGAGGCGGCCAGCAGCTCGTCGAGGTGGTCGGCGAGGTAGGCGGTGGTGGTGTCGCCGGCCAGGAACGGCTCGTGGCGGAGGATGGCGACCAGCAGATCACGGTTGGTGACCACGCCCTGGATCGGGGACAGCGACAGCGCCGTCGCGAGCCGCGCGGCCGCCTCGGCCCGGGTCGGCCCGCTGGCGATGACCTTGGCCAGCATCGGGTCGTAGTGGGGGCTGACCACCTCGCCAGCCCGCACGCCGAGCTCGCGGCGCACGCCGGGCAGCGCCGGCACGTCGAAGGCGGTGAGCGTGCCGGTCGCCGGGAGGTAGCCGGCCGGGACGTCCTCGGCGTAGAGCCGGACCTCGATCGCGTGTCCGACCGGGGTCAGGTCCTCCTGCCGCGCCGGCAGCACCCCGCCACCCGCGATCAGCAGCTGCCACCGCACGAGGTCGATCGGCAGCAGCGCCCCGGTGTGGGGATCACGGACCCGCACGACCTCCTCGGTGACCGGGTGCTCGACCTGCAGCCGGGTGTTGACCTCCAGGAAGGCCACCGCGTCGGCCGCCGGCACCTCCTCACCGGCACGCCGCCGAGCCAGCACGTCCTCGTCCACCACGAACTCGACCGTGCCAGCGGAGACGTAGCCGAGCGCCCGCGCCGCGTCGGTGGCCGCCGCGGTCAGCACCCCCCGCACCTCGGCGTCGATCCCGGGCGAGGGGCACTCCTCCACCACCTTCTGGTGGCGCCGCTGGATCGAGCATTCCCGCTCGAACAGGTGCACGACCTGGCCGTGCTGGTCACCGACGACCTGCACCTCCACGTGCCGGGGCCGGGCGATCAGCCGCTCCAGGAACACCCGGTCGTCACCGAAGGCGCTGCCGGCCTCCCGCCGCGCCGCTGCGACGGCGTCGGCCAGGTCGCCGAGGTGGTGGACGGCGCGCATGCCCTTGCCCCCGCCACCCCCGGCGGCCTTGACCATGATGGGCAGCCCGATCCGCTCGGCAGCCGCGTGCAGGTCCGCTTCGGTGGGCTCGGGCGGGAGCTCCTCCCCGGGGACCAGCGGCACTCCCGCCGCCGCCATGCGGCGCTTGGCCTCGAGCTTGTCACCCATGGAGGCGATGACCTCCGGGCTCGGGCCGATCCAGGTCAGCCCCGCCGCCAGCACGTCCGCGGCGAACCGGGGGTCCTCGGCGAGGAACCCGAAGCCAGGGTGGATGGCATCGGCGCCAGCACGCTGCGCGGCCGCGATCAGGGCGTCACCGCGCAGGTAGCTCTCCCCCGGGCTGGCGCCGCCGATCATCACGACGTCGTCGCAGGCGTGCACGTGGGTCGCGTCGGCATCGACATCGGAGGCCACACCCACCGACCGGATACCCATCGCCCGGCAGGTGCGGGCGATGCGGACGGCGATCTCGCCCCGGTTGGCGATCAGGACGGCCCTCGGGAGCCGGAGCTCGTTGCTGGTCACGGTCGCCACCTCACATCCGGAACACGCCGAAGGCGTCGCCGCCCCGGACGTCGCTCGAGTGCACCGCGGACAGCGCCATGCCGAGCACGTGGCGGGTGTCGCGCGGGTCGATGATGCCGTCGTCCCATCCCTGACCGGTGGCGAACAGCGCGTTCGACTCGGCCTCGATCTGGCTCTCGACCATGCCGCGGACCGCCGCGTCCTTCTCCTCGTCCCAGGTCTCACCGCGGTTCTCCGCGGCGGCCTTCGCGACGATGGACAGCACGCCGGCGAGCTGCTGGGGCCCCATGACGGCGATGTGATGGTTCGGCCAGGTGAACAGCAGCCGTGGGTCGTAGGCCCGCCCGCACATGCCGTAGTTGCCGGCACCGTAGGAGGCCCCCGTCATCACCGTCAGGTGGGGCACCTCGGAGTTGGACACCGCGTTGATCAGCTTCGCGCCGTCCTTGATGATGCCGCCCTGCTCGTAGGTCGTGCCGACCATGAACCCGGTGATGTTCTGGAGGAACACCAGCGGTCGGTTCCGGCGGTTGGCGAGCTGGATGAACTGCGCCCCCTTCTCCGCCTCCTGGCTGAACAGCACCCCGTTGGTGGCGAGGATCCCGACCGGGAAGCCGTGGATCGACCCCCACCCGGTGACGAGGTTGGTGCCGTAGGCGGCCTTGAACTCCTCGAAGCGGCTGCCGTCGAGGGTCCTGGCCAGCACCTCCCGGGCGTCGAAGGGCTCGCGCAGGTCCACCGAGGCGATGCCGAGCAGCTCCTCGGGGTCGAACAGCGGCGCATCCGCGGGCTCGCTCGGCCCGGGTCCGCGCTTGGTCCAGTTGAGGTTGCGCACCAGCTGCCGGGTGATGCGGATCGCATCCAGCTCGTCCTCGGCGAGGTAGTCACCCAGCCCCGAGGTGCGGGCGTGCATCTCCGCACCGCCGAGCTCCTCCTCGGTGGCGTCCTCACCCGTGGCCATCTTGACCAGGGGCGGCCCGCCGAGGAACACCTTCGAGCGCTCCTTGATCAGCACCGTGTAGTCGCTCATCCCCGGGATGTAGGCCCCACCGGCCGTCGAGGAGCCGAACACGACGCTGATCGTGGGCACACCGGCCTTGGACAGCTGGGTCAGGTCCCGGAAGGTGCGCCCGCCGCGAACGAATATGTCCTTCTGGGTGCGCAGGTCCGCGCCGGCCGACTCGGTCAGGTTGATGGCCGGCAGACGGTTCTCCTTCGCGATCTGCAGGGCACGCAGGGACTTGGTGACGCTGAAGGGGTTGGAGGCCCCACCCTTGACGGTCGGGTCCATGCCGCCGATCAGGCACTCGACCCCCTCGACCACGCCGATGCCGTGGATCGCGGACCCGCCGACCTGGAAGTCGCTGTCGAAGCCGATCAGGGGCTGGAGCTCGAGGAAGTGGCTGCCCGGGTCCAGCAGCAGGGCGATGCGCTCGCGCAGGGTCAGCTTGCCGCGGCTGCGGTGGCGCTCGAGCTTCACCTCGCCGCCACCGGCGTGGGCGGTGGCCAGCTGCTCGTCGATGTGGGCGAGCAGCTCCAGGTTGCGCTCTCGGTTGCGCGCGTAGGTCGCGCTGGACGTGTCGATCCGCGTCGTCAGCACATCGTCGGTGCTCTGCATGCCGCCTCCCGCTCCCCGGCGCGCGCCCATCCCGCCGGCCCGCCGCGTTCCTGCCGCACTCCTACCGCACCGCCTCGTTGCCTGGCTGCCTTGCTGCCTCGCCGCCTCGCTGCCTTGCTGCCTCGCCGCCTCGCTGCAGCAGTGCCGCG
>Ga0207421_10004340_pt1 | contig 16350 bp, 15 predicted proteins | sample SodLakKL_010_SED_4_FD_187542 | JGI IMG/M metagenome (GOLD analysis project Ga0207421, IMG submission 187542) | Alkaline sediment microbial communities from Lake Tanatar, Kulunda Steppe, Russia - 8KL_010_SED (SPAdes) (version 2) | ecosystem: Environmental > Aquatic > Non-marine Saline and... | reverse complement strand
GTTCCCCGCCGGTAACCTTACCGGCGGGTAACTTCACGGAGCACCGGCGCGAGGGACGGCAGTGCCCTGCCGACGCTCCCCGGCGCGGCACAGGAGCAGGCGATGACCCACTACCGGAGCAACCTCCGCGACATCCAGTTCAACCTCTTCGAGGTCCTCGGCACCCACGAGCGCTTCGGCAGCGGGCCCTACCGGCAGATGGACCGCGACAGCGCCGAGGCCGTGCTCGAGGAGATCGAGCGCCTGGCCCGCGAGGACTTCGCCGCGAGCTTCGTCGAGGGCGACCGCGTCCCCCTCGAGCTCGCCGACGGCGACGTCGCGATCCCCGAGGGGACCAAGCGCAGCCTCGACGCCTACTTCGGCGGCGGCTGGGAGGGCCTGACCCTGCCGGAGTCCCTCGGCGGCCTCGGCGCGCCGAAGAGCCTGTCGTGGGCGGCGCAGTCGATGCTGCTCGGCGCGAACCCCGCAGCGTTCATGTACGCCGCCGGGCCGTTCTTCGCGGCGATCACCGAGGAGCTCGCCACCGACGAGCAGCGCGAGCGCTGGGTGCGCCCGTGGGTCGAGCGGCGCTGGGGCGGGACGATGGTGCTCACCGAGCCCGACGCCGGCTCCGACGTCGGCGCCGGGCGCACGAAGGCCGTCGACAACGGCGACGGCACCTGGTCGATCACCGGGGTGAAGCGCTTCATCACCAACGGCGACTTCGACTGGCCGGAGAACATCCTCCACCTCGTCCTCGCCCGCCCCGAGGGCCACGGCCCGGGCACGAAGGGCCTGTCGCTCTTCCTCGTGCCGAAGCACTGGGTCGAGCCCGACGGCTCCCTCGGCGAGCGCAACCCCGTCAGCGCCACCGCCGTCGAGGACAAGATGGGGCTCAAGGCCTCCTCGACCTGCGAGATGACCTTCGAGGACGCCCGCGGGGTGCTCGTCGGCGAGGTCCACGACGGCATCCGCCAGATGTTCAAGGTCATCGAGTACGCGCGGATGATGGTCGGCACGAAGGCCATCGAGACACTGTCGACGGGCTACCTCAACGCCCTCGACTACGCCAAGGAGCGGGTCCAGGGGGCCGACCTCACCCAGGCGGCGGACAAGACCGCCCCGCGGGTCGAGATCATCCGCCACCCCGACGTCCGCCGGATGCTCATGGCCCAGAAGGCCCACGTCGAGGGCATGCGCGCGCTCGTGCTCTACACCGCCTCGATCCAGGACGAGATCGAGATCCTCGAGGAGGCGGGGCAGTCCGGCGGCGAGGCGCACACCGCCGCGGTCAAGCGCAACGACCTCCTCCTGCCGCTCGTGAAGGGCTACGGCTCGGAGAAGAGCTACGAGCTGCTGTCGCTGTCGCTGCAGGTCCTCGGCGGCTCGGGCTACATCCGCGACTACCCCATCGAGCAGTACATCCGCGACGCGAAGATCGACACCCTCTACGAGGGCACGACCGGCATCCAGGGTCAGGACCTCTTCTTCCGCAAGATCGGCAAGGACCAGGGCGCGACGCTGACCGCCCTGCTCACCGAGGTCGCCGAGTTCGCCAAGGGCGACGGCGGAGGGGGCGCGCTCGCCGCCGAGCGGGCCCGCCTGGCCGCCGCCCTCGAGGACGTCCAGGGCATGCTCGGCTCGATGGTCGGCTTCTTCGGCCACGAGTCCGGCAAGGGCATCTACCTCGTCGGGCTCAACACCACCGAGTTCCTCTCGTCGCTCTCAGAGCTCGTCATCGGCTGGCTGCTCCTGCGCCACGCCGAGGTCGCGCTCGCCGCCCTCGGGCAGGATCCCAGCGAGCGCGACCGCGCGTTCTACGAGGGCAAGGTCGCCGCGGCCCGCTGGTTCGCCGGGCGGGTCCTGCCGCAGCTGTCGACGCGCCGGGAGATCCTCGCGAGCACCGACATGGAGCTCATGGACCTCGACGACCGGGCCCTCTGAGCCTGCGCGGTCAGGTGCCGGCGGGGGCCGGCACCGCCGCCGCCGGCGCCCGCCGGCGCCCGCCGTCCCGCCGGACTCCAGGCGGGCGGTCGCGCGCGGCGACGCGCCGTAGACTGCCCGGATGCCCACCGATGCGCCGAGCCGCGGTCGCCTGCGGGCGGCCAGCCCCGAGGCGATCGCCGAGGGCGCCGCGCTGCTGCGCGCGGGCGCGCTCGTCGGCGTGCCCACCGAGACGGTCTACGGCCTCGGCGCCGACGCCACGAGCGCCGAGGCGGTCCACGGGATCTTCGTCGCGAAGGGCCGTCCCGCCGACAACCCGCTCATCGTCCACCTCGCCGACCCCGCCGACCTCGCGCGCGTCGTCGCCCGCGTGAGCCCGCTCGCCGCCGAGCTCGCCGCCCGCCACTGGCCGGGACCGCTCACCCTCGTGCTCGACGCCGCCGAGGACCTGCCGTCGGTGACCACCGGGGGCCACCCCACCGTCGGCGTGCGCGTCCCCGACCATCCCGTCGCCCGCGCGCTGCTCGCCACGGCCGACACGCCGATGGCCGCGCCGAGCGCGAACCGCTCGGGACGGCCCTCGCCGACGCGTGCGGAGCACGTGCTCGCCGATCTCGGCGAGCACGTCGCGCTCGTCCTCGACGGCGGCCCGAGCGCGGTCGGCGTCGAGTCGACCGTCGTCGACGCGCGCGGGACGCGGCCGGTCGTGCTGCGCGAGGGCGCGATCAGCCGCGAGGCCCTCGACGCCGCGGACGCCGAGCCCCATGCCGCCGCGCCTGGCTCGCGCTACCGCCACTACGCGCCGGGCTGCGAGGTGCGCCTCGTCGCCCCCGACGACCTGCCCGCGACCGTTGCCCGCCTCGCGGCCACCGGACGCCGCGTCGGGGCGATCGCCCCGTCGGCGCTGCTGCCGGCCGGGCTCGCGGCGGCCACCGCGGCCGAGGACCCCGTCGCGCTCGCGCACCTGCTCTACGACGCGCTCCGTACCGCCGAGACGCGCGGCGTCGACGTCGTCGTCGTCGCCACCGTCGCCGAGGAGGGCATCGGACGGGCGGTCATGGACCGGCTGCGGCGGGCCGCCGCCGGCTGAGACGAGGTCGCCATGGGCGCGCAGGACTGGGAGGCCGCGACGCGGAGGCCCCGGCGCGTCACCTCGGCGCTCGCCGCCGCCGCGCTGCTCGCCCTGCTCGGCGCCCTCGCCCTCGTCGGGCTCGCCGACGGCACCGGCGCACCGGAGCCCTCCGGGCAGGACGGGCCGTCCGGCATCGTCGTCGAGGCCGACCCCGGGGCCGAGGCCGACCCCGAGCCCGCGCCGCCGCTCGTCACCGCCGAGGGTGCGCGACGGTGGGAGCCCGACGCCGGCGAGCCCGCGCTCGACCGCGCCGGGACCCGCTCGCTCTTCGCCCTCGACGACGCGGGCGTCCTCCACGCCCTGCGGCTCGGCTCGGGGCAGCGCTTCTCCAGCGAGGTCGGCGAGCCGTGGAGCGAGCTCACCCCCCAGGGCAGCGGCATCGTGCTGTGGCAGCCCGACGGCCCCGCGCGACGGCTGCCGAGCACCCTCGTCGAGCCGGGCACCGACCTCGGCGAGGTCGCCCGCGTCCTGCCGGCGGCCCGCCAGGACAGCGTCGTGCTGCTCAGCGTGGCCCGCGACCGCGTCGTCGAGGTCGCCCCCGGCGGCACGCAGCGCGCCGCCCACGACCTCGACGAGCCCGCGCTCGTCCTCGACCTCGCACGCGACGGGCGGGCGATGGCCGCGCTCGGCGAGGAGCTCGCGACACTCGCCCCCGAGGGGGCCGGCCCCGACGCCCCGCTCGCCGTCGAGACGCCGCTGGGACAGGGCGAGCCGCTCGACGCCCGCGGCGGGCGCGCGCTGTGGGCCAACTGCGAGCGGGCGGCCTGCAGCGTGGACTCGGCGCGGCCCTGGGCCTCCGCCGACCGCGTCGCCCTGGCCGAGGACGGCCTCGCCGTCGAGGCGATCGCCGGGACGGTGAGCCCCTCGGGCGCGCAGGTCGCGGTGAGCGCGGCCGGCCGCCGCGACGGCGAGCGCGTCGGCACCGCGCTGCTGCACGACGCCGACGGCGACCGGCTCCTGCGGCTCGAGGACCTCGTCGACCCGGCCCCGCGGGCGGTCGCGCCGGCCTGGTCGGCCGACGGCAGGCTCGTCGCCTTCGCCACCGCCGAGGGGCTCGTGCTCGTCGACCTCGCTGAGCGCGAGGCCATCGAGGTGGGCTTCCCCGACGCCGCCGAGCTGCGCGCGCTCGCGCTCTCGACGACGATGCGCTGGGGGCAGGGCTCCTAGCCGCGCTCGACGAGGAGGTCGCGGATCTCCCGCAGGAGCACGACGTCCTCGGTGTCAGGCTCCGGCTCGACGGCCTCCTCAGCATCCCCTGCAGTACGTCGACGCAGCCGCGCGGCGCCGCGCAGGACGAAGAAGAGCACCGTCGCCACGATGATGAAGGAGAGCAGGGCACCGAGGAGGGTGCCGACGAGCACCGGGCCGATCGTCATCTCCATGATCGAGTCGAGACCGACGAGCATGGCGATCGTGCCGAGCACGACGTCGTTGGCGAGCGCCTGGACGATGGCGTTGAAGGCGAGCCCCAGCACGAACGCGGTCGCGAGCTCGACGAGGTTGCCCCGGACGAGGAACGCCTTGTACTCCTGCCACACGAGAGGAACTCCTGATGGTCGCGGACGGTCACAAAGGCCTCCACCGTGCCAGACCGTCAGCCACCACGCCGCGCGTCGGGCCAACCGGCCACCTCGGGGTGCCGCCCTTCCCTGCTTCGGGCGGTTATCGTTGCCGCAGAGCGCGACTGGCGCGCGCGGCGCTGCGACCCGAGGTGTGGCGATGGGCTCAGCGGAGTCCCGGAACGACTGGTTGCACCACTGGACGGCCCTGACCGCCGCCCGTGACGGCGAGGACCCCGCCGACCCGATCGCCCACAGCGCGCGGCTCGCCACCTGCCTCACCGCGGCGGCCGTCGTCCTCACCGATGCCGGCGTCGGCGAGGCCGCCGAGCAGCCCCAGAGCGCGGCGGCGCTGCGCCTGGCCCGGGCGCTGGCCGCGGAGGCTCCGGTGCCCACGGGCGAGACGGCGGAGGGACCCTGCGGCGCCCCGCCCTCGGGAGGCGACCTCGCGCGCTTCCTCACCGCGCTCGAGGACGCCGCCCACGCGGTGTACCACTGCCGGCGCGTCCTGCACCCGCGGGGGCGCTGCTGGTTCTCCGCCTCCGGGCCCGACTCGGGGCTCTGCGGCGAGGTGCTCAGCGCCGCGCACACGATGCGGGCGCCGCGCGCGTCGCTGCCGGGCTGAGCCCACCACGCCGGAGCGCCGCCGGCCCGTCGGCGCCCACCGCCGCCGGCAGCCCCCGGCTCAGGCCGTCGCGGCGACGAGCCGCTCGGCGAGCCGCGTCGCGCGCTCGCGCGCGCCCGAGCCGGTGCGCGCCGCCGCCGAGGGCAGCAGCGCGGGGTCGCCGACGAGCAGGAGGCCGTCGCGCGCGCGGGTGATCGCGGTGTAGACGAGCTCACGGGTGAGCATCGCGCGGTGCCCGCGGTCGAGCACGAGCACGACGACCGGCCACTCCCCGCCCTGGGATTTGTGCACGGTGAGGCACCACGCGGCACGCAGGTCGCCGGCCTGCGCGGCCTCGTAGGGCACGACGCCCTGGGGGAAGGCGACCTCGAGGGTGCCCTCGGCCGGATCCGCGGCGATGACCTCGCCGACGTCGCCGTTGGCCACCCCGAGCTCGGCGTCGTTGCGCGTCTGCACGACGCGGTCGCCCTCGTGCAGCCCCGCGGTGGCCGGGCGTCCCCGTGCGGGGTTGAGGGCGTCCTTGAGCGCGGCGTTGAGCGCGTCGACCCCGGCCGGCCCGCGGTACATCGGGCTGAGCACCTGGACGTCGCGGGGCGCGCAGCCGAAGTACGTCGGCGCACGCTCGGCGACGATCGCCGCGACCCGCTCGGGCACCGCGCGCGAGCGCTCGGGCACGGCGAAGACGTCGCGGTCGCGGCCGCGGGGGGTGGCGACCTCACCGGCGTTGACGGCGTGGGCAAGGGTGACGATGCGGCTCTCGGCGGCCTGGCGGTGGATCGTCGACAGCCTCGTCGCGCCGAGGCCCGCCCCCTGCGCGGAGGCGGCGAGGAGGTCGCGCAGCACCGCGCCGGGGCCCACCGACGGCAGCTGGTCGGCGTCGCCGACGAGCAGGAGGTGCGCGCCGTCGTCGACCGCGGCGAGCAGCGCGGCAGCGAGGTGGAGGTCGGCCATCGACCACTCGTCGACGACGAGGAGGTCGTGGGGCAGCCGGCGCTGCCGGCCGTAGGTGAAGGCGAAGCCCCCGTCGCCCCGCGGCTGCGCGTCGAGGAGGCGGTGCACCGTCGAGGCGGGCCGGGCGGTGAGCTCCTCGACGCGCTTGGCCGCGCGGCCGGTGGGCGCCGCGCAGGCCACCCGCAGGTCGGCCTCCTCGCAGGCGCGCACGACCTCGAGGATCGCCCGGGTCTTGCCGGTGCCCGGGCCGCCGGTGAGCACGCTCACCGGCTCGGCGAGCGCGGTGCGCACCGCCGCGGCCTGCTCCTCGACGAGGTCGGCGTCGAGGTCGGGCTCCGCGCCGACCGCGGCGGCCACCCGCGAGCGCGCGCCGGCGAGCCGGGCGACGTCGGCGGCGAGCCCGCGCTCGGCGGCGAGGTCCGCCGGGGTGTACCAGGCCCGGGCTCCGGTGCCGTCGGCGGGGAGGGTCTCCTCGAGCCCGGGCTCGCAGGCCAGCCGCCCGCGGGCCACGGCGAGGTCGAGGCCCCGGCGGGCGTCGATCGCGTCGACGCCGAGCAGCGCCGCGCTGTCACCGGTGAGGGCCTCGGTGGCCACGGCGACGTGCCCACCGCGGGCGCGCAGGGCCCGGTGGGCGGCGCTCGCGCCGGCGGCCAGGCGCCGGTCGTCGTAGGCGTCGAGGCCCGCGGCCCGTGCGAGGCTCTCGGCGTGGGCCCAGCGCGCCGCCGGCACCTCGAGGAGCCGGTAGGGGTCCTCCTCGAGGACCGTCTCGGCCCGGTCGCCGAAGACCCGGTGCGCGCCCTGGGCGATGCTCGCCGGCACCCCGGCGACGCTGAGGCGCTCGACGAGGGCGGCGAGCGCGCCGGCGTCACGCCACGCCGCGGCGATGCGCTGCGCGAGCGCCGGCGAGACGCCGCGCACCTTCGCGAGCGACTCGGGCTCGCGCTCGATGACCTCGGGAAGCTCGAGGCCGAAGGCCTTGACGAGCCGTTCGGCGATGCGGTCGCCGACGCCGGTGAAGCGTGGTGAGGCGAGGAAGGCCTCGAGTGCCTCGGCACGCTCGGGCGGCGCGAGCTCGTAGTAGAGCGCCTCGAAGGTCGTGCCGTGGCGTGGGTGGTCCACCCAACGCCCGACGAGGCGCAGGGGCTGGCCCGCGCTGACCCCCGCGAGCGGGCCTGCGGCCCGCAGCTCGCCGTCGGCGCCGAGGAGCTCGACGACGCCGAACCCCGAGCTGGGGTTGGCGAAGACGACGAAGCTCACCTCGCCGACGACGACCTCGTCGGCGACGCCGGACAGGGTGGGCTCGCGCACGGCCGCAGTGTGCCACCGCGCACGGGCAGGACCCGCGCCGGGCGGGTCCGGCCTGGGGACCGCCGGTCGGTCAGGCCTCGCTGTCGCGCTCGACGACGTTGAGGCGCAGGTCGATGTCCTCGACACCGGGGACGGTGGCGATGACGGCCCTGATGGCCTCCTCGTCGGTGCCCTCGGGCACTGCGCCCCGGACGAAGACGGTGTTCTCCGCGACGTTGATGTTGAGCTTGGGCAGCCCGCTCGTGCGGGGGTCCTGCCCGAGGCGGGTGCGGACCTCGTCGGCGACGGGCTTCTGGTCGGCCGGCGTCGCGAGGTCGGGGGTGTCCTGCCCGACCCGGCTCGCGATGCGCTCGAGCTCCTCGACGGTCTCGTGCTTGCGCGATCCGGCGACGACCCCGGCGGCGAAGCCGGCGACGACGCCCGCGCCGGCGAGCAGCCACTTGCCCGCGCTGCGCTTCTTGTCCACCGGTCGCACCCCGAGCTTCTCGCCGGCGGGGCTGTGGGTCAGCCAGTCACCGACCGAGGCGAGGGTCTTGTCGGTGGCCTCGGTCGCGCTCGCCTTGGCCTGGCGGTACTGGTCGGACTCGCGGACCTTGCCGGCGAGCTCGGAGGCCTTGTCGTCGATCCCGCGCTCGTGGATCTGCTCGCGCGCCTTCACGAGGAGGTCCTCACCGGTGGCCTGCGCCTTGGCGAGCGCCTCGGACTCGCGTACCCGCTCGGCGAGCTCGCCCGCCTGCTCGGCGAGCTCGGCGGCACGCTCCTCGAGCTTGGCGTCCTTGGCGATGGCCTTGGCCTGGCCCTTGAGCTCCTTGGCCTGCTTGCGCAGCTCCTCGGCCTGCTTCTCCGCGCCCTTGCGCATCTTCTTCGCCTTCCGGGTGCTCGACATCGCGGTGCTCCCCTCCATGGTCGTGCGACTCGATGGCCGCCCCGGTGGTCCTTCCCGGGCGGGCCTCGGCAGAAACCGTGCGCCGGCGCCCGGTCACGGCCGCGGCACCGGTCGCACCGTACCGCCGCGGGGCCGGTTCCGTGACTCCGCCACGCCCGCGGCGCACAATGCGTCGCCGTTGACCCGACGTCCCAGGAGCCCACGCCGCATGAGCCCCGCAGGCCTCGCCGCCGAGCACGGCGTTGAGCGCCTGCTCGTGCGGCTGCCGTGGGCGGGAGCCGGCATCGAGGACCTGCCTGCCGTCGACCCCGCCGACGCGGTGAGCGTCTCGCTCACCGACGCCACCGGAGCGCTCGGCGCCGCGGGCGCCCTCGCCGACCGCGGCTACCTCGTCGTCGGCGCCGTGGCCGGTCGCGAGGCCGGCTCGTGGATCGACGTGCTCATCCCCCGGGACGTCCTCGCCGGCCACGAGGGCTGGCGCGCGGTCCTCGCCGCGGGGGGCGCGCGGGTGCTCCACCCATCGTTCGGTCCCGTCGCCGCGGTGTTCGGGCCGGTGCTCGCCGCGCACGCGGCGGTGCGCGAGGCGCCGCCGGGCGGCCGCTGAGACCCGGCCGCTCACCTCGCCCGCTCAGCAGCGCCGGTCGAGCGCGGCCTCCCCGTCGAGGGCGAGCTCGCGCCAGCGCTTGACGAGACGCACCCGCATCGCCTCGTCCTCGCGGACGAACTCGAGGTCGTCGACGAGCGCGCCGATGAGCGACAGGCCGCGGCCGTCCTCCTCGTCGTCGTTGACGGGGGTGCCCGCTCCGACGAATCCCGGGCCGAGGTCGACGACCTCGACCTCGCAGCCGTGCGGGTCGACGGCGAGGTGGACCGAGTAGTCGTCGACGCCGCTGGCGTGGCGCACGACGTTGCCGCAGGCCTCGGTGATCGCGACCTCGAGGTCGTGCACGGCGTCGGCCGGCGCACCGACCTCGGCGAGGAGGCTGCCCGCGACCCGGCGCATCACGGCCACGTAGCGTGCATCACGGGGCAGCCTGAGCTGCATGTGAAGCTGCACCGCTGTCCCCTCCCACGTGGTCCGCCGTCGCGGGCCGTGGCCGTCGCTCGATGGCGAAGGCAGGCTTCCCCTCGTCGAGACGAGCTAACCGCAGGAGCGCCGATGCTCACCGTGGCCACCTACAACCTCCTGCACGGCCTCCACCTCGCCGAGCGCGGACGCCTCGACCTCGCCGCGGCAGCAGAGGTCATCGGGGGTCTCGACGCCGACGTCGTCGCCGTGCAGGAGGTCGACCGCGGCCTCGCGCGCACCGACGGCGTCGACCAGGTCGCGTGGATCGCCGAGCGCCTCGGCTGGCACGGGGTGTTCGCGCCCGCGCTGGCCGGGGACCCCGAGACCGCCTGGCGCGCGATCGCCGGCACCGACCCCGGGGGCCCCGCCTACGGCGTCGGCCTGCTCTCCCCCCACCGCCTCGCCGACCCCATGCGCCTGCTGCTGCCCGGCGGTGGCGACGGCGAGCGCAAGCGCCAGGCCTCACTGCGCAACGCCGGCTGGGACCGCGAGCCGCGGGTCGCCCTGCGCGCCCACGTCGCCCTGCCGACCGGCCCGGTCGCGGTGACGACGACGCATCTGTCCTACCTGCCGTGGCGCGGCATCAACCAGCTGCGACGGGCCGCGGCCTGGGCCACTGACCGCGACCGCCCGGCGGTGCTCGTCGGCGACCTCAACCTGCCCGCCCGGCCGGTCCGCGCGCTCGTGACCGGCTGGACCCACGCCGAGGGACCGCCGACCTACCCCTCGTGGAGCCCCCGCCTGCAGATCGACCAGTTGCTCCTGCGCGGGCTCGCGGTCGCGGGCATCCGCACCGGCGAGCGCGCGACGAGCGACCACCTGCCGCTCGTCGCCGACCTCGTCGCGGCTCCGCTGCCGCGCTAGGCGCCAGGCACCTGCTGGTAGGCTGCCGTCCGCGCAGCGTCAAGCGAGGAGGAGTCGTGGCGCGGATCAGCCCTGGCGCCGAGGCCTGGTCGGCCGCGGGCGGCGAGGTCGGCGCCCTCGTGCTCCACGGCTTCACCGGCAACCCCGCGAGCGTGCGCCCGCTCGCCGCGACGCTGGCCGAGGCCGGCCTCGCCGTCGAGCTGCCGCGCCTGCCCGGCCACGGCACGACCTGGCAGGAGCTCGGCCGCACGACGTGGCACGACTGGTCGCGCGAGGCGCACGCCGCGCTCGAGATCCTCGCCGCGCGCACCCGTCGGCGCATCGTCGTCGGGCTCTCGATGGGCGGGCTGCTCGGTCTGCACCTCGCCGCCACACGCCCCGGACTCCTCGACGGAATCGTCGCGATCAACCCCGCGCTGCGCCTGCACCACCACCCCCTGCTGCGCTTCGTCGGCACGCTCAAGCACGTGCTGCGCAGCTATCCCGCGCCGATGACCGACGACATCGCCCTGCCCGGGGTCAGCGAGCACGCCTACGACCGCGTGCCGCTGGCCGCGCTCGACTCGCTGCTCGAGCTCCAGCGCACCGCCGCGCTCGAGGACGTCACCGCGCCGCTGCTCGTGATGACCTCCCGCACCGACCACGTCGTGCCGCCGGAGGCCAGTGGCGAGGTCCTCGCGCGGGTCGCCTCGGTCGACCGCGAGCAGGTCTGGCTCGAGCGCTCGCTGCACGTCGCGACCCTCGACGCCGACGCCGACATCGTCCGCGCGCGTACCCTCGCCTTCGCCGACCGCGTCGCCGCGCCCCGTCGCGAGACCGCCGCCCACGAGGCCTAGCGAGGCCGAGAGGAGCACGAGCATGGCCACCGGGCCGACCTCGATGACCGCCTGCCAGCGCCAGACCTTCCTCGCCGCGAGCAGCGCGGTCATGCCGGTCTGGCTCGCGATGATCCTCGCGCCGCGGGCACGGCTGACCCGCTGGCTCGTCGACCGCACCGCGACGCCGCTGCTCACCGCGCTCGGCGGCACCTACGTCGTCCTGCTCGCCCGTGGCCTGGCCTCCGGCGACGGCGACCGCGCCGACCTCCGCGACCCCGAGCAGGTTCGCGCCCTTCTGCAGAGCCCCGAGGGCTTCCTCACCGGCTGGCTGCACTACCTCGCCCTCGACCTCGTCCTCGGCGTGTGGATCTGGCGCACCGCGCAGGCCGAGGGCCGCCGCTGCCGCCTCGCGCTCGTGCTCGCGCTCATGGCCGGGCCGGCCGGGCTCGTCGTCTTCTCGCTGCAGCGCCGGCTCGCCCCGATCGGGTGAGCGCCACCCGAGGCTCCGTCGCGGGCGTCGACGACGTCGAGCGCACGCTCGAGGCGCGCAAGCGCCGCCTCTACCGCCTCGGCATCATCCTCGCCGTCGTCGTCATCGCGGTGAGCTGGCTCGCCCGCGGGCCCGACGACCCCCTGCTCACCTACGGCTACCCGCTCGTGGGCGTCGCGCTCGCCGCGTTCCTGCCGCTGCTCTCGCGCGAGGACGTCCCGCTCGTCCGCGTCGAGATCGGGCTCTTCCTCGTCGCCGCGCTCCTCATCCTCGTGCGGCTGGCCTGGCACCTCTTCCTCGCCGAGAGCCTCGAGGCGCAGCTCCTCGTGCTCGCCGGCGGGCACTACTGGGCCTTCGCCCTGCTCATGATCTTCGGCTTCCTGATGTTCGACCGCCGGCTCGGCCTGCGCATGGGCGTCGGGCTGCTCGCCACCTCGCTGCTCCTCGCCCTCGCCGCGGTCGCCGTCGACGCGGCCGAGGGCACGCTCGCCGCGACGCCGGTGACCTACCTCGTGCGCGTCCACGGCTTCCTGGCGCTGCTGCTCGTCCTCGTCGCCGGGGTCTCGAGCCTGCGCGAGCAGCTGCACCGCGCCCTCGAGCGCTCGGAGGTCCTGAGCTCGCGGGCGATGACCGACCCGCTCACCGGCCTCGCCAACCGCTGGGCCGCCGAAGAGCGCCTCGAGGCCGAGATCGGCGACGCGGCCCGCCGCCGGCGCGGGGTGGGCATCGCGCTCGCCGACGTCGACGGGTTCAAGGCGATCAACGACACCCACGGCCACGGCAGCGGCGACGAGGTCCTCGGTGCGATCGCCGAGACCCTCGACGCCGAGGTCAGGGCCCGCGACCTCGTCGCCCGGTGGGGCGGCGAGGAGTTCCTCCTCGTCATGCCGGAGACGACCCCCCAGGAGGCCGCGCAGATCGCCGAGCGCTGCCGCCGTGCGATCGCCGACGCCACGCCGGCGGGCGTGGTGGTGACCGCGACCTTCGGCGTCGCCGGGCACCGCGAGGGTGAGAGCGCGAGCGCGCTCGTGCGCCGGGCCGACGTCGCGCTCTACCGCGGCAAGCGCACGGGGCGCGACCGTGTCGAGATCGCCGAGCCGGCGGTCGACGCCAAGGGCGCCGCGCCCGGTTCGTAGGGCTTTGCGCATGCCTGCGAGGTGACGCTCAACTCCCCGCCAGCACGGCCGACGGGCCGGGCGACGACAGCGAGGAGAGCGTTGGACGACAGCCTGAGCGACCACGGCGGGCGCACCGCGGGCGAGGCGGTGCCAACGCGGGGCGCCCTGGCCGCCGACGGCCTCAGCGTCCACCGCCTCCTGCTCCTCGCGCTCTCGCGCGTCCCCAACGCCGTGGCGATCAGCGGGGCCGAGGGGGAGATCGTCTGGGCCAACGCCGCCTGGTCGTCGCTGACCGGCCACGCGGCCGAGACCGCCTACGGACGGCCGCTCACCGACCTCGGCGACGGAGTGCTGGACCCCGACGCCGACGCCACATGGCGGACCGTGCTCGCCGGGCGACCGGTGCAGGGCGAGCGCCGCATCGGCGCGCGCGACGGCGAGGCGCGCACGCTCACGCAGTCCCTCGCGCCGATCCCTGATGCCACGGGCGCGGTGCGCTTCGTCGTGGCGATCTGGACCGACGTGAGCGAGCTCGAGCAGGCCCGCGGCGAGCTCGCGCGCCGGGCAGCGCAGCAGACGGCGATCGCCACGCTCAGCCAGCACGCCCTCGGGATCAGCGACGCCCGCGACCTCCTCGCCGCCGCGGAGCGCACCCTCGGTGCGCACCTCGACACCGTCCCGACGGCGGTGCAGTGGGTCCCCGAGGGCAGTACGCACGACTGCGCCTCCCCCGGCTGCAGCGGGGTCTGCGTGAGCGTCGCGGGGCGCTGCGTGCTCACGCTCGAGGCCGGCGAGGCCGACCTCAACACCGAGGACCTCGGCTTCCTCCGCGCGGTCGCCGGCGTCGTCGACGCGACGGTCGAGCGCCTCGACACCCGCGCGGAGATCACCCACCTCGCAAGCCACGACGGGCTCACCGGCCTGCCCAACCGCCCGCTCTTCCTGGACCGTCTCAGCCAGGCCGCCGCGGCGAGCGCGCGCACCGGTGACGCCTTCGCGGTGCTCGTCGTCGACCTCGACGACTTCAAGGTCGTCAACGACGCGCTCGGCCACGAAACCGGCGACGAGGTCCTGCGGCGGGCCGCCGCGCGGCTCGGCGAGCTCGTCCGACCCGACGACACCGTCGCGCGCTTTGGCGGCGACGAGTTCGCCGTGCTCTGCCGCTCGCTCGACGGCGCGGAATCGGCCTGCGGTGTCGCCGCACGCGTCCATACCGCGCTGGAGGCAGGCTTCGACGTCGCCGGGTCGCCCCTGCCGGTCAGCGCGAGCGTCGGGGTGGCCGTCGGCGACGCCGCGACCGACCCCGCAACGCTCCTCGGCCAGGCCGACAGCGCCGCGAACTGGGCCAAGGAGCGCGGCCGCAACCGTACCGAGCTCTTCACCCCACAGCTCGAGGAGGCCGCCCGCGCGCGCTTCGACGTCACCGCGGCACTGCGCCACGCGCTCGAGCACGGCGGGATCACCGTCGCCCACCAGCCGGTGCTCGAGCTCGCGACCGGCAGGATCGTCGGCATCGAGGCCCTCGCACGGCTCGTCCTGCCCAGCGGGGCCACGGTCCCGCCCGACGCCTTCATCGGCGTCGCCGAGTCCAACGGGCTCATCGGCGCGCTCGGCGAGGAGGTGCTGCGGCAGGCCTGCGCCGACGCCGCCCCTTGGATCGCCGCGCGCAAGGGCTTCACCGTCTCGGTCAACCTCTCCCCCCGCCAGCTCGGCGACGAGTCGATCGTCCACCTCGTCGAGCGCACGCTCGCCGACACGGGCGTGCCGGCGGCCGCGCTGTGCCTCGAGCTCACCGAGTCGGCGATGCTCTCGGGCATCGGCACGAGCGAGGCGATCCGCGGGCTGCGGGCACTCGGCGTCGCCCTCGCCCTCGACGACTTCGGCACCGGCTACAGCTCGCTCGCGCACCTACGCCACATGCCGATCGACGGCTTGAAGATCGACCGCTCGTTCGTCGACGCGATGGACGCGAGCACGAAGGACCGCGCCCTCGTCACCGCGGCGATCGACCTCGCCGAGGCCTTCGGGCTGGCCACGACCGCCGAGGGGGTCGAGACGCCCGCGCAGCGCGACGCGCTCACCGAGCTCGGCTGTCACCTCGCCCAGGGTTACCTCTGGAGCCGCCCGGTCGACGCCCCCACGCTCGCGGCGCTGCTCGACGAGCAGGCCGCGCCGGCGTGAGCGCCACGGCGGCCGCTGGCCTACGCTGCCGCCGACGCCCCACGAGCCCACAGGAGCCGCGGCATGCCGACCCGCTTCCACGCCGACACCGTCCTGCCCTGCGACCCCGCCTTCGCGGTGCACCGCCCCGGCGTCGTCGACGTCGACGACGACGGGCGGCTGGCCTGGGTCGGGCCGGCCGCCGAGGCCCCGCCGTCGGAGGCCGCGGTCGTCCGGCTGCGTGGGCTGCTCATGCCCGGGCTCGTCAACACCCACTGCCACTCGCCGATGGCGCTGCTGCGGGGCGCCGGCGAGGACCTGCCGTTGCTGCGGTGGCTCCAGGAGGTCATCTGGCCCCGCGAGGCCGGGCTGACCCCGGAGGACGTCTACTGGGGGATGACCCTCGCGGCCGCCGAGCTGCTGCGTGGCGGCGTGACGACCTCGGTGGAGATGTACTTCCACTCCGAGGCGATCATCGACGCGGTGCGCGACGCCGGCTCCCGTGCGGTGGTCACACCCACGGTCATGGAGGCGCCCGGCATGGAGCACATGGGCCCATGGTCGGCCCAGCTCGAGGAGCACCTCGCCCTCGCCGCGGCGAGGCAGGACCCCACGGGCCGTATCGAGGTCGGCATCGCCGCGCACGGCGCCTACACGCTGCCGCTCGAGGCGCTGCGCGCGATCGGCGCCGCCGCGGCCGAGCACGACCTCCTCGCCCACATCCACGTCGCCGAGTCCCGAGGCGAGGCCGCCGAGCTCGAGGCCGCCGAGGGCAAGTCGGTGCCAGCGATCCTCGCCGACCTCGGCTTCCTCGACGCCCCCCGGGTCCTCACCGCCCACGCGGTGTGGCTCTCCGACGACGACCTCGAGCGCTACGCCACCCACGACGTCGCCGTGGCCCACTGCCCGCAGTCGAACACCAAGCTCGCCTCTGGCATCGCCCGGGTGGCCGACATGCTCGAACGCGGGATCACCGTGAGCCTCGCCACCGACGGTCCAGCGAGCAACAACAACCTCGACCTGTGGGAGGAGATCCGCCTCGCCCCACTGCTCCAGCGGGTGGCCACCGGCGACGCGACTGCGGTGCCCGCCGCCACCGCACTGTCGCTGCCGACCGCTGGCGGGGCCGCGGCGATCGGCCGGGACGACCTCGGGGTGCTCGAGGCCGGCCGGCGGGCCGACCTCGTCCACGTCGACACCGACGACCTCGCCTTCACCCCGGTGACTGCCGACGCCGACGTCGTCGCCCACCTGCTGTGGTCGGCGGGCCGCGAGCACGTGCGCGACGTCTGGGTCGGCGGGAGGCAGGTCGTCGCCGACGGGGTCTGCACGACCGTCGACGTCGGCCGGGCGCGCGCCGAGGTCACCCAGCGTGCGCGGCGGCTCGCAGCCCAGGCCTAGGACCTCGCGTCGGTGATGACTGGGGCGTCGGCGCCGCGGCACTTCC
>Ga0207421_10004339_pt1 | contig 16351 bp, 16 predicted proteins | sample SodLakKL_010_SED_4_FD_187542 | JGI IMG/M metagenome (GOLD analysis project Ga0207421, IMG submission 187542) | Alkaline sediment microbial communities from Lake Tanatar, Kulunda Steppe, Russia - 8KL_010_SED (SPAdes) (version 2) | ecosystem: Environmental > Aquatic > Non-marine Saline and... | reverse complement strand
TCAAAGGAGAAACCATCGCCGAAATCCCGATAGTCGTAGCAAGCATCGACCCGTGCTTCTGCTGCACAGAAAGAGTACAAATCGTAGACAAAAACACGGGCAAAACCCAAACGCTCACAAAAAAAGAACTCAGAGAAATGAGGGAGGAGTGATAACGGTGGTTCTCTGGGCTGAAGTATTGACATCGATTGTGAAGTTTCTAATATTTCCTGGAATAGTGTTTTCATTTGTGGTGGGGTTGTTTTTTGAGGGTATCGACAGGAAGATTTCGGCACATATGCAACACCGGATAGGGCCTCCGATCTGGCAACCCTTCCTCGACGTTGGAAAGCTTTTCACAAAGGAAGATATCACTCCTTCGAACGCGGAGGGATGGCTTTTCAACTTTGCTCCGTATTTGGGTTTCGGTGCGATAATTACCGTCATGTTGATGTTGCCGGTCTACGCGGCACAACCGGCTTTTTCCGCGGCCGCTGATTTGATAGTTATAATTTATCTATTGAACATTCCCGCGCTCGCGATAATGCTCGCAGGAGTCTCCTCTTCGTCGTCCTTTGGAACGGTGGGGACCGAGAGATATGTTGTACAGCTATTCGCGTTTGAACTCCCCTTCATAATTGCCTCGCTCACGGTCGCAGCCCAAGCTAATTGGACCTTGAGCCTTGAGGGGATTGTGGCCTACCAACAGGCTAACGGATGGTTGCTGTGGGAACTGCCTTTGGCCGCCGCTGCGATCCTGCTCGTGGCGCCAGGGAAACTCTTGAAAACTCCATTTGACATACCGGAAGCTGAAACCGAAATAGTCTACGGACCCTTGACAGAGTATTCGGGGCCTAAACTTGCAGTGTTCAACGTTATGGAAAATATAAAGATTTTAGCTGTAGCGGGTTTCATTACGGCTCTATTCCTCGGGGGGCCAACCGCGCACGTAATCGCGGGGGTACAGATACCTGCCATAGTGGACTTCCTTATCAAAACTATCGCTATCTTGATCTTGATAACTCTCATTAGAACCGTAACTGCCAGATTGAGGATTCATCAAGCGCTTAAATTCTACTGGGGATTTGTAGCGATAATTGCTCTGATAAACTTGGTATACGTGATGGTGATATAAAATGCCTAAATTGATTCCTGATGTTCTAAAAAATTTGTTCAGCAAGCCCTTTACTCTGAAATACCCATTTGAGAAAAGGGAACCTCCGGAGAACTTTCGAGGAAAGCCAAAGGTAGATAGGGAGAAGTGTGTATCTTGCGGTCTTTGTGAGAGAATATGCCCGCCGGGGGCGATAACTTTGGACGATGAAGAGAAACCAGTCTTTGACTTAGGAATATGCATCTATTGTGCCGAATGCGTAGATGCCTGCCCTGTGGAAGCGATTGAGAAAACAAAGGAATATGAACTTGGAGTTTACGATAGAAGTAAAGCAATTTCAAAGTGATTAATTTTTCATTCTAAAACTATCTATGAAGAGTTCTTCTATTCGATGCTGTCTATGAGGATTTCGACTAGGTATTCTATGGACTCTCGAACCGGTTCGGACATTTCATCTCCGATATCTAGCCGCTTGGGCTGAATCCCTATGAAGAAGACTTCTCCATCCGTCTCTTCCTCCAAGTATTCTATTAGCATTGAAAGTGGAAGGCGATGAGAGGAAACTTTCTCCTTGAGTATTCCGTCCGGATCCACTAGGGATACCGTTCCGGGTTCCTCTTCTATTTCGACCGAGTCTATCAGTAGGATGTTGTCCGGTTCGAATTCTTTTATCTTCGAAGTGTACTTCTCCGGAACCGTTCCAGTGTTTAAAAATAGGATTTCCTCTCGATCGATCTTTTCCCCGACCTTATCTACGACCTTTAATCCGGCGGCGTCATCGCCTCTGGATCTGTTGCCTATTCCAACGAGGACCGTGCGTCCCTTTAGTTTGAGCTCAGGGATCGTTTCCTTCATTGATACGCCTCGGGTGGACAATATTGATACTACTTATTAACAATCTCCTGTTCGTCGGCTTCCGATATCTATCATTATTAGAAGATCTCGTGGGAAAGAAATTCTTCTTCGTAAAATTGTATGACATGACCGACGACGGTTGAGGCGTCCAATTCATCGTGATAGATCTTTACGATCTCGTCCGATAGATTTTCGACGTTTGATAAGAAGTCGCCGCGGGGGAAACCCCCTATGAGGGCGCAGACGTCGTCCTCCGAGCATAAGCCACGAAATAACTCGCGTCTATTAATCTGCTCTCCCTCTTTCTTGAAGGTAATGACCTTTTCGGGCGTGATATTTTTTATCCTCTCCTCCAATCTCTCGTCAAATAACTTCAATAGAGGGTCCTTCGGAGGAACGCCGCCGGTGATGAACAACTGTTCCATCAATCCTACGAATCTGTTATAGGAACGCGGTATTCGCGTTTCAGGTTCTACTTCGATGACTTCGTCATGGCGCGTGTGTACGTACATCCTCAAATGGCCCTCCCGGTTGAGAGGGCTATCCAGAGCGGTTAGAAGACAGACGTGGACTATATCGGGCCTACCTCTCCGATCTGAGTCCTCAAGTGTGCGCATTGATTCGTGATGATAATTGGAGTCGAGGATTATTTCAGTCGGCATCCTTCCCTTTCTTTTTGCCTTTTTCTGAATTGATTTGTCCGAAGATATTTCCTCCGGAACGGTCTCGAGTTCCGAATCCGCCAAGATTAGATGAAGCGAGATAATCACCAAGCAATTTGTTGGAGATGAATACTTAAAACCGTTTCAAAAGAGATGTTATTTGATGATCATCTGTTTTTTAAATGCTTATATATGATAGTTTGATCAAAAAGGTTTATATTTCAGTTTATCGGTAGATCGTAAACTTTTTTGGCGTTATCTCCAGCGTTCTTCCAAATTTCTGAAAATTTCATATCTTTTATCTCCGCAATTTTTTCTGCAACTTCCCGTATGAACCAGGGGTTCGTTCTGTCATTCTTCTTTTTAGCGAGAAATGGTGAGTCCGTTTCGAGCAATAGGTTCTGTAAAGGTACTTTTTCCAAAATTTTACGGTATCTGTCCGCTGATCGAAATATTATTCCTCCAAATGATAAATAGTACCCCCTATCTAAAGATTCTTCTAGGTTTTCAATGTTTCCTGAGAAACAATGAATTATAACCTCGTTTTTGGCTTCTTTTAATATTTTCATAGTATCCTTCATGGATTTTCTTGAATGCACGATCAATGGAAGGTTAAGGAAATTTGAAATCTCTATAAAATCTTCAAATATTCTCTTACATCTCTTCCTATTCCCCTCCCCTTTGACGTGGTGGTAGTCCAGTCCAACTTCGCCTATGCCCACAATTTTGTCAATTTTCTCCTCGATAAATTTTCTATACTCGCTAATTTCGTGTTCCGAGGTCTTTGCGGCTTCTTTCGGATGTAGACCAAGGGTAGGAAAAATAAAGTCCGAATGTTTTTCATGGAGGTTGATAACATCTTTGGATGTTTCTATTCTGGCGGATGAGTCAACAACTGCATCTATTTTTTGCCTGCTCTTTTCTATGACGTCTTCTCTGTCCCTATCGAAATCTCCGAATTCTAAATGGCAGTGTGAATCTATCATGTTTGTCGCCGGCATCTCTCTTAATAAAAATGACTTAAAAGGTTTTTTCGGATATTAGATCTATCCTTATTAGGAATTTTTATCAAAAGTGGATATTCTGGAGACATATAGCTGGCTTCTAGTTCTGGAAATATAGCGAAACGCCCTTTACGGATTAATAATCTTTTGAAATGTATATGCGGTTCCTTCAATGCTATTTTTCTAACTTTTCTTGTACTGAATCTTTCTTACCCTTCATCGTCAGGGTTTTGTCCTTACGGTCGTCTATCCTGATTGATGTAACTACACGGGAGATTCTTTCATCGAAAACGGATTCGTGCATTTTCTTTGCAACTTCTAGGGTTTCATCTAGGTCGCCTTCGAGAATAGTTCCCGTCGAGGTAAGTTCGTATTCGATGTCCGCTTTTTCTAACGTCTCCAGTGCCCTTGCGACGTACCCGCTTAGAGAGGGTCCTTCCGTTCCGATGGGGATGACGGTAACTTCGACTACGGCTAAAAAAATCACCTCCGGTTTTATATCGAAAATTTAGTATTTTGGAAAATTAATGTTACTATCAGTTTGAAGTAATAGTTTCTTCACTTTTTCTCAGCGTTTTATGTATCCTTTTGTGTTTACAAATATTGTAAATAAAATTGGAAGTTAGATTAGCACAACGGCTTCGGGCAATCTTATTTGACAATTTCCGACCGGCCAATTAGGGATATTCATATTCGGAAGGTTCGATCCGATACGAGCTTACTATTGTCCTTCAAGTTTTTAGGTTAGATAGCGGTTTTCGTTAGTTCTCCGTGTTTGACACCCTTGGTGCTTATTAGGTTGGTGGATATTTCCTCTACGTTTTTAGCTTTACCTTCTATGGCTATAATTTCGAGACAGTTATGTTCGTCAAGGTGGACGTGCATCGAGGATATTATGTTTGGGATTCCTTCGTGTTGTAGGTCAGTAAGTTTGTCGGATATCCCTCTTTTTTCATGGTCGTAGACTAGGGTTAAGACGCCAACTACGGTTTGATCCGGTTCTTTCCATTTTTCTTCCACCAATGAGTTTCGTATCAGATCCCGGATAGCTTCTGATCGGTTGTTGTACATCTCCTTATCTAGTTTTTCGTCAAATTTGGCAAGAAGGTCTGAAGGAATAGAAACTCCGAACCTTTCCGTATTTGTCTTGCTCATTTTTCCACTGTTTTAGCGTTTAAGATAGCAAGGTAATAAGATTTGATGTTACTTTTATTTATGTCAACGACAATTGGGGTTGTTTTATTGGAGTTGTAAGATTAGGGAATATCGCCAAGAAGACCGTCCGTTTTAGCGGAGGGACGAATGATGAATGCTTTCATTTTCCTCTTGGGTGATTTCTTTAAATCGTTAGAGACATACCTATCTTTTAGAAAGTCCTAAATAGTGATACAGTTACTCTTTGGGAATTTATCAGGAGTTTCGAACTTGAGATTTGGAAGAGATATTGAGGCGGGCCGAAAAAGGGCATTTATATCGGATTGTGAGGGTCCGATTTCGAAAAATGACAATGCTTTCGAGCTGTCCAAAAAATTCATTCCGGATGGAGATAAGTTTTTCACGTTATTAAGTAGATATGATGATATAAACGCTGAGATAGTAAAGAGGCCTGGATATACGAGGGGTAATACCCTGAAACTCATTCTTCCATTTTTGAAAGCATATGGAGCGTCTGAAAGGGCGATACGGGATTATTCTTTGGAAAATGTATCACTAATGCCCGGTGCGAATCGAACTCTCGAATTTGTCGAAGGGATAATGCCTTCCTTTTTGGTAAGTACTAGTTACGAACCATATCTGGAAGCTTTGTGTAAAGTAACTGGATTTCCGTTTGAAAACACCTACTGTACGAAATTAAGTCTCGATAAGTACGTTCTTCCGAAGGGGGAAATAATGCAACTTCGAGAAATTAGAGATAGGATCTCCAAATTTGAAAGGATTAAATTGCCTGATAAGGCAGGGTCGTGGGAGGACCTCCCATCAGGAACGAAAAAGACGGTTAAGGAGTTGGACGAAATTTTTCGGGATCGTGTTTCCGGACTTATATCCGGCGAGATGTTGCGGGAGGTTGTTCCGGTGGGGGGTGTGGAGAAAGCAAAGGCAGTTCAGGATATCTCGAACAGGATCGATTTGGATTTCAAGGAGATGATGTACGTTGGGGACAGCATAACGGACGTGGAAGCCTTCCGTCTCTTGAATGATGAAGGGGGTTTGACCGTGTCGTTCAACGGAAATGGGTATGCGATAAGGAATGCGGAGGTGGCGGTTCTAGCGGAGGATACTCGTGTTACGTCTATTTTGGCCGCTACTTTTAAACGAGGCGGTAAGAGCAAGGTTTTGGAACTAGCGGATGGTTGGAATCGAAAAATTGTCGAAGAAATTTGTCCGAATAGGGAGTTGGTGAATGGATTGTTTGAAAAGGATTCGGGGGGGTTGCCCTACGTGACCAAAACTGGAGGAGAGGACTTGGATGAGGTGATAGAAAGGAGCTCCGATTTACGGGAGAGGGTCAGGGGGGAAGCCGTGGGTGAATTAGGGTAGGATAACTTTCGAGTTTACAGTTAATTTTAATTGATAGGATGAAGAGAAAACTATGAGCTGTGAGTATGGAGGAAGCTGTTTCTAAGATAGAGGACACCTATGCCGAGGCTTTTGAAGGTATCTACTGTCGGGTCGTCGTCACGGCGGACGATGAGGAGACGCTTCGTAGGGCCGCTGAGGATGCGACGGCGACGCCTGGAACCGTTATCGGGAGGACCGAGGGAGGGGTGGAATCGTGGTTGGATGAAGGTGAGACACCTGACGGGCGACCGGGAGCTGTTCTTCAATTTTGGGCCGCGATGAGTGAGGAAAAGGACAAAGTTCTGCAGAATTTCAAGAAAGAATTATCCTACCGGATTCGTCAAGATATTCTGGTCAAGCCCTTTACCTCCCTTTTCGATGCCGTTTCGGAACCGGAGGGGCGGTTGGATATGATGGATAGGGTAGGTCACTGTGGTGACGGTTATGAGTGGGTCGAGGAACGTTATGGGCGGAAGATGATTGTAGTCCCTATTATGGTTCCTGACTTTGAAATAGAGAGGTATTTTGGGTACGATAAGGGGGTTGCCGGCGGAAACTTTTGGTACTTGTGTGAGGAGAGGGATGCCGTAATGGAAGCCGGAAGAAGGGCGATTCGAGCCGTTCTAGAAGTTGAAGGGGCAGTCACTCCGTTTGGTATAATATCGGCCGGGTCGAAGCCGGAAACTAATTATCCGGAGATAGGACCCACTACTAATCATCCGTATTGCCCTTCGTTGAGGGATAAGCTGGGTGAGGGTTCGAAAGTTCCGGAGGGCGTCGAGTATATCCCCGAAATAGTGGTAAACGCCCGAACATTAAAGGAATGTGAGGAGGCATTGAGGCGTGGAATCGAGGCGGTCCTTCAGGTGGATGGGGTGACGGAGGTATCCGCCGGAAACTTTGGCGGTAAGTTGGGGGAATATAAGATACATCTTCATGAGTTGTTTGGATGATGCCTCTGGACGTAATAGGATTCGGGGCCTTGAATGTCGATAAGATTTACGAGGTGAACCGCATCGCCGGGGGAAACGAGGAGAGCTTCGTTACCGGGTTTTCGGAATCGTGCGGAGGATCGGCTGCAAATAGTATCGTGGCCATGGCCAAACTCCGGTTAAATACGGGTTTTGTGGGGAAGTTGGCGAAGGATAGGGAGGGTGAACTTCATTTGGAAGAGTTTGAAAGGTGGGACGTAGACACGGGGGGGATAGCGATGTCCGCGGATGGTAGGAGCGGGACGGCTATAGGATTTGTAGATCGTGAGGGGGAGAGGGCACTTTACATAGATCCTGGGGTGAACGATGAGTTGAGGTCCGGCGAGGTGGATATAGATTACGTCGAAAAGGCGGATTTTTTACATCTGACTTCCTTCGTCGGAGATGCTCCCTTTGAGAGGCAGGTAGAAGTTGCAAAGGAGATAGGAGATTCCGTAAAGATAAGCTTCGACCCAGGCATACTGTATGCCCGGAGGGGGATGGATAGTCTACGCCCGATTTTGAGAAGGACTTACGTCATGATGCCGAATGAAAGGGAGGTTCGTATTTTGACTGGGGAGGATTACGAGGAGGGAGCTCGGAAATTGATCGGGGAGGGCCCGGATATCGTGGCGGTCAAGTTGGGTGGCGAGGGCTGTTACGTGACGGACGGAAAGGATGACGTTACGCTAGATCCTTTTAAAGTAGAAGCGATCGACACTACCGGGGCGGGAGACGCGTTTTCCGCCGGGTTCATTTACGGCTTGGAGGAAGGGGGGGATTTGCGCGAGTGTGGAAAGTTTGGTAATTTCGTAGCTTCCCGATGTATCGAGAAGAGGGGAGCGAGAAGGGGGCTGCCGATACGCTCCGAAATCGATAAAATTCGGGGCTTCACAGTGTGAGTTAAAAAAATATTATTAAGAGGTTGAGTGAAATTCTTTGTGGGAGTGAGGGGATCCAAGCTCCTAAAATAGCTTCGTTTCCAAAAGAGATCAAATAATCAATGGGTGATATCTTTGAAAATTCATACCATCGGCGGATACGAAAAGGTTGGAGGGAACATGACGGCTGTAGAGGTAGACAGAAAAATCGTTATTTTGGATATGGGGGCTGACGTCGAAAGGCTGGTCGAGGGGAAGAAAAGTATCGACGGGATGGACAGAAAGGACGCCATCAAGGCTGGAATTGTACCCGATGATTCCGTTATCGAGAGGAGGAGCAGAGACGTTCTAGCTATTGTTGTGGGACATGGACATCACGATCACTGCCGTGGCGTTCCAAAACTTGCGAGAGCTTACGATTGCCCGGTTTTGGCGACCCCGTTTACGGCTAGCATAATAGAGAGGGTTATCAGAAAAGATGAGGGGAACGTGGAAAATGACCTGATCAGGATTGAGCCGGGGGAAACTTATCAAATTTCGAAAAGCTTTGAATTGGAGTTTATCCCCATAACTCATAGCATCCCGCAATCCGCAGTGGCTGTGCTCAGGACCAGCGAGGGGGTGGTGGTATATTCTCCGGACTTTAAGCTAGATGAGGAACCTACCTTGGAGGATCCGGTTGACTACGAGAAACTGGAAGGATTGGGTGAGGAAGGTGTCAAGGTTTACATGGTCGACTGTACACGGATCGATGAATCAGGCGAGGCTAGAACCGAGGCTGAGGCTAAAGAGGAGTTGGAGGACGTATTGACGGAGCCGTGTGAGGAGGGGCGGGGAGTATTGTTGACCACGTTTTCATCCCATATCGCACGGCTTAAAAATATCGTCGAGGTGAACGACGGAAGGCGGAAGGTTAGAATGCTTGGAAGATCTTTGAAGGAGTACGTGGGAGATGCGGACGACCTGGGTCTGATCGATTCTTCCGATTTTAGGGCGCTGGGCCACCCCACGGACATCGAGAGGATCCTGACCAAGGCTTCGGAAGAAAAGTCCGAATATTTGCTCGTGGCTACGGGGAGTCAGGGTGAGCCAAATGCTGTACTTCCGAAAATTGCCGAGGGTGACTATCCTTACTCGATAGATGAGGAAGATCTAGTCGTTTTTTCAAGCGACACTATCCCAACTCGGATAAACGAGATGAATCGGAAAACTTTGGAGATCAGTCTGAGAAGAAAAGGAGCGAGTATTGAGACCGAAGTTCACTCCCATGGACATGCAAAGAGGGAGGATCATAGGAAGATGATGCAGATTCTCCAGCCCGAAGTGGTCGTTCCCTCCCATGGAGGAAAGGAAAAACTGAGTTCATGTGCTAGACTGGCGAGAAGTGAAGGAGCCGAGTCCGTTCGTATATCCGATAACGGTAAGAACATAAAAATTCGCTAAAGATAGCTGGTTGTCCATTTTCGATAAAATAAAAAAAGTAAATAAAAGGGAAGTTGTGAGTTTAGCTCTTTACATCATCCCTCCGGGCATTCCACCTGGTCCACCCGGCGCGCCGCCAGGTCCACCAGGTCCACCGGCGGGCATCTCTTCTTCTTTCGCAGCTATGACGTCGTCTATTCTCAGAATCATTGTCGCAGCTTCGCTTCCGGAACTGATAGCTTGAGTCTTGATCGGCATCGGTTCTATGACTCCTTCTTTCATCATGTCCCTGATTTCTCCGCTGTAGGCGTCAAGTCCGTATTTCACGCCCTTTTCTTCGTGTTTGGATCTCAGCTCGACTATCGTGTCTATCGGGTCGAGTCCGGCATTTTCGGCTAAGAATCTAGCGAGCGATTCGATTGCGTTTGCGAAGGCTCTTACGGCAAGAGCTTCCTTTCCTGAGACGCTGTCGGAATAGTTGGCCATTCTCATTGCTAACTCTATTTCCGTAGCTCCGCCTCCGGCGACGATCTTGCCGCTTTCGATGGATTTGCTCACTACGGCTATCGAGTCTTCTAGTGATCTTTCCGCTTCGTCGACTATGTGTTCAGTACCTCCGCGTACTAGAATGCTGATAGCTTTCGGGTTTTCGCACTTTTCGACGAAAGTCATCTCGTTTCCGGAGATCTTTCTCTCCTCCACTAGTCCAGCTTTACCTAGGTCTGCGGAGGTGATATCATCAACGTCGGTAAGTATCGTTCCTCCTGTAGCTCTGGCGAGCTTTTCCATGTCCGATGACTTGGCTCGTCTAATTGCGAATATTCCTTCCTTTGCCATGAAGTGTTGTGCGATGTCGTCTATTCCCTTCTGGCAGATTACGACGTTCGCTCCGGCGTCCTTTATCTTGTCGACCATTTCTCTTAGCTCTCCTTCCTCTTGATCCATGAATTTTTGTAGCTCTTCCGGGCTGCTCACCCTGATTTCGCTGTCCGTTTCAGTTTCCTTTACCTCCATTGCCGTGTTCAAAAGGGCTATTTTTGCGTCCTCGATTTTCTTCGGCATTCCTGAGTGGACTCTGTCCTTATTCAAAACGAGTCCGTCGACCATGAAGCTATCGTCGACGCTGCCACCTTCACAGGTCTCCAAGCCGATGTTGTCCTTGTCGATCGTGTAGCCTCCGTCCGTCTTTTCAGCTACTTGTTTTACGGCTTTGACGGAAAGGTCTGCAAGTACTTCTATGTTGGCTTCGACTTTTTTTCCGGTCATAGCCGTGGTTGCGACCAGTTTTAGCTTATCATCATCGTCGATAGTGATGTCCTCCGCTATGTCTTCGACGAATTCTTGTGCCTTTGCTGCTGCCTTTGAGAATCCAGATGCTATTACCGTCGGGTGTATTCCTTGATCGAGCAGTTCTTCAGCTTCTTCGAGAAGTTCCGCGGTTAGAACTACGGCGGTAGTCGTACCGTCGCCTACCTCCTCCTCTTGAGTTTCTGCTACTTCCGCGATCATTTTTGCGGCAGGATGTTCTATGTCCATCTCTTTAAGGATTGTCGCGCCGTCGTTGGTTATGACTACGTCTCCGAGGCTGTCGACGAGCATTTTGTCCATTCCCTTGGGACCCAAGGTCGAACGGACCGAATCACCGATTATTTTGGCCGCTCGGATGTTTGACTCCTGAGCGTCTCGTCCTTTTTGCCTTTTGGTGTCTTCGGAGAGAATGAAGATTGGTTGTGTACCTCGTCCATTTGGCATTTTTTCACCTCCTCTTGATTTTTTAGGAGATTAACGTTCCATGTTGGAAGTTAATTCACGTTATTTTAAGCACACTACTTTTAAAATATTTTTATCTGACCTCTATCCAGTGGTAGGTATCGTTCTCGTGTCTAGTAGTTTCTTTACTCCAGATTGTATTTTTAAATATCTAAAAATATTCAGTTTTAGTCGTGGATAATCCGAATGCGGGGGATTAAATCTAATTAGAATCGGGGAAACCACCTTAAAAATAATTAAGAGAGAAAAGAGAGAATTTGGGGAGTTTGTCGTCTTTTTTATCAGATTTTTACGTTTTTCTATTTTCCTAGTGTTATGGAAATTGTCGAAACATTGGAAGTTTCTCCGTCCTCGTTTTCAACTTCTTCCGTGTCGGTTTCTATGCCGAGTACGTCGACATCTTGTAGAAATCTGTTCCTGGTGATTTCCGCCGCGTCGACTGCAGTGCTGATGGCTCTTCCTCTGGCTTTGAGAATTACTTCGTCGCTACCCTCGTTGAACTGCGTGGTCGTCGCGAGGACGTAGTTCATTACTTCTTTGCTCCCAACAAAAATCACGTTGTCATCGGCCATTATTTCACCTCCAGTTTTTCTGATTGGCTGTAGTAATTTAATATATTTAATACCTAAAAAAGTGAACCCGAAAATAATTCTGTTAGGGGCCTTTGAGGGGCATTTCGAGCCTTGTCTCGGGACCTCCGTTTTAGGAACTATAGGCTGAGCAATTTAGCGTTAATTGCCACTATTACGGTGCTGAGTGACATGAGTAGAGCTCCGATGGCGGGAGGCATAATAATTCCCCATCCGGCTGCGACTCCGGCGGCCAGTGGGATGGCAAAGGCGTTATATCCCGTCGCCCAGAAAAGGTTTTGAACCATTTTTCTATGTGTCTTCCTTCCGAACAGGATTAGTTTTGTGACGTCGGCAGGATTGCTTTCTACTAGGATGATATCTGCCGTCTCGGCGGCTACATCGGTTCCGGAACCTATGGCTATCCCCACGTCAGCTTGGGCAAGGGCCGGTGCGTCGTTCACTCCATCCCCTGTCATCGCTACGTATTCTCCTTCTTCTTGGAGCTGCTTTATCTTTTCCTGTTTTTCGTCTGGTAGGACCTCGGCAAAATATCCGTCGAGGTCAAGTTCTTCAGCTACGGCTTTCGCTGTTCTCTCGTTGTCGCCGGTTAACATCCAGCATTTTATCCCCTCATCTTTGAGCTTCTCGATGGCTTCGTAGGAGTATTCTCTAATTCTATCTGAGAGGCTTATCGAGCCCACGAGTTCCCCCTCCACTATTAGATATACGACGGTCGCGGACTCGCTCGTTTCCAAATTTTCGGGCATCCGTATGTCTTCTTCCTCGAGATAGTTGGGACCGACAGCTTTGACGGATTTACCTCCGACCCTCCCCTCTATCCCCTTTCCTTCGATTGCATGAAATTCGGAGACGGAGATAGGGTCAACGTCCATTTCATCGGCTTTATTTAGAATCCCCGTAGCTATCGGATGTTCCGAGTTTCGTTCCAGAGAGGCTGCCAGACTGATGATCTTTTCTTCGTCGTAACCTTCCGTATACCTCACGGAGCTGACTTCGAAAACCCCCTCTGTCAGAGTTCCCGTCTTGTCGAACACCACGATAGTTATATCTTTGGAGTTTTCGAATGCCGTTCGGTTCCGTATAAGAAGTCCATTTCTCGCCGATACGGAGGTCGAGACGGCGCTAACCAGCGGTATGGCGAGGCCTAGGGCATGGGGACAAGTAATTACCATTACGGTGGCCATCCTCTCGATGGCGAACTGAATCTCACTTCCTGCAAAAATCCAAGCGAACAGTGTAACCGTCCCTGCTGTAAGTGCAATTACCGTCAGATATAGAGCTGCTCTGTCCGCGAGCCTTTGTGTCTTTGATTTTGACCTTTGTGCTTCTCGGACGAGGTCGATTACTTCGGAAAGGTAGGAATCTTCCCCGGCGCTCTTGATCTCCACTTGGAGCGATCCTTCCCCGTTAATGGAACCTCCTATTACTTTGTCTCCTTCTTCCTTAGAGACCGGTTTGGATTCGCCTGTGAGCATGGATTCGTCGATGTAACTACTACCTTTAATGACATTTCCGTCCACTGGAATTTTTTCTCCTGGTTTTACGAGCACTACATCGCCTTGAGAGAGATCCTTTATCTCTACGTCCTCGATTTCACCATTTCTGATTAGGTGGGCTTCCGAAGGCATTAGTTTTGCAAGTTCCTCCAGCGAGCGTGAAGCAGACATTATCGATCTCATTTCGATCCAGTGTCCGACGAGCATTATGTCGATCAGAGTAGCCAGCTCCCAGAAGAAAAACTTCCCTTCTAATCCAAAGACTACAGCGGCGCTGTAGAAGAAGGCGACGGATATAGCCACGGATATTAGGGTCATCATGCCGGGTGATTTGCTTTTCAATTCAGTGTAAATACCTTTCAGAAAGGGCCATCCGCCGTAGAAATATATGAAAGTTGCAAGTGCGAGTATTGCGGAGTTTCGTCCCGTAAAGGTAAACTCGAAACCAAACCAGTTTTGTAGTGTGGGTGAAAGAAACAGAATGGGTACTGTGACTATCAGAGAGACGATAAATCTCTTTTTGAAGTCATGGAGCATATCCGAATGAGAACCTTCACCTTTCATTTCTCGATTTTCCCCCGACTATAGTTTCCCGATTCTATCTAAAAAAAAGTTTATAGATTGATCTAACCTGTACTCGGAGGTATGGGCGAATCTCTTCTCGATCTATCCCAGCTCTCCGGCTATGCGGAAGAGATAATTATCGAAATCCCTATCGAAGTTTTCAACTTCCATTATATGTTCCTCTGCTTCCCCGATAAGATTTTGAAGGTCGATTTTTTTCATCTCCCTATCGACTTCGTCCGCTTTTGCTTCGGTCTTAGGTTTCTGGGGCGTAGCGAGACAGCAACCTGAGTGTTTCTCCTTCCAGGTGTTTTTTTCCTTCGAAATTTTCGTGATTTCGTCCTTGTTCATACCTATAAGGGGTCGAATTATTGGCATGTCTATATCAGAAGAGGTAGCAACTATGTTTTCGACCGTCTGAGACGCCTTCTGTCCTAGGGACTCTCCGGTGACAATTCCGGAAGCCCCTCGCGTCCTTCCAATTTGTTCGGACGTTTTGAGCATAGCCCTTCTGCAGGTTACGCAGGCATAACTCCTTCTCGTTTCGCTCTGGATCTTGGACAATATTCCGGCCCAAGGGAAGATAATTGCCTTTTCGAATTCGATCCTTCCTTTTAACTCCTTGAGTGATTCGAGGGCGAGGAGGGAACTCTCTTCGGACGCCATCGGATAGAGGCAGAAATGGACGGGCAGAACTTCAAACTTTTTTGAGGCAAGGAGAATTGCCAAGGGTGAGTCAATCCCACCAGAAAACAAACCAACTACTTTTTCTTTCATCTTCGTTCATCTCTAGGGAGTCGAATCTCATTCTCTTTTCTCCACTATTAAGCAAAAATCCTTCCATCGCGTCTCTCTACCTTCCCTCAATTTTATTTTTTTCCGGCTTTCTGAAGGTTCCGTTTTGTATTCGGTTCTGTATGAGATTTTCGATCACTATCACTGGATGCGGTGTAGGTGGGGCCTGGCTTGATTGTTCAGGTAAGAATCGATTTTATTATCCACGGATCCGTGTCCGTCTTTCGGAAAATCTATGATTCTTCGTACTGATTTTTACGGTGGAGATGGATTTACTCCCCCCTATCTTGCGATATAAACTTAACTGAAGAGAATTTTAATAAAAACGAAGAGTTGAGATGGGGGAAGCATTTGCCTTCTGATGTCTTGAAAATTCTAAAGACCCTTATCGAGGTCGATACTTCTAATCCGCCGGGGGATATAGATCGATACAGGGAGATACTCGAAAAAGTTCGGTCTTATCTGCCTGAGGATTCGGACGTTAAGGAGATAGAGGTAGATGACGTCCCTACACTGGTAGCCACTAGAGGTAAGGGTGATAAGAACATAGTTTTCAACGGCCATGTCGATGTGGTCCCGGCGAATAGGGAAAATTGGTCTAGAGATCCTTTCTCTATATCTAAGGATGGCGATAGGGTATACGGTAGGGGGGTTTCCGATATGAAAGGCGGTCTCGCAGCTATTATACAGGCTTTTAGAGAACTAGATCCTCGTGAATCTAGAGTAACTCTAATTGCAAATCCCGAAGAAGAGACCGGGGGTGAGAAAGGGATTATAGGTTTGAAGGAAATATTGGATTGGGAATCGTTCGATTTTTGGGTTTCGGCCGAGCCTACCCTTCTGAAGGTGAACAGATGTGAAAAGGGGGCTTTTTGGTTTGAAGTGACTGCTAGAGGAAAATCCGCTCACGGATCTAAACCGGAGGAAGGTATAAACGCTATAGAAGGCATTGCGACACTCATTAATTCGATCAAAGACCTTTTTTCGAAAAAGGAGAGGGAACACCCACTTTTAGGTGGGGCAACCATAAATACGGGAGTTATTCGAGGGGGAGAAAAAGTAAATATCGTCGCCGAAGAATGCACCGTATCGTTCGATAGAAGAACTCTGCCATGGGAGGAAATGGAGGAGGTAAGTAGCGAAATCCGAAATTTAGCCGGCGAAATTCTCGGGAAAGAAAAACTGGAGTGGGACGTCGAGCCGATACTGGAGGCACGACCCTTCGAGATTCCGGAGAGCAACGATCTGGTTCAGGTAAGTGTGAAGGCGGTAGAGGAGGTAACGGGAACCGCTCCGGAAATTTGCGGTTTCAGTGGTTTTACGGACGGCCGGGTACCGGCAAATCTGGGTATCCCCACTATTATACTCGGTCCGGGTGATATGAATGAGTCTCATACTAACGATGAATCGGCGAGTGTTGAATTGATCGAAACCAGCGTCGATGTTTATAAAAGAATCGCAAGGTCCTTAAATGAGATTCGGTAGAATATTTGGATTACCTTTGGGTCAAGCTAAACTTCTCGATTAGGAATAACTTGGATGATCCGTCTAGGTTCTTGAAAGTTTTTTGTCGAAAACTATTGGAAAGTGAACTGCCCCCACCTAACTCGACTTGTTCGTTAGGAGGGGGCTTCCGAGGACTTTCTCTGGGTTTGTTTCGTGTTTGTTGCTATATGCCTCGGTTAT
>Ga0207421_10004338_pt1 | contig 16356 bp, 15 predicted proteins | sample SodLakKL_010_SED_4_FD_187542 | JGI IMG/M metagenome (GOLD analysis project Ga0207421, IMG submission 187542) | Alkaline sediment microbial communities from Lake Tanatar, Kulunda Steppe, Russia - 8KL_010_SED (SPAdes) (version 2) | ecosystem: Environmental > Aquatic > Non-marine Saline and... | reverse complement strand
TTCAAACAGGGTCTCCTGGCGGTCACTGGTGCGGATCAGTACCGCATCGTTGTTTGGTCTGTCAGCAGCCCGCACATTCTCTGTTTCCTCAAAAGGAGGAACCTGTGTAAACAAGGCCCATCCTCCGCCATGAGAGAACCGGGGGCTTACCCCGCGGGGAACTTCATGCTCCCTCCTGCCATCGGCAGAAACCAAAACTCCGTATCCGTCGCCACGATCAGGGGATGCGGCATAAGCCACCCAGCTTCCATCATGGTTTATGGTACGTGAGTCAATGTGATGGAAGCCCATCACGTCTTCCAGTGTCATTGCCCGCCGCTCTTGTGCAGAAGCAGTGACTACCGCCATCAAGAGAAAAACAACCGGCAAGAGATTTCGGGTCATTGATCGGGAAAAATGCATTTTTTGTTGGTTTTGATTGGTATATTAATGAATTCAAAGATCCTGTAAGGGTTTCAAAATTAATGTTTTTTGGGAATTCATCGCTGCAATTACCGGAATCCGGACCTGAAAAAATGGGAATTCATGCCTGCGATAACCGGAGGGTGGACCTGTGACAGCCGGCGACCGGGGCCTGCGACAACCGGCACTGAGGGCCTGTGGCAAACAGAGCCAGGGCCTGCGACGACTGGAACCAGGTCTGCAATGCCAGGAATCGGAGTCTCCGATGACCCATCAACAAGGGGAAATCCTGTTTTTTTTTGGTGCTTTGTTGTTTATGTCAGAAAAGATTGCTACAATTGCAAAACAATACGGAAACAATGACACAGTTTGCCAGCACATTTTTTATCAGCTATTATTACTTTTTTGTCAAACACAAAAGGGGCTGATATGATTATGTGCTGAAAATAATATTCAATAACAATTCAGGCCCCGCCAACAGCGGGGCTTTTTTTTTGACATGAAGCAAACCATCGCCATACAGGGAAGCAGGGGTTCTTTCCACGAAGAAGCAGCCCGTCGCCATTTCGGAAAAGATGTCCGGCCCGAAGAATGCCGTGATTTCAGGCAGCTGATCAATGCTGTGGAATCACAGCGTGCAGACTGCGGCGTGATGGCCATTGAAAACTCCCTGGTGGGAAGTATTCTGAAAAACCTGTCCATGCTTCGGGATTCAAAGTTGCAGGTAACCGGTGAGGTTTATATGCGCATCAGCCAGAACCTGATGGCACTGCCCGGGCAAAGCCTCAATGATCTTAAGGAAGTGCAATCACATCCCATGGCCCTGCTTCAGTCAGAACAATTTTTCAGAAAATTCCCGGCCATCCGCCTTATGGAGTCATATGACACCGCAGGGAGTGCCAGGGAAATTGCACGCAGAAAATTAAAACAGACAGGAGCAATCGGCAGCATTGCGGCAGCAAACATGTTCGGGCTGACTGTTCTGGCCCGGGGAATTGAAACAGATCAGGATAATTTTACCCGATTCCTGGTGGTCGCTCCCCGGCCCCAAATTCCGGAAAAAAATCAAAAAGTAAAAGCAAGTGTTGCCTTTACTGCGCTTCACAAACCCGGAAGCCTGGCAGACATCCTCAACCCGCTTTCGGAAAAAGGAGTCAATCTCACCATGTTACAGTCTCTGCCTCTTCCGGGAAAAAGCTGGGAGTATATCTTCCACATGGATATGATCTTTCCCGATGCCGAAAAGGCAAAAGATGTCATTGCTTCTTTCGGGAGTAAACTTAACAATGTATGGATTATGGGGATATACCCGGCAGCAGAAATAACATAAACGACATGGAACAATCAAAAACCACATGCATCATCGGGCTGGGACTGATCGGAGGATCGATGGCCATTGACCTGAAACAACGGGGTTTCTCCGGCCACGTGATCGGAACCGATACCGATCCCTCCCATCAGGATACCGCTCTCAGCCTGGGAATCATTGATGAAGCCCTGCCCCTTGAAGAGGCAGTGAACAAAGCCGGAATCATCATAATCTGTACCCCCGTTGGTGTAATCAGGCGGCTACTGCCAAAGGTGCTTGCCCTCACAGAAGGAACAAACAAAGTGGTTACCGATACAGGCTCAACCAAAGCAGCGATCGCCTCGTGTGTGCGCAACCACCCGAACCGGAAAGCTTTTGTTGCGGCACACCCCATGGCCGGCACAGAAAAATCCGGGCCGGAGGCCGCCTTCAGCGGGTTATTTGACAACCAATGTGTAATCATTTGCGAAAAAGAAAAAAGCGATCCTGAAGCCCTGAAAATAACAGAGGCTTTATTTCGTGCACTCGGGATGCGAATAACCTATATGGATGCAGACCCCCACGATGTAAGCGCAGCATATGTATCGCACATATCCCACCTTGCTTCCTTTGCCCTGTCACTTTGTGTACAGGAAAAGGAAAAAGACCAGGGGAATATATGCCGGCTTGCCGGAGGTGGCTTTTCATCTGCGGCGCGGCTGGCAAAAAGCTCCGGAGAAATGTGGGGGCCAATTTTTGAACAAAACAGCCGGAACATCATTGCAGTGCTTCAATCATATATCAACAAACTGGAGGTGTTTAAAAATCACCTCTCAGAAATGAACAACCATGAAATGCTCGAACTGATTCGGGAAGCCAATAAAATCCAGACAATCATCAAATAAAACCCTTCACAATGGAAGTACAGGCAGCAAGTAAAAAAAGCAGGAAGAAGACAGTTGAAAAGCGGCGACCATTGATCATCGCAGGGCCATGCAGCGCTGAATCTGAAGATCAGCTGTTGCAAATAGCCGGTAAGCTGGCCGCGGGTAAACGAACAGACTTTTTCAGAGCTGGCATATGGAAGCCGCGGACACGGCCGGGAAACTTCGAAGGCGTGGGAAACACAGGACTCAGGTGGCTCCAGCGTGTAAAGGAGGAAACAGGGATGCGAACAGCCACGGAGGTCGCCACCACCACACACGTTTACGAAGCACTGAAGTATGGAATTGATTGTCTTTGGATCGGAGCCAGGACAACAGCCAACCCTTTTGCCACGCAGGAAATCGCCAATGCCCTCCGGGGTGCGGATGTTATGGTTTGCCTGAAAAACCCGGTCAACCCCGACCCTGCCCTGTGGCTGGGGGCCATTGAACGGATCAGCGATGCGGGCATTCAAAAAATTATTGCCATCCACCGGGGATTTTCAAGCTATGGAAAAACACGATACAGAAACATGCCTCAGTGGGCGATCCCCCTCTGGTTAAAAAAACAGGTTCCCGGCTTGCCCATAATCTGTGATCCCAGCCATATAGCCGGAAAGCGCGAGCTGGTTCCCCACATCGCCCGCCGCTCAGTGTTTTTGGGGTTCGACGGCCTGATGATTGAAGTGCATCATGAGCCGTCAAAAGCCCTGAGTGATGCCGGCCAGCAACTCACCCCCGAAGCATTTGAAAGGCTTATGGCAGGAAAATTCAGAAATTCATCCTATCTTTGAAATAAAACATCTTCATATGGAAACTTTATTTGTCAAAGGACAGCACAGAAATAGCCGAATACTGGTTGGGGAACCACTTAACTTGTTAAGAGAACACTTACCTGGACAGAACGTATTCATCATCACAGATAAAAACCTGCATCGACTCTACTGCAGGTATATCCCGAGCTTCCCGGTCTATGTAATGGATCCTGGCGAGGGCAGTAAAAATGTCAACAATGCCAAAAAAATCTGCAAATGGCTCATGGACAAAGGAGCCGGACGGGATGCTTTTATTCTTGGCGTTGGCGGTGGCGTTGTCTGTGACATGACGGGCTTTGTGGCTTCCATCTTTTTGCGCGGTGTAGAGTTCGGGTTTGTGGCCACTTCCCTGATGGCTCAGATAGATGCAGGAATCGGAGGTAAAAACGGTGTAAACCTGAACGGGTACAAAAACATCATGGGAACCATCAGGCAACCGGCTTTTGTCATGTGCGACACCACCATGCTGGGCAGCCTCCCGGAAGAAGAAATTAAAAACGGCCTGGCCGAAGCCATTAAGCACAGCCTGATTTCTGATCGCAAAACGTTTGACTTCCTCAAAGAAAATTCCGGTTCTGTGCTGGAAATGGATGAAGATGTCATATACAAACTGGTTAACCGTTCAGTCAAAACCAAGATTGACATTGTTAACAAGGACGAAATAGAACAGGGGGAACGCAGGAAACTGAACCTGGGGCACACCTGGGGCCATGCCGTGGAAAAAACCGATCAGATCCCCCATGGTCAGGCAATAAGCATTGGACTGGTCTTTGCCGCCAAATTATCTGAACACCTGGGAAAGTTAAGTATTGCAGAACGCGCAGAGATTATCAACCTGCTGATTAAGTTCGGATTGCCTGTGAAATCTGAAACCAGCCCGAAAACCATTTTCAAGGCACTGCTAAAGGACAAGAAAAAAGAAACCGACCACATCCATTTTGTATTAATGGACGGCATCGGCAACGTGGTTGTGGAACCCATCCCGATTGCAGACCTGAAGGCTTTTGTCAAACTGCTGTAGTCCAGCCTGAATAATCATGAATCAAACTTTTTACGCTGTTTTCGGCAATCCTGTTTTACACAGCAAAAGCCCGCAGCTGTTCAGTCCGCTGCTGGAGAACAAACCAAACAGTTTTTTTACGAGGATCCGCCCCCGGTCAGCTGAGGATCTGGTAAATATCGTACGCAGTCTTGACATAAAAGGTGCCAGCATCACCTCTCCTTTTAAGGAAAGTGTCCTTCACCTCATTGACAAAATACATCCGGCAGCTGCAGAAATTGGTGCTGTGAACTGCATCCGGCAAAAAAACGGATATATTGAAGGAAACAACACAGACCATGCAGGCGTAACCGGAGCCCTGTGTGAATCCGGAGCTTCGCTGCAAGGCATGAGGGTACTGGTACTCGGGGCAGGAGGTGCAGCAAAAGCAGCCATTTATGGCCTGATAAATGCCGGGGCAAAGGTTACCATCAGCAACAGGACATTTGCCAAAGCCGAAAAGCTTGCGGCCTCTTTTGGTTGCGAAACAATTCCCTGGCAGGAACATGCAAAATCCCGTCGTTTCGATGCCATCGTTTCTGCACTTCTTCCGGAAGCAATGCCTCCCTTTATGGACAAACTCGAATACGCCGTATTCCTTGATGCCATCTACAAACCATCAGCCCTTACCGCCTATACTAAAAACAGGGGTATCCCTGTAATCGGGGGGGAACGCTGGCTGATTCATCAGGGAGCAGAGGCGGCGGCCTTTTTCCTGGGAGAAAAACCAGAGCCTGCCATCCTGGCGCAAAAGCTGAATGAAAAACCTGACCGGGATAAGCTCCGGATCTTTGTGCTGACCCGGTCAAGTCTCAGAGACTTCTGCCAAAGTGCACACGACCTGGTGATTTCCGGTTTCGGGCTGAATGAAACAACCATAAACAACCTGATCGATGAAGAAAAAGAGCTTGCCTTCGGTGGTTGACGGCCGCATTCAGGCTCCCCCTTCCAAAAGCGCTGCTCAGCGGGCCATTGCCATTGCAAGCCTTGCAGCAGGGACTTCCGTGATCACCAGGCCCGGTGAGTCCGATGATGTGATGGCCGCTGCTGACATCTGCCGCACTTTGGGCGCACTGGTGCAACATGACGGGGAAGACCTCCTTATTCAGGGGGGCATTCATCAGCCGTCATCACCCCTGCATTGTGGGGAGTCGGGTTTGAGCATCCGGATGTTTTCCGGGATTGCATCCATTTTTTCAGAAGAAGTGCAAATGACAGGACAGGGAAGCCTGCTGAACCGCCCAATGGAAATAGTGGCCAGCTCCCTGCAGGCACTGGGTGTTCATTGCGAAACCACTGATGGGAAACCGCCCATTGGCATCCGCGGCCCCATCAGGGGTGGCAAAGTCAGCATTGATGGTTCTCTGAGCTCACAGGTGCTGACGGGCATACTCATTGCCTCACCTTTTGCTGAAAAAGAACTCTGCCTCAGTGTAAGCGGCCTGAAAAGCAAGCCATATATTGACCTGACCACAGACATCATGAAAGCCTTTGGTGTGGAAACCATCAATGAGGATTACCGGCGCTTCACCACCCCGTCCGGCCAGGTTTATAAAGCCTGCCGCTTTATCACCGAGGGTGACTGGAGCGGAGCAGCATTCATGCTGGTTGCCGGAGCCATTGCCGGCCAGGTTGTTGTTGAAAATTTAAACCCCGGTTCATTTCAGGGCGACAAAAGAATCCTGGATGCCTTAAGGGCTTCCGGGGCCAGCGTAGAAGTGACCAACAGAGATATCCGTGCATCAAAACAAAAACTGAAAGCTTTTTCTTTTGATGCCACTGACTGCCCCGACCTTTTCCCGCCCCTGGCAGCCCTGGCCGCATATTGCCACGGCACAAGCCGGATCAGCGGGGTCAGTCGCCTGCGGGCCAAAGAGAGTGACCGCGCCGCCACCCTGACCGATATTTTTTCCAGAATGGGTATTTCAATCCGCCTGGAACAGGACATTATGCTGGTTGAAGGAGGGAAACCAAAAGCGGCTGTCGTGGAATCACATGGCGATCACCGCATTGCCATGGCTGCAGCGGTTGCTGCTTTGGGTGGCTCCGGTCCGGTGACCATAGAAGGAGCGGAGGCCGTAAACAAATCTTATCCCGGGTTTTTCAACGACCTGAAAAAAATTACATAGCGGAAATCATGCCGTTACACCCGGCGACCACGCTTAAGCAGTTAAATGCAATAAAACAAACAAACATGAACAGTTTCGGACGCCTTTTCAGGACGCATATTTTCGGGGAGTCCCACGGGCCCTCCATTGGCGTGACCATCGACGGATGCCCTCCGGGTATTGCCTTATCGGCAGATGACTTCCGTGAAGACCTTGATCGTCGCAAACCCGGGGCCAAAGGCACCACCCCCCGCAAAGAGGAGGACAACCCGGAGGTCATTTCGGGTCTGTTTAACGGACATACCACGGGAGCACCCCTGACCATCGTTTTCGCCAACAGGAATGTGCGTCCGGCCGATTACAGCCACCTTGCCGAAAAACCACGGCCCGGGCATGCCGACCTGGTAGCCCGGAAACGCTTCCTGGGGTTCAATGACCCCCGTGGCGGCGGCCATTTTTCAGGGAGGCTGACCCTGGCCCTGGTGGCAGCCGGGGTGGTGGCAAAAAAGATCCTTGCGGAGATCTCCCTTTCTGCCAGGCTCATTGAGGCAGGCGGAAGAACGGACATTGAAGCTGCAGTCAATGAAGCCCTGGAAGAAGGAGACAGCATTGGCGGATTAATCGAATGCCGGGCCCGGAATATTCCAACCGGCTGGGGTGAACCCTTTTTTGATTCAGTGGAATCAGTGATCAGCCACCTGGTTTTTGCCGTTCCGGCCATGAAAGGGATAGAATTCGGCTCAGGCTTTGCCGCTGCAGGCATGAAAGGCAGCGAACACAATGATCCCATTGTCAGTAAAACCGGCAAGACACTGACCAACAATGCAGGCGGAATAAGCGGCGGACTTACCAACAGCAATGAGCTGATTTTCCGCGTTGCCGTCAAACCCGCCTCCAGCATCGGAAAACCGCAAAAAACACTGAACCTTAAAACAAACAGGGAAGACACCCTGGAGGTAAAGGGGCGTCATGATGCATGCATTGCCCTCCGTGCCCCTGTGGTCATTGAAGCCGTCACGGCCATGGCCCTGGCAGACTTCAGCCTGCTGGCCAAAGCAGGGTGCATATAGTTCGTCACCGTTCCGGCAGGGTTGCAGGAACGGTGCAACAATTTGCCTTCCCGGATCAAGTGCCATTGAACATGGTGCAACAATTTGCCTTCGCAGATCATGTGTCATTGAACATTATTAAAATTTTTATGTTTTTTGTTTGAATGAAAAAAGTTCTATATTTGCAAAGCAAAACGGAAACAATGATTTATTCAATCCATCATCTGCATCATCATACAACCCCCCTCAAAGGGTGTTGAACGGTGCTGTAATGGATCATACATAAACCCATTTATCAGGAAGCCCCGGGAAACACCCGGGGCTTTTTTGTTAACTGAAATATTTCAACACAATGAATAACCAATGCATATATCGTTTTACCCTGAATACAAACAACCGCCCCGGATCCTTTCCATCCGGTTGCAGGCGCAAAACACAGGGGAGATCCTGAATGCAAACAACCGCTTCGGATCTTTTCCATCCGGATGCAGACGAAACGCACAGGAGGGGTCATGAAAACAAACAACCGCTTCGGATTCCTTCCTTTGATATCTTAAACGAACAGGATTAAAAGCAAAAGGCGGTATTACATAAAAGCAACCACAATATAAAAGCAACCACAATGACAATGATCCATCATACCCATCATGTACACCATCTGCGCCAGAGGCGGCGGACCGGGTCGGGTATGATCAGCTTGTAACAAACATACCACAGAAAGACCAACAGAAGGGACCCGCCGATTCAGGCAGGTCCCTTTTTTATTTTACAAACATTTCTACACACAAAACCGACACATGAAAAACGACAAACTGACAATGGCCATTCAAAAAAGCGGCCGCCTGAGTGAAGAATCAGTGAAATTGCTGAAACAATGCGGCATCCGCATCCAGAACGGAAACAACAACCTGAAAGCCGCGGCCAATGGATTCCCCATGGAACTGATATTTCTACGTGATGACGACATCCCCCAATATGTGGAAGACGGAGTGGCCGATGCCGGTATCCTGGGACTCAACGAAGTACTCGAAAAAAACAAAGATGTGGAGGTAGTCCAGCCACTTGGTTTTTCACGTTGCAGGCTGTCGGTGGCCATCCCACGGTCAATTGACTACCCGGGAAAAGAGTACCTGAACGGGAAACGGATCGCCACTTCTTACCCTGCTTTACTGGAGAAATTCCTCCGTGAAAACCGTTTAAATGCGGAAATACACCCCATCAGCGGATCGGTGGAAGTCACCCCCGGCCTTGGTCTGGCAGATGCCATCTTTGAAATTGTCAGCTCTGGGGGAACACTGCTGAGCAATGGCCTGAAGGAAACAGAGACCGTGCTTGAGAGCGAGGCCGTGCTGATCTCCGGGAAAAACCTGCCGGATCCTGTCAGTCAATTGCTGCAGCAGCTGCTGTTCCGGATCCGTTCGGTGCAAAAAGCAGCCAATAACAAATATATCCTGCTGAATGCTCCCGAGAAGCAACTGGACAACATCATTTCCCTGATCCCCGGAATCAAAAGCCCCACGATCATGCCGCTGGCCGAAAAAGGGTGGTACTCGCTGCACTCGGTCATCAGCGAAGACGACTTCTGGGGGGTGATTGACAAACTGAAAGAAGCCGGCGCCCAGGGCATCCTGGTAGCCCCCATTGAAAAGATGGTCACTTAAATAATATGTGACCCCTCCGGGGTCGAAAAAGCTTACATGCAAAACATATTGCCACGAATCCTAATAACATGTGACCCCTCCGGGGTCAAACGTTACTAACCATAGCCAACGAACTCAAAACATTACGACCCCGAAGGGGTCGCCCATTACTAACCCCACATAACCATGACCCAACGATCCAAAAACCTTACGACCCCAAAGGGGTCAAACGTCACTAACCCCGGGCAACAACCACAGGACCCTTCGACCCAGAAGGGGTCGCCTGTTACTAACCCCGGGCAACAAACTCAGGACCCCATGACCCCAACGGGGTCAAATGTTACTATCCTCCCTGCCATCACCCGCAAGGACTATGAAAAAATTCTCCGTCGACCTTCACAGGACACCGTAGGTCGCGAGGAAAAAGTAAAGAAAATCATCCGTGAAGTAGAGGAAGGCGGCGACGAGGCCCTGCGCAGGATATGCATGGAAATTGACGGACAGGCACCTCCGGCATTCGAGATTCCCCGCCAGGAGCTGAACCGGGCAGGCAGGGATGTGGACCAGCACCTCAAAACTGCTGTAAGGCAGGCCATGGTAAACATCCGGAGTTTTCATGAGGCACAGCTGCCGAAGCCTTCGTCAATGGAAACCATGCCCGGAGTAAAGTGCAGCATCCGCTACACCCCCATCGAAAAGGCAGGCCTCTACATTCCCGGGGGGTCCGCCCCACTGCTCTCCTCAGTCCTGATGACGGCCATCCCGGCCACCATAGCCGGATGTAAAGAGATCATTGCCTGCACCCCTCCCGGCGCCTCACCCGAACTGCTGTTCACCCTGAGCCTTTTTGATATCCGGGTCTTCACGGTGGGAGGCGCACAGGCCATTGCCGCCATGGCTTTTGGTACAGAAAGCATCCCGAAAGTGGACAAAATTTTTGGGCCGGGAAACGCATGGGTCACCAGCGCAAAAATGCAGATGGCGGGTCGCGGGATGGCCATTGATATGCCTGCAGGGCCTTCAGAGGTCATGGTGATAGCCGACGACACAGCCAATCCGGCCTATGTGGCTGCCGACCTGCTGTCACAGGCAGAACATGGCTCCGACAGCCAGGTCATATTGCTGGCCGACAGCATGGACCTGATCAGGAAGGTGATCGCCGAAACAGAAACCCAACTGAAAAACCTTTCGCGAAGGGATACCGCCGGCGAGGCACTGGAACATGCCCTGGCCATTTGTGTGCAGGATATCAACCAGGCCCTGGATATCAGTAACTATTACGGCCCTGAGCACCTCATTCTTTCGGTAAGGGATGCCGTTTCAGTGGAAAAAAGGGTTACCAATGCGGGCTCTGTTTTCCTGGGGAATTACAGCCCGGAATCTGCCGGTGATTACGCCAGCGGAACCAACCACACACTCCCGACAGGCGGAGCCAGCAGGGCATGGAGCGGGATTACCACTGCAGCATTCATGAAAAGTATCACCACCCAGGAGATCAGCAGGGACGGACTTATGGGGCTTGCCCCGACTGTGTTGCAACTGGCCCGGGCAGAACAGCTGGATGCCCATGCCAACGCCATCCTTCAGCGTTTACAAACCAAACCATAAATCAACTTCACCATGCGCTTTAACCTGAAATCAATGATCCCGGAACACATTGCGGAGTTAACCCCCTACTCTTCAGCCAGGGATGAATACGAGGGCAGTGGTTCGGTATTTCTGGATGCCAATGAATTACCGGATGCTTTCCCCGGAATGCCCCCCGGGGTAAACCGCTATCCGGGAAAGGAGCCCGGGGAACTCAGGAAAAAACTCTCAGCAATTAAAGAGGTAGATCAGGAGCAGATTTTTCTGGGAAACGGCAGTGACGAGATCATTGACCTGCTCATGCGTTGTTTTTGCCGGCCCGGCAAAGATCAGGTCATGGTCTTTCCTCCCACATTCGGGATGTATTCGGTCCGGGCCAGGGTGAACAGCCTGCAGGTGGTCAGTGTCAACCTTGAACAGGATTTTCGGATCAATCCGGAAAAGGTTTTTCAAAGTGTCACTCCCGCCACCAGGATGATGTTTATCTGTCATCCCAATAACCCGACAGGAAACACACAGACAAGAGAAAGCATCATCCGGTTGCTTGAAGATTTCAATGGCATTGTGGTGGTCGATGAAGCCTACATCGACTTTTGCCCTGAAAAAAGCCTGCTGCCTTTGGTACAAAATTACCCGAACCTGGTCGTGCTCCAAACCTTTTCCAAGGCTTTCGGACTGGCCGGGGCCAGGGTCGGTGCCGCTTATGCATCCGGTGAGATCATCGGGGTGATGCAAAAAATCAGCTTCCCATACAATCTGGGCACACCGGCCATCATGCTGGCGGAGAAAGCGCTTAACAGCCATGCCATTTACAAAATGAACATCAGGCGCATCATTGCCGGCCGTGATCAGCTGGCCGATGCCATTAAAAAATTGCCACTGACTGAAATGGTCTACCCCTCAGATGCCAACTTCCTGCTTGTTAAAACCGGGGAGGCCGACGCCGTTTGCTCCCACCTTGCAAAAAACGGTATTGTTGTCCGCAACCGCAGCAGGGAACCAGGATGCAGCGGATGCCTGCGTATTACAGTTGGAACAGAGGAAGAAAACCGCCATTTGCTCAAGGCCTGGGCTGCTTTTGATCCGGCCGGAATGGAGAAAGACATCAGGGATAACCTGGCAATGACAGAGCAAACGGAAAGCCCCTGCCAGGCAGAAAAGCCAGACCACGGCATGCAGACCAAAATTCGTCAGGCCACCGTGAGGCGCCAGACTTCCGAAACCGACATCACCATCAGAATACATCTGGAAGGGACTGGCTACGCAGACATTTCCACAGGTATCCCGTTTTTTGATCATATGCTTGAACAAATTGCCAGGCACGGAATGATGGATCTGGAGGTGGCTGCCAGCGGCGACCTGGAAGTAGATCCCCATCACACCATCGAGGATACGGCCATATCGCTGGGCAAAGCCCTCCGGGAGGCCCTGGGGGAGAAGAAAGGGATAGAACGTTACGGGTTTGAATTGCCCATGGATGAAAGCCAGGCAAGGGTGCTGGCGGATCTTGGCGGGCGCAGTTACCTTAAATGGGATGTTCCCTTTTCAGGTTTGCAGATCGGTGAAATACCTGCCACACTGTTTAAACACTTTTTCAGGTCTTTTTCTGAGTCAGCCGCCTGCAACCTGCACATCCACGCCACGGGAGAAGATGACCACCACATGGTGGAAGCGGTTTTCAAGGCTTTTGCCAGAACCCTGAAGCGGGCCGTTGCAAAAAACAACACCGACGCCATGCCCTCCACCAAAGGAATACTCTGAAGTTAAAAACAAGACCGGCCGTAAAACAGGTTTCCATTAAAGTGCCATTAAAAACCAGGGCACAGCACTGAAATTCAATCCATACCCGGCACAGACAAAGAGAACAAAATAAGCTGTCATGAAGCAACAAATTAAAATCGTTAACTACAAGGCCGGCAATATTGCTTCGGTAAAGAATGCCCTGCAACGGCTCGGAGCAGAATCCGGACTTGCCTCCACCCCGGAAGAACTGAAGAAAGCCGACAAACTGATCTTTCCTGGGGTCGGGCATGCAAAACCTGCCATGGAGATCCTCCGGCAACAGGGCATGGACGAAGCCATCAGGGAGTTCCGCGGACCCGTACTGGGCATATGCCTCGGAATGCAGCTGATGACAGCCTCCTCTGAAGAGGGAAACATAAAGGGCCTGGGAATATTTCCCGGGCAAATCAAACGTTTTACAGGGAATCTGAAAGTTCCCCATATGGGCTGGAACAGCCTTTACGCCTTAAAAGGGCCTTTATTTAAAAAGGTGCCGGAAAACAGCCATGCGTATTTTGTGCACAGTTATTACCTGCCGCAAAATGATCAGGCCATTGCCCTGTGCTGCTATGATGAGCCCTTTACGGCCGCCATCAGTTATGAACAATTTTTCGGCCTGCAGTTTCACCCTGAAAAAAGCGGTAAACCGGGCATGCAAATCCTCCAAAATTTTATTGACCTATGATCGCCATCCCAGCCATTGACATCATGGACGCTTCTTGCGTCCGCCTGCTGAAAGGACGTTTTGACCAGCAAATAACCTATCCGAAGAGCCCCCTCGAAACCGCCAGGGCTTTTGAGGAAGCAGGGATCACCCATTTACACCTGGTAGATCTGGACGGAGCCCGGCAGGGAAAGCCCGTCAACCTGTCCGTACTTGAAACCCTGTCGAAGGAAACATCCCTTCGGATTGATTACGGCGGGGGCATCCGGAGCATGGAGTCGGTCCGGGACATTCTGGAAGCCGGTGCAGAAAAAGTCAACCTCGGCACCTTCCTGTTTTCCAACCCGGAAATCCCCGTTCAATGCATCGAAAGATTTGGCCGGGACAGGCTGATTGCAGCGGTAGACATTGATGAAGGCCGCGTTGCAGTTAAAGGCTGGCAGCAGTCCACAGAAACAGAGGCCCGCACAGCCATCGGGTCGCTGCTTGAGGCAGGATGGCAATACCTGTCAGTGACTGATATCAGCCGGGATGGCACCATGCAGGGTCCGGATCCCGGTTTTTACATCCCCCTGGTGAAAACCTGGCCAGAAGCCAGATTCATCGGCGGCGGGGGTGTAGCCTCCATGAAAGACCTGGAACTGCTGAGATCATGTGGGCTTTATGCATCAGTAACCGGCAAAGCCATCTTTGAGGGAAAGATTACCCCCGAAGACCTCAGCCGGTTTAACCATCCCCCATGACCCCAAAACTCCGGTGCCCGGTACTGACCTGTCAGGCTCAGGCCAAAACTCCGGCATCCGGCCAATGTCAGGTCCTTAAACGGTCAACACCATTCAGGCATTGACAATCAGGCATTGACAAACCAACAACCGTCAACCGCCCAGCCCGTTTCCCTGACCACTGGCATCTTTCACAACCCATAGCCCATGCGAACCAACAACAGGAGGCGCGAAGCGCCGTTAACCAACAACAGGAGGCGCGAAGCGCCGACCAACCGGAGTGGCGAAGCCACGACTAACCGGAGGAGGCGAAGCCTCCGACCAACCAACAACCAAGGGGGCGAAGCCCCCGTTAACCGGAGGGGCGATAGCCCCCGACAAACTGGAGTGGCGAAGCCACGACTAACCGGAGGGTGCGTAGCACCCGACAAACTGGAGAGGGCGATAGCCCTCGACTAACTAACAACCATCTTATGCTGACAAAACGAATCATACCCTGTCTCGACATCAAAGAAGGACGCACCGTAAAAGGCGTCAGCTTCGGCAACCTCCGGGATGCCGGCGATCCGGTTGAACTGGCCGCCAGGTATTCAGAAGAGGGGGCCGACGAACTAACCCTGCTTGATATCACTGCCACCCTGGAAGGACGCTCCACCTTTCTCCGTGTGGTCGGGGAAGTGGCAGCCGCCACATCCATTCCTTTCACGGTCGGAGGTGGAATCGGGAGCGAGCAAGAGGTCGAGAAGCTGTTGTCAAAGGGGGCCGACAAGGTGTCGGTCAACACCGCGGCGCTTAGCGACCCCGAACTCATCACCAGGCTCTCAGGGGCTTTTGGCAACCAATGCGTGGTGGTGGCCATTGATGCACGACTCATTGATGGTCAATGGCAGGTGGTCAGTCATGCAGGCACCAGGCTGACGGGCACCGATGCATTGGATTGGGCCCGGCAGGTTTGGGAACGGGGTGCCGGGGAAATTCTGCTTACCTCATTTACTGCCGATGGCAGTCGCCAGGGCTTTTCGCTGGACATCACCAGTGCGGTGGCAGGTGCGGTTCAGATCCCGGTGATTGCCTCCGGCGGGGCAGGCACCCCGGAACATTTCCTGGATGTATTTACCCGCGGCAATGCAGACGCTGCCCTTGCCGCCGGCATTTTTCATTACGGAGTGATCGGCATCCCCGAAGTAAAAAGATTTCTAAAAAACCACCAAATACCAGTCAGATTATGATCCCCAAACTTCAAACTTCTTCCTTCGAGCTTCCAGCTTCGAACTTCCAGCTTCTTCCTTCGAGCTTCCGGCTTCGAACTTCCACCTTCTAACCTCCACCTTCTAACTTCCAACCTCTAACATCTAACATCCAACTTCCAATGAAAATCAACAACCTCAATTTCGAAAATACCGGCGGGCTGCTTCCCGTCATCGTACAGGACGCCACCACCAACCGGGTGCTCATGCAGGCCTGGATGAACAAAGAAGCCCTTGCAAAGACCCTTGACAGCGGCAAGCTGACCTTTTTCAGCAGGAGCAAAAACCGGCTGTGGACCAAAGGCGAAAGTTCGGGCAACTTTCTCTATTTGAAAGAACTGCTGCCCGACTGCGACAACGACTGCATCCTGGCAAAAGCCCGGCCTGCCGGCCCGGTTTGCCATACCGGGCAGGACACGTGCTTCGGTGAAAAAAACCGGACAGTGAATGGTCAGCAGGCTGCCGCAGAAGGTGCACCAGCCCACTTTGGGTTCCTTGAAGAACTCGAACGGTTACTGAAAAACCGGAAAGGCTCCGATCCTTCAAAAAGTTATACGGCCAGGCTGTTTGAAGGAGGGCCAAAACGGATTGCCAAAAAAATGGGCGAAGAAGCCGTGGAGCTGGCCCTTGAATCGGAAAGCGGAAACCCGCAACGCTTCATTGAAGAGGCCGCCGATCTGATCTATCACCTGAATGTTTTACTGATTGCCAGGGACACAGGTTGGGAGGCAGTGATCAGGGAGCTACAGGACAGATACCGTCCGGGCAGGTAATGCCCGGGCTGCCGGGTTACGCATCAAATAAGCAGCTATTCCCGCATCTGCTCCAGAGCGGTTTGCACATCCCCCACCGGGGCCTTGCAATAACCCATCCCGCAGATGTAGATCAGGGTATTGCCGGGAACAAACCGCTCAGCAAAAACCGGCGGCAATTCCGGCACTTCAGTGCTTCGGGCAGCCAGCAATGCATCAGGCAAAAAATGCTGCAGGAGTTTTTCCGACTTATCCGGGGCTTCCTCACCGGTAATTACAATGGTATGAAAGGGGGCGGTATGATGCAGCAGCAAAATGCCCCAGTTGGTCATGCTGTG
>Ga0207421_10004337_pt1 | contig 16360 bp, 20 predicted proteins | sample SodLakKL_010_SED_4_FD_187542 | JGI IMG/M metagenome (GOLD analysis project Ga0207421, IMG submission 187542) | Alkaline sediment microbial communities from Lake Tanatar, Kulunda Steppe, Russia - 8KL_010_SED (SPAdes) (version 2) | ecosystem: Environmental > Aquatic > Non-marine Saline and... | reverse complement strand
GGACGCCACGACAGCACAAAAGAAAAACTATACACAAGAGTATTATCAGCAAGAAGTAGGTGGGCTAAGAGATATGATATAAGCAAAGAAAACATAGACAAAATAATAAAACAAGGATTAGGCAAAAAGTGTCCTTACTGCGGAAAAGAGGTAACAACAGAGAATATGTCATTAGATCACAAACACCCACAGTCTTCCGGAGGAACAAGCGATATAGATAACCTACAGTTAATAGACAACACCTGTAACAGACGTAAAGGAGAAATGACACACCTAGAATACAAAAAGTTAATATCTTTAATGGAAGAATTTAGAGAAGAAAGTAAAAAGTATATTAAACAAAAATTATCAGCTAAAACGTGGTATTAAAATGAAAAAAGAAATCAGAAACCAACAAATAGTAAGATTAAGAAACAAAGGTCTAACATACGAAAAGATTGGAGAAATCTTTAACATTAGTAGACAAAGAGCTTATCAAATATATAACCAAAACAAAAATGCAATACGCAGAGAAAAAAATCAAGAACGGTTATAAATATTTTACAGACCAAGTATGATAATAGGTTGAAATAAATTTAAAAATATGATATTATGTTACCAGTAGCAGAAAAAGAAATAATAGACGAATACCACATAAATATACCCCTAATCGGAGAATGGTTGTCAAAAAAACTAGGCAAATACACGGTTGATTATTATGAATACAAGATGGACTTCGGAGAAATGGGCTATATACAACTAACATCCAACAAACCCATTAGAGGAGAGAATGACGAGGAAACGGGGATTAAATTAGGACTAATAATGGATCAGATAAATAAAAGCACAAGTTACAATGAAAGCGGAGAAGTCGAACTTAAAGGTTATAAACTAAAATATAATAATAAATTACAATCAAAAACATGGACATCCAAAAAATAGAAGAAAAAGAACAAGAACTACAAAAGTTAAGAAAAGAAACAATGGCAATGATAAGCCAAGCAAAGGCTAAAGACGGTGAAAATGAAGTAGAGATAAAAAGAGGCGGAGAAAAGATTAAGGTGACAGAAAACGACCTCTGGGAAGAAAGAGTATCACCCAAAGCACCGCCTAGAGCAAAAAACGAAGCTAACGAAATATTAGAAGAAAGACACCCCGGAATCTTTAAAAAGATGAAAAAGATAGAGAAAGTAAGCGATGAAATTAATCAAATAACACAAGAAAAGTTCGGATTCAGATTCAGAGAAATCACTCCGGGTAAATTAGTTATTGTAATATCAAAAATAGTAGATGAAAAATTGGCAGAACAAAATAGAGACCAAGAGAGCTAAACTTTACTTTTTCGAGAACGAGGTAATCAAGATATTCAAACCTAACAAGAAAAACCGAGACAAGATACTAAAAGACTATCAATCACCCTACTTCATAAAACTGATCAGAACCCTGCCAAACGGAATAATAATGGAACGAGGTGGAGAGCCGATAGGAGGAAAAAACACAATCAAGGAAAAATATAAATCAGAAAAACTATTTCACTGGCTCAACCAACTACAAGACGAACTAAAAGAACAAGGAATAGTCCACGCAGATATAAAAGCAAGAAACATAGTATGTTACAAAGACACTTTTAAACTAATAGACTTCGGTTCAGCTTACGAGTCCAGATCAAACCATTACAAGGACAAACGTAATATCCGTAAACTGAAGGTGATGTTAAACCTCACATTTAGTTTATAAATTATGAAAATTAAAATAAAAATTTGTAGAGGTTAGAAAAGTATTATAACTCCCCTACTCCCCTAATAGACCCCCTACTCTAAGTTCAAAAAAATCTTAAAACAGGTAAATAGGCGATAGGGGAGAGGTAAATATAAAGAAAAATCTAAAAAACATGAAATATAAAAAAGGAGACAAGGTAAAATATAAAAACAGAAAGGGAATAGGAGAAGTTGTAGGACATGACACCTTAGTAGGAAGTTATGTAATACAACACGACAAACAAGGAAGATGGGAATGGGACGAAGATATGGATTACAAATACAGAAACAGAATGGAGTTTAAACCAAAGGTAGGAACTAAAAATTGTGTTTTTGCTGACGAGAGCTGGTTGGAAAAGATGGAAAAATAGCTCAAAATATGGTATAATTATATAATATGAGCAAGGAACAAGAAAAAACAAGATCCAACAAGCCCAAGCGGGACGATAAGGGAAGATTATTGCCAGGACATACTGCTAACCCTAATGGACGACCAAAAGGCTCTGTGAGCGTTGTATCGGCTATAAAGCGTAAATTAGAGGAGGAATACCCCGAGGCAAGCAATGAAGAAAAGAGAACATACTTAGATAAGATAGTGTCTTCTTATTTTGAGGAAATTATAGAAGGTAAAGATAAAACGCTTTTAAAAGACATTATAGACAGAGTAGACGGAAAGCCAATACAGACTAACAAGATAGAAGGGAAAATAGAAACAAACGAGTTAGAGGAAAGAAATAAATTTTTAAAAGAGTTCTTTGATGAAGAAATTAGATCAAGCACTAAAGACAGCACTAAAGAACAAGAGGAGTGATATTGTAGCAAAATGGTTGTTCGATGTAGATTTAACAGAAGGGCAAAAAGAAATAGTAAACTCAATAATATACCCAGAACATAAGAGAGTATGTATATCGGCAATGACCCGTTATGGAAAGACATTTAGCTGTGCTGTAGGGACAGGCATTTATATATACTTAAATGAAAATAAAAAGGTATATCTATTGGCACCGAGAAGGGAACAGGCTAAATTATTAAGAAACGAAATAGCAGAGCTAATAGTTAGCAGTCCTCAATTACAGTATTTAGTAGACGAAAGAACTTCCGGGACAGATAGGCTTAAGAAAGAGGTATCTAAAAAGAGAATAACTTTTAAAAACGGTTGCTCACTACAAACACTATCAGCACAAGGAAAAGCAGAAAGGGCAATGGGACACGGTGGAGACTTAAACATTATGGACGAAAGTTGCTTAATAGATGAGGAAGTATACCGGAAGAGAATATTTAGAATGCTTGGAGAATCGCCAGATTCTAAATTAGTAGAACTATCAAATCCGTGGCATAAAGACAACCAATTTTTTGATCACTGGACTTCTAGAAATTTCAAAAAAATTAGGATAGATTATAAACAAGCAATAAGAGAAGGAAGAGCGACAGAGGAGTTTATAGAAGAGGCACGACAAACACTAACCCCGCAAGAGTTTACTGTGTTATATAAATCAGATTTCCCGGAAGACACAGAAGACACACTTATAAAGTGGGATTGGATAGAAAAGGCACTATCAAGAGATTTAGACCTTAGAGGAAATACTTATTACGGAGTGGATGTAGCCAGGAAAGGTAATGACAAAACAGTAGTAATTAAGGTAATAGAAGAAGATAATCAATACAAAGTTATAGACCTATGGGAATGGAAACATAAAGACACAATGCAGACCGTAGGAAGAATAACCAACATAGTAGGAAATAAGAAAGACCAGATAAAAGTAGATGAAATAGGCGTAGGTGGAGGAGTGGTAGATAGGTTGGAGGAAATGGGATATAATGTAAACGGCATAAAAATAAATAAGACTCCAGAGACTAATAAAAATAGATTTAGAGACAGAAAGGCAGAGAATTATTTCAACCTTAGAGGATTATTTGAGGAAGGAAGGATTGATATAATAGATAAAGGACAATTAGTTAACGAGCTTAATAAAATTAAGTACGAGTTCACTTCTTCTAGAAAAATAAAGATAAACGACCCTAGCAAATCCCCAGACTTCGCAGATGCTCTTATGTTAGCAGTATGTGATACTACCCCAGAAATAGTCTTAGTATAAAAGTTGAAATTTAATTAAAAATATGTTATACTATTACAATGAGTAGTAGTCAGGAGGTAGAGAAATTAGTAAATTGCCCAAATTGCGGCGGAATAGTTGCAAAAGAGGTTAGGGGATATGTAAAGGCACAGATAAGGTGTCCACATTGTCAATATAATATAGAATTAACAACCAAGGTTGTAGCACGACTTAATTAAATAATAATTTAGACTTACGAGTCCTAAACGAAACCCTCACGAGGGGGAAGTAATTTAGGACTTTTTCTATGGGAATTATAAAAAAAGCAAAATCATTATGGAGTGGAGTAGATGACTCCCCTTTTAATATATTCGAAATACATCGGGGAGAGCCTGATACACAAACCATAAAGAATCCGGAGACTTTTTATAATCACTCACTTTATTTACAAAGAGCGATCGAAAAAAGAGCAGAAGTTATTTCAAGTATTGACTTTAAGGTTGTAGACGAGGACGGAGAGATTATTGAGGAAAAGCAAGAAGTATTGAATAACCCATGTAATCTACTTAGTGGTAGGGATTTAATCAAACTTCTACAGGTTTATTGGGATATACAAGGAGAATGGTTTATATACAAGGACGAAGAATTAAGACTGATTGATAACGATCAAGTAAAAGGATTAATCCCAATACACCCAACCACAATAAAACCTGAATTAGACGGTTTTCAAGTAATATCATACCAGAAAAAGGGAACTGAAAACAAATCAGCGACAATTTACCAGCCCGAGGAAATAGTATGGAAGCACAACCCATCACAACAAGACCCAACCAAGCCAAAAACATTAGTAACGAAGGCAACTCAAGACGCACTAAGAGCAGAAATCGAATTAAGAAGATACCAAGCAAAGATAGCAAGAAGTGGTGGTAGATTGGATTCTATTATCAGCTTAGAGGGTATGGAAGGAACTTTGAGCGGAGATCAAATTAATAAGATGGAAGAAAGATACAAAGCCAAGAAAAGACGAGCAAGAGAATCAAAAGACGGAACTACAGCACTATTTACCAACGCAAAAACTAAAGTACAAGATTTATCCCGATCACCGAAAGAGTTGGATTATATAAAGTCAAAGAACTCTATTTTAGAGGAAGTATCCACAGCAACGGGAGTACCGAAAACAATCCTATCAAGTTTTGATGAGGTTAAGTTTTCAAATGCCGAGGAAGCAAGAATTACATTCTTAAAGGAAACAATAAAACCGCTAGCCGACAAAATGGCAGAGGGACTGTCAGAAGCACTTGGAGACAATGTTGTTTATGAAGACTTTATACCTGAAGACCACAAACAAAAAATGGAAAGAATACAAACAGGATTCCAAACTGATTCAATGACTATTAACGAAAGAAGAGAAGAGCTAGGACTTGAGGAATATCCCGGCGGAGATGATTTAATGGTCGGCTTTAATAAATTACCATTAGAAGCAGTAGAAGAACAAGTTCCAGAACAAGATGAGGAGTAACAGACTACTAAAACACCCAAGAGCAAGGCGATACTACTTCCGAATGAAGGACGCCAGATTAAGCGAACAAGAGAGACGAGTTGAATGGCATCTACGAAGATACTTAAACGAACAGCGAGACAGACTCTTAGAGCGAATGCCTACGGACAGAAAAGGTTTAGGTGATGTAATTTTTAATAAAGAAGAAGAAAAAAAACTTTTAAAAACAGCAATAGCACCTGTTATCCGATCTATAGCAATAGAAGAAGGAAAAGACACCGCCGCAAGATTTGGAGTTGACTTCGAAGTAACATCAAGAGTTGAGGAATTTATATCAGAACGGTCAGCGGATGTATCAGACAGCATTACAGAAACAACTTTCTCACAAATCCAAAGGGAACTTGAAAAAGCAACCGAGGAAGGTCTTGATTACAACGATATGGGTAGACGCCTAGAGGAAAAGTACGATGAAGTAAAAGACGGACGAGGGAAAGTTATAGCAAGAACCGAATCACACACCGCCGCAACTAAAGCTGATTACGAAGCAATGAGACAGGCAGGAATAGAGAGTAAGATATGGGTTGCCGTTTTAGATGACGTCACTAGACCAGAACACGCTGCTATGGACGGAACAGAGATTCCGATTGATCGTGATTTTGAATTACCAGACGGTACAAACATACACATTCCAGGAGATGGACCTCCTGAACATTCAATAAATTGTCGATGTAGAATATAAATAATAATATTATGAGAAAAACCAAACTACCATTTAAGACAAAAGACATAGACGAGGAGAATTACAGGATTGACTTTGTTATGTCAACCGATGACGTTGATAGACACGGAGAATCAGTAGCCCAAAATTGGGAGACTGAAAACTTCGTAAAAAACCCTGTATTCTTAAATTCACATCAATACCACGATGCCGCTGAAACAATAGGTAAGGTTGTTGATATCACACAAAACGAGAACTCTTTAGAGGGAGTAGTAGAATTTGCCGTAGAGGAAAACCCAAAGGCAAAGATAATCTATGACCTTTACACAGGAGGGTTTTTAAACGCCGTTAGCGTCGGATTTAACGAAATGAAAGTAGAAGACGGTATAGCAAACGAACTTTTAGAATTATCAGCCGTAAGTGTCCCCGCTAACGCACAAGCACTTGCTAAACAAAAAGGAATTGAGGTTGATGAGCTTGATAAAGAGTTAGAGGAAGAAGACCTGATCGAAGAAGATGAGAACGAACAAAACTCCTTTAAAAAGAAAGAAGGAAGAACACTTTCGCAAGAAAACATTAATCTTTTAATGGAAGCAATCGATAAAGAATATGAATCTATCGAGTGTTTAGTAGAAGTATTAGAAAAAGCTGGTGCGATCGATAACAGTGAATTAAAGAATCCGGCTGACTCCTATGATGATGACAAAGAGGATAAAGACAAAGAAGACAAGGACGAACACGAAGACAAAAATGAAGAAAAATCAGTAGAGGAAGAGGAAGATAAGGATGAGGATAAAGAAGAAAACGAAGATGAAGTAATCAAAGCCTTAAACGAGATTCACAAAGAAGTTTCCGGAACACACGAAGATAATGTAGATATTAAAAAGAAGAACATTCACAAGCAATTAAGAGAATTTAAGCAAGATTTACTAAGCGAGGATAAATAGGTAAAAGGTCGACAACTCCGAGCCTATCGGACCTCCATTAGAAAAAACGATTATATTAAAAATTATGGAAGAGATTAAAACACAATTAGAAGAAATTTTCGAGGCTAAAACATCAGAACTTAAAGAAGACGTAAGAGCAGAGATTGCCGCTGATGTTGAAAAAATGCTCGAAAAAGAAAGAGAAAAAAGAGAAAAGAAGTTGGGTGCATATCACCCTGACGCCGAAGACGAAAACGAAGCTAAAATGCTTCGAATCAGAAAGGCTCTTAAAGAAGTAGCAAACGGAAACAAGAAAGTTAATAAAGACTTTCCTAATGTTAGCAAGAAAAACCTTACTACTTCCGAGCCTGACGAAATCGTAGATACTGAAATTTCGTTTGAAATTCTAAACGTAATTGAGGAATATGGTGTAGCAAGAGAACTTTTCAGAAACCACCAACTCACTAAAAACAAGTATAGAGCTAACGAGCTCGACGCCGACATTAGTGTTGCTTGGGTAGATGAAGGAGAAGATATTGACGCTTCTACCTTCTCCGTAACTGAAAACGTTCTTGAGTTGGAGAAATTGGCTGCTTTGGCTATTATGTCCAACGAATTGCTTGAGGATTCTGAAATTAACATCGAAAACTTCCTTATGGAGAGAGTAGGTGAACTCTTCGCTAAAGAAGAGGATGAAGTATTCTTGGCGGGTGATTCTGATGAAACAGGCGTACCTGTAGACGGACTTCTCTACGTTGACTCTGTTGAAGAGTATCAAATGGAAACCGGAGAAGATTCCGTTACAGACATGGATGCTGACGACCTTCTCTTTATGCAAGAGGAACTTCCAAGTACTTCAAGAGATGCCGGTGTGTATGTAATGAGCTTTTCCGTGTTTAATCACGTAAGAACTCTGAAAGACAACGATGACAGATATATCTACCAACACATCGCTGACGAAGGTCCTGACACTATCTGGGGTAAACCTGTTGTAGTGGCTGAAGGAATGCCTGAAAAAGATGATGTTGATCCTGAAGAATCTTTCCTCTTATTCGGAGACTTTGACAGAGGTGCTGTTCTTGGTTACAAGGGTGGTATCAGAGTTGACTCCGCAATGAGCGGCTACGTTAAAGATTCGGGAAACAGTGATGTAAGACTATTCCAATCTGACAGACAAGCTATCAGATTTATTGAAAGAGTTGGTTATGTCCACGTACTTGAAGACACTATCGTAAGATTGAAGACTGGAGCTACGTCTTAAGCTTGAGTCATTGAGGGGGATTAAATTCTCCCTCAACCCTTAGGCTTATGAAATACGTATATTTTAACAAAAAAAAAGGTAAATATTTACAATTTAACGAAAAACAGCCTGATCTGGATAAGTCTTCGGAGTGGGAACTTGTCTATGAAGTTAAAAATACACAAATGACTAATATACATACAAAATGATTTCATTAGATTTAGAAATAGAATTAATAAACGGAGATGTAGAGATGCTGGTAACAACTTCAGGTATTGATACAGATACCAGATTAACGTTTTTTTATAGAGAGTCTCTACTCGGTGAGTGGGAAGAAGTAGAGCAAAAGACAATAACCGAAGACGATACTTATACCGCTACAGTTGGAGATTTAGAATGCGGAACTTATTCTTTTAAATGCAGTATAAGACAACCACCTACAGGACCTCCACAATTACAATTAGATTCAAATATCATAGCTTATGTATGTGAGGAAGGTGAGGAAATAATAGAGATAAACGGATACACTACAGTAGATAGAGTTCAGTCTTATTTAGATATAGAAGCAGACGAAGCAATAAGAGCAATTACATCAGCTACAAAATGGGTAGAAAAATACACCAACAGACAATTCATTTCTTCAAACGGAACAAGATATTACAGCGGATATGGAAAAAGGTCATTATTTGTAGACGATTGCCTCTCAATAGGACAATTAGAAATAGGATTAGATAGATTTGGAGAAACAACAAAGATTATTAGTGCCGAAGATTATGTAACAATACCAAGAAATGGTAAAGAACCAATAAGAAAGATATTACTTAAAAATAATTGGTTTACAAGAGGTACACAAAACCACGCCTTGACAGCAACTTTCGGATATTCAGAACTACCACCCGAAGATATTATCGAAGCGACCACAAGACTAGCTGTAATGTTCGCTGGAACGGGTAAATCGGGACAAATAACAGGTAAAAACAGTGAATCGATAGGAGATTACTCAATTAGTTACGGACAAGGAGAAAAAGAGCAAGAGATTAACCAAATCAAGGCTATATTAGATAATTATACAGACATACACTTATGATTCAAGATTGGTACAATGACACATTTGACGTTTACCGCCAAAAAGAGATTTTGGACGAGAATGGCAACGTTGTAGGTACTAATGAAGAAAAAGTTGGAACTGTTACAGGAGATTTACAACAGATAGACAGAGAAAAGGCGGAAGATATGAACTTATCATTCAGTAAGCCTTATATGTTTAGGTGTAGCACCGATGAAGATATAACAGAGGGCGATAAATTAAAAAGAAATGGTGAAGAATACAATGTAAACGGATTCAAGGAATTAAATCACCCAAGAATAGATAATAATCACTTAGAGGTAATCTTAAACCGATGAAAGTAGAATTCAGAGAAAGAGATATAAGAGCATTAAGAAAAGCGATAAGAAGAAGTCCGGACACAGTAGCAAGGCGATCAGGAACGATGATGAATAGGATTAAAAACCGATTACAGCAACGAATAATGAGAAATCCTTGGGAGATTGGTGGAATGGGAGGAGGTGCACCGGTAAAGACGGGCTCACTAAGAGACGCACACAGATATTCGGCAAGTCCTACTGAGGCGAGAGTTTGGTTGCCGGATTCAAAGGCTGACGCTTACGGTAGATTAGTACACGAAGGAACATATAAAATGGAAGCAAGACCTTGGATGGATTACGCGGTAGAAAAAGAACAACAAGAAATTAACAATATAACTAGCAATTTCTTGGACGACATAGTTCAAGACTTAGCAAAATAATGTACGTATCAATAATAGAACAACTTAAAGAAATATTTGAAAACATCGTGATAAGTGAGATTCCCGGCGGAGATGATTTGATGCTTACAGTTTACCCGCACCCATTAGAAAAAGATAACTATCCTGATTCATATCCAGCAGTAGCATTCTATCCGAACGATTACAACAATGAATTTGCCTCCAATAGTGCGAATATGAAACAGTTAAAATTTAGAGCCGTATTGATGGTAAACGCAGAACAAATTGACAACAAAACCCTTTTTACCTTCACGCTTCCAAATACAGCCGATAAGGTGATAGAAGCGATCGATAACAGCTGGGATATGGGTACGAGGGTAGATGGACATAGAGTTTGGCTTAGAACCGATGTCGGGCTGTGGGGAAAAGAAATAAAAGATGACGGCGAAGTTGGGTTTGTAGATATGGATTTATTAGTAAAGTTTCAAAACAAAGTCGATTAATTACAAGTTAAATATAAAATTATGGCAGAACACATAGGAAAATTTCAAGAGATAGGATTCTCAACCGAGGACGAAAGAGGAGTAGCAGAGGATTCTATCGATAAATCAGCTAAAAAGATTGAAGCTGACTTCTATAAACAAGTAGAAAAGACTGAAGATCTTTCAGTAGTTGCAACTGTAGCTGATATTCAAAAATTACGCAAAGTTAGCTCCCTTTTCGAAGGGGATGTAAGTATGAACTTACATGTTGACACCGTTGGCTATTTATTCAGTAACATTTTTGGAGATGTAACCACTACGGAGTTTGAAGACGGTGCTAGTGAAGGATTAGGAGTTTATGAACACGATTTTGAAGTTGATGAGGACATAAAAAGACAAACGCTCACAACTTTCGTTAAAGATGGAGATGTCAAACAGTTAAAAGTATCTAACTGTGTAGTTGACAGCTTCTCACTTTCAGTAGACCAAGATGATATTATCTCATCTGACTTTAGTTTAGTTGGAACTGTAGCAGAAGACGATAGCAGTGAATTTAGTTACGATAAAGAATACGACTTCATTGCTAGAGATTTAGAAGTTAAATTAGCATCAAGTAAAGCCGGACTTTCTAATTCTAACGGATACTGTGTAAAATCACTAGACATAGATATAGAAACAGGTGCAGAACCGAACTATTGTAGTGATGGAAACTACGAGCCAAGTGATGTATTTCAAGGGGCGTTGTCAATTAGTGTAGATCTTAACCTTGATTACACCGACACAACTTTCCAAGACTTATACGAAAGCGATGAGCCGAAGTATATGAGGATTACTATTGCTGGTGATCAGGATTTAGTAGACGAAGAGGGTGAAGACCCAAAATACCCAACATTAGAAATTGACTTAACAAAAGTATTTGTTGAAGACTGGGATAGAGATTCTTCTCAAGATGAAGTTATCACTCAAGACGTAACTATCAGAGCCGCTTACAACGAAGACGACGGCGAAATGGTAACAGCTAAACTTATTAACAAAACTGAATCTTACGAGTAATATGAAAACATTAAACCTGACAAACTACGACGTTAAAATTAAGGAGAAAGAAGATTTGACTTACGGAGATGTTGAGGATATTCAATATGCCTTAATGGAGGCAGTAGATATTGACGGTAGAGGGCAAATGAAGTCTGTTAAAGGACAAGAAATGAAAAAAGCTCGTAGAAGTACTACTAAAAGGGTTATTGTTGAAATTAAGGACGAAAATGGAGAAGAGGTTAAGTTTTCAGATAAATGGCTTGACAACTTACCGGCAGAAGACGGAATGAAGCTTATGGAAGAAGTAGACAGCGAAACTTCCTCTATTGGAAAGAAAAAAAAAGAATCGAAATAAAGAGAGAGCTTAACGAAAAAAAAACGCCCAGTAGTTATGTGGTGATGGAACAGCTATCCGCTGAATACGGATGGAGTCCATCAGAAATAAGAAAGGAAAAAGCGGAGGATATATTGACTTACTGGGCAATCCTCCAAACCAAGAGAAAAATACAAAAAGAAGAATCTAAAAAATAATGGCTCAAAGAGAACTACAAATTATAGCCAACTTAGAGGATAACGTTTCCGAACAACTTGATGGAATTCAAGGAAACCTGAATGATATGAAACCTACCTTTAAAAAGATGGCAGGAATTGGTACTGCCGGTTTTGCTGCTATTGCGGGGGGTTCATTAAAGGCTGCTACAGAAGCCGGTGAATATGCTGATAGAATCACAGACGCCGCCGATGCTACTGGAATGAGTACAGAAGCAATACAAGAATGGGAACACGTTGCAGAAGCAGCTGGAGTTCAACAAGAAGTAGTTACTGATTCCGTTCAAAGATTCGCAAGACAATTAGATCAAGCTGCAGACGAAAGTACTGATATGGGTCAGACTATGGAAAAATTGGGAGTAGAAGTCCAAGACGCAGACGGAAACTTCCGAGATATGGACAGCATAATGGAGGAGACTATTGCAGGATTACAGGGCATGGAAAATGACACCGAAAGAGTGGCGGAAGCAATGGATATATTTGGAAGAGGTGCAGGAGAATTAGCACCTATTTTAGGAATGACAGAGGAAGAGGTTGAAGGATTTAAAGAAGAAGCTCACGAAATGGGGCTTGTTATGGATGACGAAGCGGCTGAAAAGGCTGATAAATTCAGAGAAAGGTTTGAAATACTTCAAAGACAACTTGGAGGAATGGTTAGAGAAGTAGGACAATCAGTTATCCCTATATTCCAAGACTTAGTAGAGAGAATTAGTCCGATTATTACACAAGTAACACAATGGATTAACGAAAATCCAAGACTTACAGCGACCATCTTAGCAGTTACAGCTGCGGGGTTCGGTATTATTGGTGTATTAGGAACATTGGGACTTTTAGTAGCAAGTATAACACCCGCAATAGGTGCTCTGGCAGCTGTTTTTGCAGTTGTGGCATCTCCAGTTGGAATTGTAATCGGGTTAATCGCCGGACTTATTGCAGGGTTAGTATACTTATGGAATACAAATGAAGAATTTAAAGAGTTTGTAATAAATGCTTGGGAAATTATAAAAGACTACGCAGAAGTTATATTTAATGAAATACGTCAGCTTGTAGAAGCCGCAATGGAAAGAATACAGCAAGTTGTAAAGCTTGTTTTAGAAAAAGTAAGAGAGTTTTGGGACAGAAACGGAGAAAGAATAATAAGCATATTGGAATCAGTTTGGTCTATAATCCAAAGCATTATCCAAATAGGAATGGATTTTATATTGGGACTAATAAGAACCGTTACAGCAATAATAGAGGGCGACTGGAGTACTGCCTGGGAGGAAATCAAAAACACTTTTAGTAAAATATGGGATTCAATAACCGATATTTTTAGCGATGTCTTATCCATTATGATGGATTTAGTATCTATATATATTACAGAGGCGAGGGAAGCGATCGGAGGATGGTTAGAATGGACTTGGGAAAGCATAAAACAAACTTGGGAAGGAATATATAATTTCTTTGGAGATATTTGGGATGGAATCACTAACATATTCAAGAATGCAATAAACGGCGTTATATATATGGTAGAGGGAATGATTAATAGGATTATCAGCGGACTGAATAGCTTTGCCAATAGGGCAAATAGAATAGGTGATAGAGTAGCAGGGGTTCCAGGAGTTCCAAGACCTCCAAGGGTTCCTACAATTTCAGAAATAAGCCTACCAAGATTACACGATGGAGGTATTATTGATTTACCTGCAAGTCAAGAAATGCCGATAATGGCAAGGGGACAAGAGGCAGTTGTTCCTCTAGATAAAGGAGGATTTGGAACTACTGTAAATATAACAGTAAGAGGAGACGTATCGGGAAGAGATTTAGTTGATAAGGTTAAAAAGGCAATATTAAAAGAAACCAATCGTGAAATAAGAGTATGATAGAGTTCTATATTGATGGTAATAAGGTAGATAAAATAGATCAAGGAACATTTGATTTAGGTAAAGAGTTAACAAATAGAGAAAGTAGCGGTTCTTTTCAATCAACCCAATTTAAACCGAACCTATTAGATGAATTTGAAGTATATTTAGACAGTAATAAGAAATTTGGAGGAAAAATAACAGAAGTAACTACCTCTTTTCAGGACGGATTAACACCAATATACGATGTAGACTTTCAAGATTACACAATAGAGCTTCAGAAGAAAGTTATAGAAACATTTGAGCCTAGAGATGAAGAAGACGGAGGAAAGTGGACTGTAGAGGAAATAATAGACTTTATTATAGATAAATACGCACCAGATGAATTTGATACCGATAATGTAGTAGCAGATATTGAATTAGACCTTATACAATTTAATTATGTAACCGTTAAAGAGTGTATAGAAGAATTGGCATCAATGGTTAATTATGATTGGTATGTAGACGAAAATAGGTCAATACACTTTTTTGAGAAAAATAGCAGAACAGCACCTTTTGATGTTGATGAAGTGTCAGGAAACCTATTTTATAAAACCTTAGAAATAACCGAAAGTGTAGAGCAACTTAAAAACACTATATTTGTAAGAGGAGGACAGCGAACTTCAGGGCAAGAGATAGAACAAAACCTAAACGAGCAAGTAGACGGTAGTAACGACCAGCTTAAAACAGGTTATACATTTATTTATAGGAGAGATGAAGACACAGGACTAGTAGAAGAACCCGTCTTAACCGCTAACGGGGTTGAAGTTGATTTAGGAATAGAAAATGAAGATAGTTTTGACGCAACTGCGGCGGAATTGTTAACAACTTTTGAGGAAGACAACGATATACAATACACAGCAAAAGATACTGGGTTGGTAGGTAACGATATATCAGTAGAATATGTTATAGATGATGATAATCAAAATTTAAGCTCTTCCGTAACAGATAAAAAGATAACAGTTTATTTAGAAAGTAATTATCAATCTAAACCTAGAAGCACGGCAAACGAAGTTGTAAGCGAACTAGAATCTAACAGCAATGTAACAGACCTAGTAACCATTAATACGGCAACAGGTCAAGACGGAGAGGGAATAGTACCAACAATGGAAGAAACTTTCTTAGAAGACGGACAAGAGGGAGTGGAAGCACTTTATAACCAAGATGAAAAGGTGGTCTTAACACAAGCACCGCTTGAAGAAGAAGATAAACCAGTCTTACTTACAGGAAGAATAAGAATACCCATCCAAATATTAGTTCGTGATCCAGTATCAACCAATCAATATAATTTAGAGGTACAACATTTAATAGTTGACCGCTCAATAGCATCAACGGACGAAGCGGAGAAAAAAGCAAGAGCAGAACTACAAAGATTTTCAAGAGAAATAGAAAGCGGTTCTTTTGAAACGCACCAAGACGGTTTAGAACCAGGACAAGTTATTAACATACAGTCTGAACACCTAGATATTAGTAGAGATTTTGTGATAACTAGTGTAAATATGAGAGATGACGGGGATATATTCAGATACAGAGTAGGATTTACCACTACAAAATCAAAAGATTTGATTGACTTACTTAAAAAGCTAATGAGAACCGATTCCAAGAATATTCAAATAAGTGAACTAGAAGTTTTGGCAAGAATAGAAGATTTAATAGAAACTATAGATTGGAATGATGATTATATAGGGCAACCTTTTCCCGGAAGTGAAATAAATTGGGTAGCTGGTCCTTATTTTCCAGATAGAGAAGATAAACAAAGAGTACCTCGTGCTAACGGCGGGGCTAAAGCAGCATAAATATGAATAAAAAAACAAAAATTAAAAACGGAAGTAAATGGGTAGGAAACTATAAAGCAACAATAAGAGATGCTGAAACTGGAGATATAAAAAGAGTAAAACAATTTCATAATGTTGTTTTATTACAATTTAGAGAATATATTTGTAAGTTAATGGCTAAAGAGGCTAGTGACGGAGAAAGAATAGGGATAACACACGAACAGTTGGGATACGACAACACACCAGCAGATGAAGACCAAACAGGGTTAATAGATCCAGAACCAAATACTAAAAAACTAATAGCTTCATTGGATTGTGAAGGAGATACAATAAGATTTCTAAGCTTTTGGGACGAAGGACAAGCAATAGGAGAGTGGAGAGAATTTGCCTTAATAGCAGATGATGATTTTGCCGTAGTAAGAGCAAATGTTGAATTAGATGTTAGTGGAGGAGAAACTTTGACTATAGATGGAGAGATAAGACAACAATCAGGTAGTGGTAACTTATTAAGTAATAATTAATAAAAAATATGGCTTTTAAATGGGAACCAACAGACCCCTTAGACGCGGATAATCTAAACAGAACGGGAGGATTTGCGGAAGTTGTACTTCCAACACAATCTTTATCCGAGATAAATACAATTCTACAGGAAGTAGAGGCAGAAGGAGGTGGAACGGTAGTAATGCAGAACGGTACTTACAACTTTG
>Ga0207421_10004336_pt1 | contig 16364 bp, 19 predicted proteins | sample SodLakKL_010_SED_4_FD_187542 | JGI IMG/M metagenome (GOLD analysis project Ga0207421, IMG submission 187542) | Alkaline sediment microbial communities from Lake Tanatar, Kulunda Steppe, Russia - 8KL_010_SED (SPAdes) (version 2) | ecosystem: Environmental > Aquatic > Non-marine Saline and... | reverse complement strand
ATTCTTTCATAACTTTTATTATATTTGCTTGTAAAATCATTTAATTATACCATAAATATACAAAAGGGAAATTTAATTTCCAAATTTTTCTTCATAAACAGCTTTAAGATATAATGAAAATTCATATATTAAATATGAGTTCATGTCGCATCAAAATTTGGCGCGAATTTGCGCACTATAGCACCTATAACGCGCAGCCTCAGGATTTTCACCACCCCCGTCGAAAAAAAAGAGTAGAACTATAACAGTTTATATTAAAAACCCTATGAAAAATCCCCACCAACTTAAAGATATAATTAGTAAAATTAATCCTATCCTATCTTCTTGGTCAAAATCTATTTTAAAGGCTACAAGGTATATAAGTGTAAATAATTTAACTGTAAACATTACTATGCTAAAAATAATTAAACCCATAACTTTATATTTTTAAGAAACATCAAAATATTTTATCATTACTCTAAGTAAATTATCATAATCCCCACTCATTGCTTCTTCTTGGATTTTATTAAAATCCATATTATTTTTTTTAGCTACCTGAGAGGCCCTACCTAGTATAAAAAAAACATTCCCATCTTTACCTGTTAGTTTTAATTTTGGTTTTATCATAACTTTTAATATTTTATATATATTTAAATCCAATTTGAGTCATTCTAACCATTTCTTTACATGAATCTATCGCATTTTCTTTTAATTCATAATCTCTTTCACAAGAGCCTAATACTTTAGCTTTATATTCTTTATATTTGTCAAAATTTCTTTGTAATTCACTAAGACAACTATCATCACTAAAAATAAACAAATCCAATAATTCAGATATTGCCTGTTCTGAATTTATATGATCAAACTTATGTTGTGTAATAATCTCTAATATTTTATCTTTCATAACTTTATATTTTTAATTTATTATGATATAAATGTACGAACAATTTTTGCGAAAGCCAAAAAAAAGGTCATAAACAGTTTTATGAGGGTGGTATATACCCATCGTTATACACAAGCTAAAGAACTGAGCAACTTTTCAACCCATGCGTTTGAATCCGCACATCTTTTGAGTTCTTCTTTGTGATTTTTCAAATGATAAGTAATGTCCTTATTTGCATCAGCTATCATTGAAAATCTTATTTGATTAGCGTCAATGTTTTTTAACTCCATTTGAATTTCAGGTAATGCTTCATCATGGTAATTTGTCTTTCCATCAAAATCTATGGTTAATTGTAGTTGTTCAATCATAAACTTTCGCAATCCTTCATGTTCGGGAGTTGGTACTTTAAACTCAATCGCTTTGGCTAAAAATTCTTCTAATTTAGCTCGTACAACTTTAGTTTTGGCAATACTTTCTAAATGGTACTTTTTACTTTCTTCGAGTTCTTTTGTACGCATTTCAATTAATTCAGCATCCGTTAAAGTTTCAGCTTGCTTTAATTTTTCTTTTGCCTTATCTAAAGCTTTAGTGTGGTAATCGCTTGGAGTTCTTGGTTCGTACTCTTTATCCATGTTTTCATCTCTCATGTGAATACAAGCACCAAAATTTCTCATACATTGTTTTGCAAAATCTTGGAATGTTTCGGTTGTACCGTCAATAATTCCTGCTGTGTAACCTGTTGGCATAATTTTAAGTATTTAATTGTTAATAATTTAAAAATAAAAAGCCTGTGTATAATTAATTAGGGTTGTAGTGCTTTTTTAAGCGTTCTACCTCGCCCGTCGTTCAGTGTATTTTGATAGTGAGTGCCACGTAATCCCCAACTAATCATACACGCAACCGTTAGCAACAATAAGCTAAAAATACCACCATAATGAAAGGAAAGTGAAATCTAAACTTACATACCAATTCCAACCTGTACATTTATGTGGTTTACTTACTTGGAAACCAATTGCAAAACCTTCCCAATCCCACATAGCATTAAACCTTTTGTCTTTACTATTGTGCTTATTCATAGCTTCGTAATCTCTATTATCCATTGTTTATAATTTGAAAGTTATAGCGTTTTAATCGGCAACGCTTCATAGCCGAGGAACGTTAGGCTTCATTTGCCAACGCACGAATGAGAGCATCGGCTATTCTAACAGCTTCATTTGCTAATTTATCCGATTCGTGAAATTTGTGCCCATTTCTCCCTGTATTTACACAAATGCCTTGCATTGCTTTTGCTGCAAAATATTCTCTCATTGTCAATCCTTCTTGGCAATATCCATCACCACTTACACTATATCCAACACTTGCAAAAGCTGGTGAATCACCTAATTTTTGTTTTGTTTCTTCCATTTTAATCTTGTTTTAGATTTTTTCATATTTTTATTATAAATATTTAACTTTTAATTTTTTAATTTATTATGATATAAATGTACGAAACATTTTTGTAAAAATCAAAGAGAAGGTCATAAACAGTTTTATGAAAAAATTCTTAAATGAAGTGTGAAATTAAATCATGCATTGGATATGGTAAAACTAAATCAATATTACCTAATTTATCAACCTTACCCCTTAACGAATTTATTATATCTTCTTTTATATAATAAAATCTATCTAAATCTTCTTCAAATCTTACTAAACCCTTATAACAATAATCAGCAGGAAGAACAACTTTTTCATCTATGAAACCATGTTTGTAAATTTGTTCTATATCAAAATTTACATTAAACAAATTTTTTATAACTTCTTTAGACATTTGGATAAAATAGGGAATTCTTATTATTTTATATCCTAAAGATGAATATTTGTTATCCTTAATTAGATCTTTTATAATGACAGAACTTTGGGTATAATGTGAAGGGCCATCAAATTCTATAATTAACTTTAAATCATCTTGCCTATAGTCAGGTCTAAAATTAATTTCTGAGTTTGGTACTTTTTTACTATTTATAAATTCGTGGTTAGGAAATATCTTATTTAAGTAAATTCCTAAACTTTTTTCTGTTAAATAATCTTTACCCATCTTTATTTATTTTTATAAGTTGAAAATTTCTTCATCTGCTGTAAATATACGAAAAGTAAAAAGAGATGCCAAATTTGACATCTCTTTCTTTTTAAATTAAATTAATATTCAATTCTACAAAGTATCTAAACCAGAAACGTATACCTTAGCGAAGAACTCCGGTCTTAACATTTTCTTTGCGTACCTTGTTAGTAAACCTTTTCTAGGTGTGAAGTTGTCAGGATCATAAATTAAAGGCGTCATTATTAGAGGAATGTAAGGTGCGAATACTGCTCCTGCCTCTAAATATTGGGTACCTCTAAATCCTAGTAATATAAGATTTTCAGTCATATAAGGGTTCTTATAAACATCATACTTATTTTGTAGTTGTCCACCTTTTTGAACACCAAATGCATACTTCATTTTTGATGCATCACCATCACTGTTTGAAGCATATCCTGGAAGAGCTTCTATAATAGTTGAAATTTTAGGAGGTATTACCATAAAATTAGCTCCACCCCTAAGTGTTCTTTGATGTATTACATTAGACAGTTTTTGAAGTTTTGTTCCTAGTGTTTGGAACCAACCAAACTGAGTATTGTAGAAATCTAAATCGCTATGTTTAGTTCCGTCAACAAAGTAGCTGTTATTCCTAGCTGACCATATTTCCTCACCTGCATCTGCTCCAGTAATAAGCATATCAAGTATTTCAAGGTCTATTTCAAGAGATATATATTCACTCATAATGCTTGTTAACTCAGCCTCAGCATCTAATGCTTGGTAAGCATTCAAGTCTTGAGCAAATTCAGGTGTCCAAACTGCCTTTAACTTTCTAGTTTTAGCAACGATTGGTTCACTCTTCATTTTAACATTTACCTCAGGAATACTTATTGGATCATTTGTGTCATTTAATGAAGTATTTCCTTCTTCAAAATCACCACGTTTGTTATCCTTAGGATGAAGTTGATATTCTACTGTAAATTCATCCCCTACACTATAAACATGACTACCAGTAGCAATTAGGAATGATACAGAACCTGATTCATAGCTATAAGGATCAGCATCAGTAGTTGTAAACGCAGGTAAGTTATCAACTGAACCTGAAGAGAATACAAATGCTCTTACAGCAGAAAAATCAGTAAATCTTGGTAATATCACATCAATCTTAGCATAATTTTCATATGAAGCACTATAATCAGCGTCATGATTAAAATCTTGCCAAGATGCAGTAGCAACAGCACTTGAAGTTACTACAGAAGAAGTATTATTTGTAGTGTATGAGAATCTCCCACTTCCATAAAGACCACCTTCTGCTTTGTGTCCAAATACTTTACTAGAATCACCATATAGTGAATCACCTGCACTGAAAGGAGGTTTGTCACTTCCATATTGGAAATCTAGGAAAAATACTAGACCTGAAGGAAGGTTCATAGGTTGAACACTTACAAATTCTTGTGCTGATATTTGACCAAATATTTTTCTAACCATTGGTAAAGCTATACCAGCCCATTGTTCACCACTACCATGTGTAAAGGTAGCTCCAGCTGTTCCAGCTCCTGTTTGAGAGCTTTCAATTACCAGCTGTTTTGCTTGATTTTCAAGTATCAAAGCCATATTAGTCTTCTCAGTAGGGTCGCTTATTTGTTCCAACAAGCCTGTTTTATCCCACTTCTTAACGTACTTTTTAGCACTTTCTTGAAGACTCGAATATGGATTCGCACTTTCTAAAAGTTTGTTTAACATTTTTTTTTGTTTTGTTAATTAATAATTTTTTAATCTAGACCTGCTATCTTTTTAAATTTAGCAGCCATTTTTTCATCTAAGTATTGAGGAGATGATTGACTTTCTTTTAATTTAGGTTTAGTCACAGACTTTGAAGCAAATCCTAACTTTTCCTTAATATTACTCCTCTTATTTGATAGAGAATTTCTAACTTGAGATTTTAAGGTCTCATAAATTAATTTAACTTCTTTGATATTTTCTGCATTATCAAAAGTATTTAAAATTTTAACCTTTTGAGATTCATTCAAAGTATTTGATTTAAATAATTTATTAGAATATAATAATTTTGCATTTAATAAATTAATTTCTTGCAGATCTTCTCTTAGTTTCTTAATTACATTATGAGATTCTCTTAATTGTCTCTTCAATTTAAGTGTTTCAGAAAGATTACTACTTTTTGATAAAGTTCTTTTTGGTTTTCTACTTTCTCTAAGAGGTTTCCTAAGAGGTTTTCTACTTTCTCTAAGAGGTTTCCTTTTTCTTGATCTTTTAAGTTCAGAAATAAGTTCATCAACATCTACTTCTTCATCGTCTCCATCTTCAGAATCAAACTCAAAATCTTCATCTGCTTCTTCCTCAGGAACTTCTTCCTCAGTAGTAGGAGGTGATAATTCACCAGAATCAACCATCTCTTGGATAGTTTTTTCAATAAACTCTTTTAATTCAGCTTCACCTAAATTATCAATATCAAATTCTTCATCTTCCAAAGTTTCTTCTTCAGTTTCAGTTTCATCCTCTTCTTCAGTTTCTTCTTCGGTTTCAGTTTCTTCTTCAGTTTCAGTTTCTTCTTCAGTTATAACGTCTTCATCTTCTAAAATTTCTTCGTCTTCTAAACTGAAGTCTTCATCCTCTTTTAACTTTTTCTCAAACATATCTTTTATATGTGGAGTAAAAGTTTCTTGTAGAGCTGCTTTAGCATTTTTTATAGCAGTTGCTTTAAGAACTTTAGCATCAGCAATAGCTTCTTTTAACAATTCTTGATTGTCTTTCATTTTGTTAATAATTTTTTGATTTTTCCCTACGTTTATTTTTATAAAACGTAATGTGGATAGTAATTGTTTTTTATTCTACACTTATTTAGATTAGAAAGTGTAATTTGTACATTTATTGGAAATGTAATTTTATTCGTTGATACGTACATGCAAAGGAAGGAAAGTTCAAATTTTTATTTCATTCTTTTTTTAACCCAACCTCCATTTGGAGTAGGATTCCAAAAAGCTATTAATTTACCATCAGGACCTGTAGTATTTTTTCTCTTAACATCATCTAACTTCCAATGGTTTATGGGGAGAATTACTAAGTTTGTATTCTACTCCCCAATCTTTTAACTGATTGATGGTATTATTTATTTTATTTTTATATTAAAGCTTTATTATATTGTACTAATATATCCTGCTAAGTATTCCATTATATCTGAATCCTCGTAACCTTCATTTCTCCAGTCGGACACTACTGATCTTAAAGTAGTTTTTAATTTATTTACATCTCCATAAGTAGTAACTCCTTCCATTCTTTCAATATACTCATCTCCTAGACTTGTGTGGTGACCTAAAGAACGGCCTTCAAGTTCTTCCTTAATTATTTGTTTTAATTCTGATTTTTTCATTTTATAAATTATATATAATATTATTTAAAATTTGATTTACCCTTATATAATTTGATTGATTATTTAACACATTTTTATTTTCATTTAAACTCATTTTAAACCAAGAATTTGAGTTAGATGGAGTTGAAACAAAGTCAAAAGTCACAAGTTCAAAATCATCTTGTACTTCCAATATTTCCCCCATTTGTTGAACTGAACCTAATCCTCTTGAAGATATACCTAATGTTACTTGATTTTCTAATAATGTTTTTAAAATATTACCCATTGGAGTAGGTAATATTTCTACTTTACCCATAATATTATCCCCACCCCACCATATTTCTGTTATTAAGTGAGAGGCGTTTTGAAGTAAGACTACTTCTGATGAAGAGTGGTCTAACTCCCCAGTACTGCGTCTCTCCTTTATAGGTCCATCTATATATTTATTTATTTCTCTCTCCCAAATATCTCTAGAATAATATCTTCCATTTCCATTGGGTTTATCAACAGTAGCCAATATTCCTTCTACAATGGGGTTTTGGTTAGATCTAACCCCCTCCAATATTAAATTTTGGGGTGTAAACTTTTGGGTATCTATTAAGGTTTGTTTCATATTATTGTTGTACAATTAAAGTTAAATCATGATATCCATCTTCTACTTCTTCATCATCAAAAGCCCCTATACTTTCTAAGAGTTCTCCTATTTCTTTAACTCCATCAGCAGCCAGCCAAATGGTATGATATCCATCTATTATACTATTAAAAAGTATATTTTCTACATCTTCATATGTAGGAGATCCTTTTCCATATTTATCAGCTATAAGTTCTATGAATTCAAATGCCTTTTCAGGAAGTTCTTCTTTATGTTCTGTATGGTGTTCCTCTAACATTTGCTCGTCACCTTCTTCATCTATAATGTGGGCTTCAAAATTAACATTTATATTTAGGGCCTCAAATTCTTTTTGAAGTTCATATTCTAAACTATCATGGTTTTCTGGGAGTTCAGGGAAAAAATAATAATTCTCAATATCATTATATTCTCCATAAAAATCTCCATCTTCTAACCAAACATTTAATTTTTCTTGGTCATGCTCAGAAGTAGGAGTAACTATTAAACCTGAAGTTTCAAGTGATTCATTAATTAAATTTTTATTTTCTAATAATACTCCGTCTTCAAAACTACATATAGTAGTTTCATCATCATACCAATCAGAGACTTCATAATAATCATCATATTCATGTACATGTTGGATTACCCCCTCTTCTTTACTAATTTTTTTAGCAATAATACAAGCCTGGAACTGGGAATTATATCTACTAAACCCAAAATCATCATGTCTTCTTCTAAATTTAGATTTATTTTCAAATTCTTTTAAAGATTTATGTATAGAACCTAATTTTAAAGAATCCTTCTCAAACATTAAATCATCTTCATCATCTAATACATCTACTGTAGTTAAATGGTAAGATTCTTCCCAACCTTTTATCCATTTATTATAATTAGTAGTTTTTTTAGGATAAGGGTTTTTATTTAAAGGTATTCCTTTTTGTTGAGCATCAAATCCCTCATTATAAGCATCTAATACGGGTTCTACATCATCATCTATATCTTCTTTTAAATAAAAATTTCTTAATTTTTGTATTTTTTTATCAACATCATCTAATAATTCTCCATAATAATCAGATATAGGCCCCCCTTCAAGTTCAGCTTCTTGTTCCATATCACGAAATATTTGTTTTCTTTCCCTTTCTAATTCTTCAATTTCTTTTTGGATTTCATAGGGAATTTCTTTTTGTTTTGGTTTAGACCTTTTATATTTATCTGCTCTTAATTTCATAAGTACAGGATCATTATAATCTGTTGCTTCTTTTAATAAATTTTTTAAAGAAGTTTTACTTTTTTGTTCACTCAAACTCCCGTATCCACTACTTTTATGAGGGCCTTTAGGTTCTTTAGGAGTACCTAAACCAGGAAGTTCAGTAACATATCCAAGCCCTTTAACTCCAAAAACTCCATCTTCAATATAATATAAAGAATTACTTTTTAAATTTTTGGCAACTATTTCTTTTAATTCATCAACAGTTTTTTCAGTATTTTTAGGGTCTCTCATCTCAGCATAAAAACCTATTAAAAATTGATGTCCATATATATTATCTAAATTTTCTTTATTATTTACATCAAACCCTATCTTATCTGAAACAGTATCATGTGGTTTTTTTCTTTTAGTTTTAATATCAGGCTCAAGACTTTCTTTAAATAATTTAAAAAAATCAAGATTAGATTCTTTTTCTACATTTTTATCAGAATCTGAAATGATCTTATATTTTTTTAATTCAGAAATTATTGAATCAAAATTAGAATTGGTTAAAAAAATTTTAGGAAATTGACTCTTAACTTCTTTTATAAAAAGTTCTTTACTACCTTTTCCTTTTTTTATTTTATTATAATGTTCCTGTAATGTTATCTTCATGATCTTGATTTTATTTTGTTATATTCTTCTGGATATGTTTTTCTAATGTGAGTTCTATACTTATTAAAAATATTTGTTAATTCAGTATATATTTGATTTAATTTTTGATCTTTTAATATCTTTACTCTAATATCTTTATGTATTTTACTATCATGTAAAACATCATGTAAACCCTCCTTTGCACTTTGTAAATCTTTAAAAACCTGTAAAAAATCTGGTAAATAAATTACTTTAGATTCAACCGCCCCTGTTTTAGGGTTTGTGTCTAAAGTCTTTAATGCTATTCTTACCTCTTTTAATGATTTAAATTTATTCATTTAATAATTCCAATTCGGATAATAATTCATTATATTGAATTAAATTTGTTAATAAATTTGTTTTTACTTTATCTTGTGGTTTTAATTCTTCCATTAAAGTTAAAACCCCTTGAATTTTTATTTTTGTTGCCTTGTCTTCAATTTTTGAAAGATATTCTTCCAATTGGGGTTTTATTTTCATTAAATGTTTATTATAAAACTCCTTTAATTTAGGGGGTGAATCAGGGATATTTATAAATTCTTTTAATAAACTTTTTTGTGGTTGGGATAACCCATCATATTTTTTATTAAACTTTTCTAATAAAATTTTATAAGTTAATATTCTTATATCCCTATCGTAGGATTGGAATTCTTTCAAAAATAAATCATTTTTATTAACCAAATTATCAGATTTGATTAAACATTCTAATATGGTGTTTTTATTTTCTATTATTTGATTTAAGTGAGAATTATTTTTATTTTTTCTATTTGACTCTAATAATGTATAAAATGAAGCATATAATTTATAATTAGGAAATTTAATCTTAAAAAACTTATCCAAATCATAATGATTTTTAATTTCTTTTATAAGGTTATGTTTTTCGGATTTAACCTTATTATAATCAACATTATTAAAAGATTCTATCAATGAACTAAGTACCGTATTAGCTTTAGATTCAGATAAACTTTTATTTTTACTTAAAGCTTCATACAATCTATATTCTTTCTCTAATTCAGTATTAGTAAAATATTTTTTAATTATATGTATGGCTGGAGAAGTTTTATTTGAAAGGATATCACTAGTTATTTGTCTAGCTAATAATTCAAATATAATTCCACTATTCTTATATTTAGAATGTTTGATCATCTTTTAATATTTTATTATAAATATAGCAAAATTCTGGAAAATTTACTATTCTTTAATATTTTTTTCATTTAATAAATTACTAGATTCTCCCATAACAATTTTGGATTTTTTGGTTCTAGGTAAATTTTTTAAAAACTTTTTATTTTTCATATAAGTTTTTTTAGCATCAGTATATTCTAATGCTAATGGGGAACCCCCTTTATATTTAGGTCTAACATCATCAGAATCATTTTTATCAGTATCCTTCATTCTTTTTACTCCTAATCTATCTTTTCCAAAATTACTTTGTTGAGTACCAATATTAGAAGATTTTTCTTTAGGTCTACCTAAAGGTTTATTTTCATCATAACCTTCAGGAACCCCTTTTCCCTTTGTATATCTATCTTTTCCATATAAAATTGCTAAATCATGTGGGGTCCCATATGACTCACCTGTTTCTTTGGGGTCATTTCCTTCTTCTAAAATTTGTTTTAATCTAAATCCTCTCCACGAATCATATATTAATAAATCTCTAAATTCTTCATATTCTTCTTGACTCAAATTATATATATTATCATAAATCCAACTTTCTGGGAATAACTTTAAATCTAACATATCTCTAGTTAGTTCAGTTTTTGCCTTTAGTAATTCAACTTTTTCTTGTTCATAAATTATTGATGGTGGGGTTAAGGATAATTCAAAATTAACTAAATTTTCTTCTTCAAAACCTAAAATATATAAATGGACTAATGCAATTTTATTTAATTCTGATAGAATTGTTCTTTGAATTCTATCTATGGTTCTTGCAAATCTTATATCCATAGCTGCAAGAGTACTATTATGAATTATAACTCCCGCATCTGTTCCAAAATTATGATATTTTTTAATAGTTAAATCACAAGTATCTATTTTATCATCAAGCCATTCTATTTTTAAAACTTTATGATTTTTAGGAGAATATTTTTCTTTCCACTCAAGGTATAAAGACATTAAAGATTCTCCCTCAATTAAATCTTGTGCTTCTTTCCATCCCCCATCTCTAGTTAAAAACATATGATCAGGAGTACACCTTATATATTTTTCATTATCTAACCAAACCTTTACAATTTGAGCATTTTTTCTTGTAAAACCTACCCAATCAATCTCTCCAGGAACTATATCATTAGTCTCTATATCCAATGAATAAACATAATTTTTAGCCCCCTCTTCATATTCTTTGATTAGTTCTCTTACTGTTAAAGTTCTACCATCAATAAGTGGTATTAAAGTTTTAGGATCTATACATTTTCCTTCTAAGTTTTCTGTATATCCCATAAATGCGGGCGGGATTTTTAAGGCAGCAAAAAGTTTCTCCCTTAAATATTCAACATCTTTTATACCATCCCAATTTAACCCACCTAAAGTGTCTACTTTTGTTGAGCTATCATTTCCTCTTACAGGAATATATATATCTTCAAGTAAGTTTTCTAAGTTATATCTTAAATTATAATCCCCAGTTTCACTATCAATGTGAGGTACTTTTTTCATTTTATCAATTGTTTTTTGCATAAAATTATCTACCTCATCTGGTGGGATAGTCCCAACATTTATATAATAAACCCTTTTATCTGCTGCTCTAACTATCCTATGTATTAACATACTATCTTCTAACATAGTATATTGCTTATATAATTTCCTGGCCGGTTCCAATACACTAACTCCATAAGGTAAAAAGTTAGGATCAGACATAAGTCTAAAATGGGCTACTTCATAATTATCAAATGTAGTAAATTTATTACTATCACTATCAGTTACATTAGGGATATTATAATAACCACTACTCCCTACATGGAATCCTTCAGGATTAAATATATATCTAGTTGAATGGGGGTTTTTATCATCATAGGCATCCTCTCTTTCTATATGGTAAGCATTATGAGGTATACAATTATAAACCCCAAAATCTTCAGCTAATTCTAATTTTAAGAAAAAATCTCCGTACTTACACATTTGTCTTGTCCAAGACCATAAATTAAATTCTATGTTTAATATGTCATAAAATAAATTATATAAAGTTTTTTGTATTTTATCATTGGAACTTTTTATTTGTAATATTTCCCCCATATCATTTCTAAGGGTACTTTCATCTGACATTATATCTAATGCTGAAGCTATTATAGCATCTGAATTCATAACATCATATTCTGAGTATAGTTGGGGTCTTATTATTTGAATGTTTCTATTTAATTGAGCCCCATATAAAGAAGTTTGTGAAGTAGAATATAAACCTGAATGGGTTGTGTTTGTATCAGTACTTATTTTTTTATGTTTTTGGGTTCTATCAATATCCAAAATTTTTAAATTAGTACCTCCAATATTTCTTACAACAACATCGGTACTAAATAACCTTTTTAAATTATGAATAATGTTTCTACGTCTTTTTGGCATTTTTTTTTGATTTGTTTAATTTAAATATTTACATATTTGACAATGTAATATATATGCTTACAAAAGCCAAGTTAAATTTTCTTTTCCTTTATTTTCTAATTCCATTTGGTATGGATTTTTAATATTATTATGGCTATTATAGACTCCTAAGTTCTTGCTTCTTGTAGAATTTATACTTTCTAACATTTTACGAGACATATCTAAATTTTGTTGTTTAAATCTTAAAGAATTATCTCTTAAATAAGTTCCTATAGAGGCACACATTATTAAATCATCATTATAGCCGTGTTGTGCTTCAGGTCTTCCATTTTTCCAAATAAAAACTTTCATTTCTTCCAACAACCTTTTAGATTTTATAACTACTCCCTTATCAGCTATATATTCTCTAAATTTATTTATAACTAATGGTCTTAATCTAAGTGAAGTATTAAACCCTGGTATTAAGTTATTGGGGTTATCATATTGATTAAAATAAGTTTCTAAATTTGAAAGTTCATTTTTAGTTGAATAATATAAATTATTATATCCCCTCTCCAAAATAGAATCTAGAGTAGCCCACCCTAAATTATTATTCTCAACTATAAGTAAAGCATTATTATATTCAGTTGCCAAAGCAATTAAAAAGTAACCAAATTCTTTGGGAGATAATTTTCCTTTAAATTCCGCAACTTGTTCAAGAGTTTCTATATTAAATACTTCAGCCCCTGAAAAATCTTTCCCATCTCCTCTACTTGGATCCCCTATTACCATATAATCTTGTGAATAATCAGCCGGATTCCATACCCATAAATTTTTATCTAAACCTCTTTTTTCTACAGGATCAATAATAGTATTATTTTCAATCCAATCAACCCATTCAGGAACAATAACAGTATCTCCTGATGATGTAAAATCGGCATCCAACTCTCTGGCTGCTATTCTAGGGTCTCCCAATATCTTATCTTGCTTTCTTCTCCACTCTTCATCTCTATCTGGATGGACATACCAAGGAAGTTTTATGGCTAAAAATTTATAACCACTATCATCATATACTTCAGATTCAGCTTGAGAATAAGTTCTATGAAACCAACATCCCGTATTATAAGGAGTAGATACTGCTATACATTTACCCCCCTCTCGTGCCATTGTTTGTTGAGCTGAAGCCCAAATTTCCTCTATATTAGGAATATAACTTGCTTCGTCAATTATTAACATAGATAAAGATTCAGATCTACCTGAATCACTAGCCGCAGTTGTTGCTTTTATTAAGGAACCATTTGTTAGTTTTAAAGATAACCTATTATTTTCTTCGGTTTCAACTTTTAACCATGAAGGTAAAAGGTCATACATAAATTTAACCTTATTTACCAAGTTTCGAGCAGTATCCTGTTTAGTAGCTATACATAATATATCTTTATTTTCATTAAATATCATCATGTGTAAAGATATACCAGCTATTAAGGTAGATATCCCTAACTGACGAGCTTTATTTATTATAATATAATCATGTTTTTGGTATAATCTTACAACCTTTTCTTGGTAAGGATATAAATGGAAAAGTATTTTTCCTTTTTGGGGGTGTTTTATATAACAATATTTTTTTAAAAAGTGAATAGGATCTTGACTACATTTAATGTACTCACTTTTTATTATTTGTTTTATGTTAGGTTTTTGGTCAGACATTGAAAACGTATTTTATTATACGTACAATGTCTTTATGAAAAAAAATATGTAATTTATTTATTACCTTTTAATTCTTTTCTCTTCTCAAGAGCAGTATCTAATTTACTAGTGTAATCTTCTAAATTTTCTATATCTTCATCTTCTATTTCCAATACTATATCATCATCTAAATTTTGAAACTCTGCTGTATAGAGTGCAGCTAATTCGTTAATATATTCAGGGTAGGTTATATTTAACTTATAAAGTTGTTTTTTATTTAAAATACTCCCATCTTCAAAATAAGCTCCTACGACCTCGGCATCTTCAAATTCAGGATAATTTTCAGGACCTATTCCTTCCATTTCTATAGAATTAATATCTACTAATTTTCCGTCTATCATAATTTCACCTTCTTGGGGCTCATTTGATTCAGGAAATGTATTATACTCAACTTCTCTAGAGGATTGTTCAAAATCTTCTAATTCTTCTTTTATAATATACCTAATTTCTTGTCTTAGTTGTTGTGTTTTATTTTTCATAATTTTAATAATTTTAATTTGTTAAAAATTCAATATTTATAATATCATATAATTTCATCCAACGTTTAATATCTTCTCTAATAATTTGTCTTAGTTCAGATTTTTTCATGTTTTTATGTTTTTATTATACATACACAAAACTTATGACTTCTTTTATATAATCAACTCTTTCTTCTAAACTTAAATTTCCTTTTAAGTAAAACATATTTTTATTCATATGATTATACCACCTCATAAGGTCTTTAATTTCAACATCTAATTTTTTTCTATATTCTTCATCAGTAGATCTTATATTATTGTCTTCTAATTCTACACCGTCGGTAGGTATATAGAATATTAAATCATATTTAGGAATTAAATGTAATGCCAAATTTTTAAAGTCTTTTTTCTGAAGAAAATTTATTTCTTCTGATAGTTGAGTAAAAGCCATTACATCTATAATAGATCTATCTGTAATCATTTTAGGATGTAATAACTCTGAAGCACGTTCAGCCTTAAATATTAATTGTCCTTCTAAAGTAGATTCAGTATTTAATGGAATCCCTAAGTCTCTAAGATATTTACTTCGCTCAGTAAATATTTTATAATCCTTAAATTTGTCTAATTTAGATAACTCTTTTACTAAAGAGGTCTTACCAACTGAAATACTGCCCGTTAAACCTATTTTCATAATTTTTATTTAATTTATATTATAAATATACGAATAATTTTTGTAAAAACCAAATGAAAGGTCTTAAATAGCTTTAAGAAACGAAGAAGAAACATACATTCCTGATAAAGCTGCTATCCAAATACCTCTACTCATACCATTATCACCTTGTATATGAACATCTGAGTGGTCTATTAATGAAAAATCTTTATTATTAAATAGTACAGTATTTGATGAATATTTTATTTCGGGTAGGTATATTCTATAATTATCTTTTATATTAAAAGTTTTGTTTAGGTCTTCTATGAATTCTAGTATATAATTAGCATATTTTCCATATCCTTCTTTAAATTCTGTTAATTGGATTTCATTTATAGGCATATCTTCTCCTTCATCTGTTTTTGAAGGTGGTCTATTAGTAGGTGAATATGATGAACCTTTTCCATTTTTATTAAATTTAGACACCAAATCTTTCATAAATTGGTAAGGGTCTTCTATTTCATTTTTTACTTCTAACATTATACCAAAATTTACCAAGCCATTATATTTTTCAGGGTCTTTGTATGCATGGCCATTAAAGGATATAGAATTAAATGTTATTTCAGGGGCAACAAAACAAGTACCTGAATTGACACAAAAACTCCTACCACTTACATTCTCATCAAACTTTTTATATAATTTAAAATCATATGCAATTTTAGATAATTCTTCAAAATAAGATAAATCTGTTTCATACCTAACACCTATTTGGGAGGGTCTTGGTTCTGTTTTTAGATTATATTTTTTAATTATTTTATCTAAAAAATCAACTCCTGCCTTACCTCCTGCTATTATTACTTTATCATAATTAATAGTTTGTAATGATTTGTGGGGCTGGTTTTTATGACTAGTTTTTGCTATTACATACTTAAATTCAAAGCTAATATCTGTCACTTCAGTATTATAATATTGTACTACACCTACTTTATCAAAAAATTCAAAAATATTTTTTACCTGCTGTCTACCATAATCTGTACCCAAATGCATGCAAGGTGATTGTCTAAGAGTGAAAGGACTATTTTTTAGCCATTGAGGTTCTTCTGTAGGCTCAGTATACATTATTTTTGAAGGGTCAGGATGATATTCTTTTATGTAAGATATTAATTGTTCTGCCAAACGTTCAGCGGTTTGAAGATCTACATATTTGGGGGTGAATTCTCCGCCTTGGGAAAA
>Ga0207421_10004335_pt1 | contig 16367 bp, 7 predicted proteins | sample SodLakKL_010_SED_4_FD_187542 | JGI IMG/M metagenome (GOLD analysis project Ga0207421, IMG submission 187542) | Alkaline sediment microbial communities from Lake Tanatar, Kulunda Steppe, Russia - 8KL_010_SED (SPAdes) (version 2) | ecosystem: Environmental > Aquatic > Non-marine Saline and... | reverse complement strand
CGAAGAGAATATGAACCTGGTTGGGAACCCTCAATTTAAATGACCATCACAGAGTATAAGTGGCATTAATGAGTTACTCAATCTTAATATGATTTATAAGTTTTCACCCCATTAAGCCATTCATATTCAACCTGGTTCTTATTTATTTGTTTTTAAACAAGGTTATCAAAAAAATCGGTTAACTCATAGTGACTAATGTATGGTAACTTAAATAAAAAAGGAATTTAAAAATGGCTAAATATAATCGAAGAAATTTTATTAAGTCTCTTGCCGCAGCTGGTATCGGTTCAAGTTTTATTGGCGGTTTTTCTGCTTTCGCAAAAGAGTCCAAAGTGCGAAAGAACACGTCAAAAATCGGCATCATTGGCTTGGATACCTCACATGCTGTTCATTTTACCAGATTTGTAAATGTTGAGGATGAAGGTACTGATTTCAAGGATTTCGACATAGTGGCGGCTTATCCTTATGGTAGCCGGAAAATCCCATCAAGTTATGAGAGAATTCCCGGATATATTGAAGATGTCTCAGAAATGGGTGTTGATGTCGTTGATTCAATTGAAGAGCTTCTGGATATGGTCGACTATGTATTACTGCTGACCAACGACGGTAATCCACGATATGAACAAGCCTTGCAAGTGATGGAAGCAGGTAAGACTATGTTCGTTGACAAACCTGTTGCCGCCAGCTTGAAAGATACTATCGCTATTATGGACGCATCTAGAGAGTATGATGTTCCCATATTTTCATCATCTGGTTTAAGATACGTTGAAACAACTCAATCTGTCCGAAATGATAATAAAGTGGGTAAAGTGCTGGGTGCTGACGCTTTCACTCCTTCTATAAGAGAAGAAACCCATCCAGATCTTTTTTGGTATGGTATACATGGTGTAGAGACTTTATTTACTGTGTTAAAAACCGGTTGTAAGCATGTAACTCGTAAAAGCAGCGAGCATACCGATATTGTTGTTGGTACGTGGGAAGATGAAGTTCTTGGTGTATTACGCGGCACAAGAGAAGGAAGCCGTGGGTACGGTGGAACAGCTTACGGAACAGATGATATACTGGTTCTTGGTGGTTTTACCGGCTACCATGGTTTAGTAAAACACTTTATTGATTTTTTCAAAACCGGGAATCCTCCTGTTAGCCTCGAAGAGACTTTGGAAATATACGCATTTATGGAAGCAGCTGATGAAAGCAAACGTCGTGGAGGTGATGCCGTGACTTTGGAAGAAGTAATTGATAAGGCGCGTAGCTGAGCTAATGAGGTAGGTTTGCTTTGGTTTCCAAAATGTATTCGTCCTACGAACCACGTGTTGACTTGAAGTTTTGAGGGTACATGAAAGCTTCCCCAGGAATGGGGGGGGCAGTATTATCGGAATATGCATCAGACACACTAGATGAAAAACTATCCGACCTTGACATTCTTGATTAAAATTACTAAGCTTACTTTAACTTAACCGTTAACTGCCCTGAATCGTTACACACACTGTTGAGGATACTGAAATAATAGCATCAAAGTGCCATTTTAAAGCAAATATATGCATTCAATTTTCATTACTTGTTTTTAACCGTAACCCTTGGTTATAGCAGATTCGCAAGTAAAATTTATCAATATTTAAGAAATGCCACGAAGTTTTATTGTGGTGGGTAATGATCATAAAAAAAGAGGAAGTGAATATGAACATGCTATACAAAATTTTAATGCTCGGCTTGTTAATCGGATTTGTCTTTACCGCAAATGCAAGCAACGCAGAACCTGTTGCAGTCAGCAACTGGTCTGAACTGGATGAGGTTCGGAATGATTTGGATGGTGACTATATTTTAACTGCTGACTTGGATCAAGAAAGTGACGGCTATGAAGGCATTGGAGATTCCTGGTCGCCTATAGAGGAGTTTTCCGGCACGTTTGATGGTGACGGCTATACGATCAGTGATCTGGTCTCCGAAGAAGGAGGTCTTTTTGGAGAGATAGACGGCGCCGTTGTAAGCAATGTGGGAATTGTAAATGCCGACATCAGCGGGGACGATGATAATATAGGTGTTCTTGTCAACTGGGCTCATAATGGCTCGCTGATAGAGAATAGTTTTGCAACAGGTGACCTTGTTGCCAGTGGCCGCTCTTCACATGGAGGCCTTTTAGGACGTACCGATGATGTTGAAACGACTATCAGACAAAGCTGGGCGAATGTAGATGTGACTGTAACCTATGAAAGCGATGACCATGATGCTCGCTGGACCGGTGGTTTGGCCGGATATATTCGTGAAGGCCTGATAGAGGATTCCTATGCATTGGGTGATGTAAACAGCCCCGGGGAACAGGTTGGTGGTTTGGCCGGTCGTGTTGGTCTGAGTAATACCCAGGGAGTCACTATTAATTCTTTCAGCACTGGGCAAGTCAGTGGTGATGATGCGGTAGGCGGTCTTATCGGAGGACTTGGTGCCGAAGATGCCGGATCGGAAGTGATAGCCAGTTTCTGGGATACCGAAACCTCGGGCATGGATGAAAGCGATGGTGGCGAAGGTCTGTCCACGACTGATATGCAGGACGGAATGACTTTTGCAGCAGCCGGCTGGGACATGGTTACAACCAACAGTCCGGAAGCGACATGGGGAATCAACCCCGACCATAATAATGGCTATCCTTTCCTGACTTGGCAAGGATATGATGCGGTACCAATTGAAATAGTGTTTGCAGGAGGTTTCGGTACCGAAGATGACCCTTACCAAATCGAAAACTGGGAACATCTGAATAATATACGTAATTATTTAGATCAACATTTTATCCTAACAGCCAATTTGGATGAGGACACCGAATATTATGACGAATACAATTCGGAAGAGGGCTGGTTGCCCATAGGCGATTTTAGTGATAATCCGTTCACCGGAGTTTTTGATGGTGACGGTTACACAATCAGCGATCTCAGCATACAGGATGATGGCAATACCTATGGTGGTTTGTTCGCCTACATCGAGGAAGCTGTAGTCAAAGATCTTGGCATACTCAATGCTGATATCCTTGGGTCTCATCACCAGGGTATTCTAACCGGTCGTGCAGATGACTCGGAGATAACGCGTGTTTATAGCACCGGAAGCGTTGAATCTACCGGCACCGTTAATATTGCGGGGCTGGTTGGCTCGCTGAGAGATGGCGGCGTGATCGACCAGAGTTGGTCAAACGCGGACATCTCGGTTACAATACATGATGGTGACCGAAGAAATACAGGCGGCTTGGTTGGTTATGTAACAGATGGTGCGGAGGTAACCAACAGTTACGCTCATGGCAGCGTGGAAGGTGGACGAAGAGTTGGCGGTTTGGTCGGTCTGGTTTCAAGTGAGTCGCTGATCTATAACAGCTATGCAACAGCCACTGCCGTTGGAGATGAAGACGATATTGGTGGCTTGATTGGTTATATTACTGAATCAGATGAGTCTGGATCATTTTGGGATGTAGAGGTTTCCGGTAACGATGAGAGTAGTGCCGGTACCGGATTATCGACCGAGGAAATGAAAGATGGCCAGACCTTTGTTGATGCTGATTGGGATTTCATGCTCAGACCTTTTGAAGAGGCTATTTGGGGTATCAATCCGGATGATAATGATGGGTATCCATTTCTCGCATGGCAAGGGTACACACCTGAGTCACTTGTACCGGCTTTTGCTGCTGGTGATGGTACCGAAGATGACCCTTATCAGATTGAGAGCTGGGAACATCTGAATAATGTTCGCGATTACCTTGATCAACATTTTGTTCTTACCACCGACTTGGATCAGGATAGCGAATTTTATGATGAATTTAATTCTGGCCAAGGCTGGTTACCCATAGGCGATTTTAGTGATAATCCGTTCACCGGAGTTTTTGATGGTGACGGTTACACCATAAGTGATCTCAGTATCCAGGATGAAGACAATACTTATGGTGGTTTGTTTGCCTACATCGTTGAAGGTGTAGTCAAAGATCTTGGTCTACTCAATGCGGATATCCTTGGCTCTCATCATCAGGGTATTCTGACTGGTCGTGCAGATAACTCGGAAATATTGCGTGTTTATAGCACGGGAAGCGTTGAATCCACCGGAACCGTCAATATCGGTGGATTGGCAGGTTCGCTTAGAGAAGATGGCGTGATAGACCAGAGCTGGTCTGATGTGGACGTCTCAGTTACGGTACATGAAGGTGATCGTAGAAACGCTGGAGCTTTGGTTGGTTACGTAACCGACGGCGCAGAGGTGACCAACAGTTATGCTTATGGTAGTGTAGAAGGTGGACGACGAGTAGGCGGTTTGGTCGGTCTCGTTTCAAGTGAGTCGCTGATCTATAACAGCTTTGCAACTGCCAGTGCCAGTGGAGATGAAGACGATATTGGAGGCCTGATTGGTTATATCACTGAATCAACAGAGACCGGATCATTTTGGGATGTAGAAGTCTCCGGCAACGATGAGAGCAGTGCTGGTACCGGATTATCGACCGAGGAAATGCAAATGATGAGCACCTTCCTTGATGCTGGTTGGGATTTCATTGGAGAAGGTGAGCAAGAAATCTGGGGCATCAATCCGGATGTAAACCAGGGTTATCCGTTCCTGGCTTGGCAGGGTTATGAGCATGCACCGGATGATGTGGTGGATGTAATCGAAATTGCAAGCTGGTCAGATCTTCATGATGTCCGCAATGACCTGGAAGCTCATTACGTTCTGACAACTGACCTGGATAGGAACTCCGAAGGATATGAGGATTACAACCTTGTCATTGTAGATGATGGCTGGGAATCAATCGCAGAATTTACCGGTACGTTTGATGGTAATGGCTATACCATAAGCGATTTGTCCAGTGAGATTGGAGGATTGTTTGAGGAAATCAAAGATGGAGCCACCATCAAAAATCTCGGGCTTATTAACGCCAATATATATAGTCCGACACACAACGCCGGAATTTTGGTAGATTGGGCTCACGGGGGTGCGCTGATTGAAAACAGCTTCTCCACCGGATCACTAATCGCCAGTGATCGAAATTCTCACGGAGGTCTGGTAGGACGTACCGATGATGAAGCTACCACCATACGTGAAAGTTGGTCTTCAGCCGATGTTACGGCTACTTACGAAAGAGAAGATAACAATTCGCGATGGACTGGTGCACTGGTTGGTTATGTTCGTGAAGGCTTAGTTGAAAATTCCTATGCAACTGGCAATGTAGAAAGCCAAGGCGACAGAGTTGGAGGTTTAGTTGGTCAACTTGGCCTGAGCACTACCCAGGGCATATTGAAGAACTCCTACAGTACCGGAGAAGTCAGCGGTCTTGATGATGTTGGCGGTCTGATTGGCGGCTTTGGTGGCGAAGATGGTGGATCGGAAATCACTGCCAGTTTCTGGGATACCGAGTCGTCAGGTATGGACGAGAGCAACGGCGGTGAGGGACTTACTACCGGTGAAATGAAGACAGAATCCATCTTTACCGATGCGGACTGGGATTTCGATAACGTTTGGGAGATGGATTCGGAGATCAACTACGGCTATCCGCATCTGCGCAATTCCGTTCATACAGACGTACCAGTTCCTTCCGAGATAACCTTTGCCAATATCGTTTGGCCGGATGAGGGCGAAATAGAAGAGGGTGAAGAATTCGATGTATTTGGCCGTGTACAAATAGGCAGACCCTTTGATGACCATGATTCTGACGATATTCAGGCATGGGTTGGTTACAACGAAGAAGATGTCGGACCTGATGCAGAAGGATGGACTTGGGTCGAGGCCGACTTAAATCCTGAATATGATGGATTTGGACATGAATATATGGCTGAAATAGGATCCGGTCTGGAAGATGGATCTTATTACTACATGAGCCGTTTCCAATATGAAGATCAGGATTATGAATACGGCGGATATGATCGTGGTTTCTGGGATGGAGAAACAAACATTTCCGGACGATTAACTGTAATTGGACCGACTGATGCCGAACAAATCAGTGATGTTCCGGATGAGTTTGGGTTGGACCAGAATTATCCAAATCCGTTTAATCCTGTGACAACAATCAACTATCAGGTACCCGAGTCTGAACATGTTACCATACAGGTATATAACGTGATTGGTGAACGTGTTGCAACACTGGTTAATGAAGTTCAAGATGCAGGACACCACAGTGTAGAGTTCGACGGTAGTCGGTTTGCAAGTGGTGTTTATATTTACAGAATGCAGGCAGGGGACTTTGTAGATGTACGCAAACTTACACTCACCAAATAAAACTTGAAAATAATCCTAATTTAGTTGGCAAAATGCGTGACTGTGATGTATGCAGTCACGCATTTTTTTCTAGATATATCGTAACGAATGTATACGTCACAACCTAAGTGACTTTTCATTTTAAACCGTATTACCTTTATATCGATTTGCACATTTCTTTACTGCTTTCATATACAGTTGATACTAATATCTTTAAAACAATGTTTAAAAAAGTCTTACTGTTATTTTTCTTCAGCTTTTTTTTGTCTCAAGTAGCTGATGCAACAGAAAAAAAGGTACTGGTAATTGGCCTTGATGGAATTCTTCCGGATGCAGTAAATAAAGAATACACGCCAAATTTGTATAGCCTTTTTGATAATGATTCTGGTTTGTTGGCATTTGGTTATACTCAAGATCTTACCTTTAGTGGTCCTAGCTGGTCAGCGACTTTTAATGGCGTTCATCATGATAGGCATGGCGTAACTACCAATAGTTACACCGGGCATGACTTTACGGATACACCGCATTTTTTGAAGCGTTTAAAAATGTTCGATCCAGATATATATACAGCCTCTTTGTTAACATGGGATCAGCTTCCAAACAATTTTAAAAAACCGGATGGCACTCCTTTTGGAGTGGATTCACTCGTTTTTCATGACAGGCACGAGGATAACGGTGATGTGAATGTGACTAAGGCAACAGTCGAATTGCTGAGATATCAGGACCCAGATGCGATTTTTTATTACCAAAACGATATTGATGCAGCCGGACATAGTTATGGATTTTCAATGGATATAGAAGAATATAGACAACAACTCCGTGTAACGGATCAAAGAGTTGGTGATGTCCTGGAGGCACTGAACAGCAGAACTGGTGTGACAGATGGGACGGAGGAGTGGCTTATTGTTGTCGTTTCTGATCATGGCGGACTGGGTACCGGACACCGTGGAAACTACTACGTACAACGATTCGTACCTATGATTCTTAGTGGTCCGGCTGTTGATATAGAGGATATGAACGTTCGTCCACGAGTAGTAGATGTTGCCAGAACTGTACTTTCGTTTATGGGTGTTCCAGAAGAGGAACAAGCAGACCTGGATGGTCGTAATCTTCTAGACCCGGTAAGTATGCCTGAGCCTGTTTTTGATACTAATCTTGTATTTAACGGAGATGCCGAGTTCGATCGGGGTGCTAAGGATAACTCTCTAGATCATGCTGTTTCTGGTTGGAGGGATCAGCAGTATACCGGGGCATATGATGGTTGGCATAGCATGACCGTTCTTCAATTACCTGAAGATGAAACACACATTGGTCCTGATGAAAACAAAATAGAACGCAAAGGTAGAAATGCCTTTATCGGTGGAAGTAAAGGAAGTTTTTCAAAAATCACGCAACATAGGGATCTGTCTCCTCTGGAAACCGATATTGACCAAAGAAATGTTAAATATGAATTAGACGGTTATCTCGGAAGAAAAGCTCGCTCCAGTGACAAAATGATGTTTATGGCAGTGTTTCTTGGTGAAAATAACGAAACTATTGCATCTGTAATGCTAAAAGAAGAAGAAATAAACAGAACTGATAAAACGGTTTTAAATTATGAGGAAACCGATGGAGTGGTGCCACCAGGTACAAGAAAAGTTGTCTTTTCATTATATGCTCTTGGAGATCCATCACAAGAAGGAGTGTATGCACTAGCCGATAAACTCTCTTTTGTTCTGAAAAAAAGGAACAATTAAAATTTAAAGGCGTTTACTTATTATCGGATAATTACTAATAAATAACCTATCAGCACAACTGCCATGTCTTTCATATCAAAAAAATATCTGCATTTTTTGTTGGTCATCTTAGTAATTGCTGCCTTGCCGGCATCTACTGAAACTAACATGGAAACGTCTCAAGCTTCTGGAATCTCTTCAGAGATCTCTCTGACTGCCAATGATGCCACACAAATTACAGATTCATCAGCTGTACTACGTGGTGAGATAAGTGGTATGACAACAGGCGATAGTGTAGAGGTTAAGTTCAAATATCGAGAGATAGGTATAGATTTTCAGGAAACGTGGTGGATTGGTGCTGATACACACATTGGCCGAACAGATGACTTGGCTGAGTTGGATTATTTACAAGATGCAGTTGAGGATGTAAATGATTTGGGTTTATCAGATTATGCAATCATTTTAGGTGACCTTGTTGAAGATGACCCACAATTTGTAGAACCTTTTGTAGATGCAATGGACAATCTGGATCATGACTGGACCTATGTCATTGGAAATCATGACTTCGATCGAGATGGAACGGGTGAGCGTGTAATGGATAGGGTTTATTTCAATAAAGACCTGGGTGGAGTACGTTTTCTTGCTTTTTCTGATGATGGTATGTGGAATGGTGGAGATGTCACACAAGGATATCAAACAGAAAAAAACCTGAAACAGGATCAGAACGATTGGCTTCATAATGAGTTAAAATCAGACCCGCAGGCTCCGACTGTTCTTATGTCACATCAAGGTTTAAGACGTATGTATGAGGTGGCCCATGACGACGGTCCTGATATCTGGGATAAAGACAGAAGAGGATGGCTTCAGGATGAATGGGATGATTATAACATTTTAATATGGTATCGCGGTCATCGTCACACCTGGTCAATGGAAGAAAATTACATGAATCATGATTTTGTGGATATTAGTCCTGGCGGCCTTTTAGATCCAACAGGCGGGGGTGTGTTTATGACGGTCACTGCCCGAGGCGGGACTACTACTATAACCACCCGGTTCAGGGATCATTTGAACAAAGAATGGATTTCTGTTGGTGGTTTTGATGAGCATACTAAAGTTATTCAAACGGATTATGAGCCTGATGATGAACCATCATGGCAAACCACGGCGCCTCAAACTGTATACGATTCCGAAAATTTCCATCATGTCCTGGAAAATTTGACAAATGGCAGCCAGTATGAATTCAAAGTTGTTGTTACTGAAAACGGAGAATCTGTAGAAAGTGATGTTAAAAGCTTCATCGCCGAAGATACAGCGCCTTTTTCAGTTTATGACTGGCATGACCTTAGCAATGTTCGTGATTTTTTGGAAGGAGATTATATTCTCAAATCTGATTTGGATCAGCAAACTGAAGGATATCATGACTACAATTCCGATGAAGGCTGGGACCCCTTAGGTGCCTACAGCAATAATCCATTTACGGGCAACTTTGACGGTGCAGGCTATACTATCAGCGGCTTGGTTATTGATCAGCCGGAACAAACATATTTGGGCCTTTTTGCCTATATAGATAAAGCGGAGATATCGGATCTTGGTGTGGAAGTTGAAATAACCGGTGATAACCATATCGGCTCCATAGCTGGAAGAATTGATCAATCACTTGTTACAAATAGCCATGCCCGCGGGAAGATTAGTTCAGATGGTACTTTGAACATTGGTGGCATGTTTGGTTCTGCTCGCTATGATGGGATGGAAATTTCTTCAAGCTGGGCATCCGTCGACATCGAGCACTCAGGAGACAGAAATGCAGGCGGGTTGGTTGGGTATCTGACTGCTGACGCTATTGTTACAGATTCCTACACTCATGGAATTATTATTGGTAATGATCAGGTTGGCGGAATGGTGGGACTGGCATCCAATGGTGGTACTATAAGAAACTCTTACTCTACAACTGAAGTCTCAGGAACCGGAAATAGTATCGGCGGATTAGTAGGTGCCGGAGATATCGTAGAGGATAGCTTTTGGGATACTGAGACTTCAGGAACCGATATCAGCGATGGTGGAACAGGCTTGACTACGGAAGAAATGAAAGAGGAATCTACATTTACTGATGCGGGATGGGATTTTGCGAATATATGGTCAATCATATCATTATTGAACAATGGTTATCCTTTTCTGATAAACAATCAACCTGAAGTAGTTCGAATATCAGATTGGTATGATTTAAATGAAGTGCGAGATCTGCTTGACGGAGATTATTTACTTGAAAATGATCTTGATGAGAGTACTCCAGGCTATGAAACGTTTAACTCCGATGGCGGATGGCAGCCGATTGGTGATATGAGCGATAGTCCTTTCACGGGAACCTTCGATGGACAAGGTCATACGATCAGCAACCTCGTTATAAACCGACCTAATAGTAACTACCAGGGATTATTTGCGTACATTAATTCAGCTGAAATCGTAAATCTGGGAATATTAGATGTCGATATTATCGCAAATAGCCATGTGGGGGCCATTGCTGGCAGAATTGATCAATCAAATTTGACAAAAACTTATGCAACCGGAAATATAAGTGTTGGAGGGGATGTTAATATTGGTGGTTTGGTTGGATCAGCAAGAGATTTTGGCATGGAAATTTCAAAAAGTTGGTCTAATGTAGAGATCGTTTCTTCGGGAGACAGGAATGTCGGAGGAATTGTTGGATATGTTACCAATGATGCCTTAATAATTGACACGTATGCTATTGGCAGTATTGTTGGTAATCGACAGATCGGAGGGTTGGTCGGACTCGCTTCAAGTGGCGCTTTAATAAAAAACTCATACTCTACGGGCAAGGTTGATGGACAGAGTAACACAGTCAATGTTGGCGGTTTGGTTGGTTCTGGAGAAATTATAGAAGATAGCTTTTGGGATGTAGAAACTTCACAAATATTCAGACATCTTGGTACACCAAAGCAAACAGCTGAAATGCAAACCGAGTCCACATTCACGGATGTTGGATGGGATTTCTCTGAGGTATGGAAAATGTTGAATATTAGCGATGGAGTTAGCGGTTATCCTATATTGCAGGGTCTTGACCGGGACATTCAACTAACGGAACATTTGCAAGCGTCTGATCCGGAGCTAGGTTATAGTCCCACTCAATTAGAATTCAGTGAAGTGGCTGTGGGTGATTCAGAAACAAAATCCGTCCAGCTATATAATAATAACTTGGGTCCTCTGGAAATCACTGAGATTTCTACTGATCCAGCTCAAATATTTAGCAATGATCATTCAAATATTAATAACCTAACTCTGAATTACGGAGATACTATAAATGTTGAAGTTACATTTTCACCAGATGAAATGGGTGAAGAATACGAAGGGTCGTTGGTAATTCAAAGTAATGATCCAGAAAATTCAGAAACAGAAATCTCTTTGACTGGTACTACAAAAAAAGATACCTATGCCGATAAACAAGAGGTGCCTGAGGAATTTGGACTCGAACAGAATTACCCGAATCCGTTTAATCCAGCTACCGTTATTCGGTTCGGTTTGCCTCAAGATGCTAATGTCGAACTTACAGTTTACACAGTAACTGGTGAAAGGGTGGCTACTCTCATTAGTGGAGAACACAAACAAGCAGGACATCATACCGTGACATTTGACGCTACCGGCCTGTCAAGTGGTATGTATATATACAGAATTATGACCGATGAATTCAGCAAATCGAGAGTTATGATGTATGTGAAGTAGGAAGATTATTCCGGCAGGTATTGCTTAAGAAAACCACTACCCAGGTTGAGATGATGATACTGGGAGTCCGGTAATCAATAAAAATCACATCAATGGGACTAATCAAATGTACTTATTTTATTAGTGTGACTAATTGAGATTGTGTACGCCCATCTGCTCGCAATACGACTATATACAATCCGCTGGCGATACTGGATGCTTCAAAGTTCACAAAGTTAGGTCCCTCTTCACGAGTCCCATCGACCAACGTTGTAACTCGTTCTCCCATCATGTTATAAACACGCAGGTCAACATGTCCGGACTCCGTCAAGTCAAACCGAATGGTGGTCTTCTCATCGAACGGATTCGGAAAAGGAGGGTGCAGCGTAATCTCATCAGCAACTTTTCCGGTACGGGAGTATTTTCCTGGATCATCCTTCATTTCCCATAAATCCATTTCTTTGACATTGGAAATCTGTTTCAATAGCTCTCCGGATGTATTCCCCCATCCGTAAATAAATCCTACCGTTACTACCGATTGAGGGTACAGCGTGTACGGGCCGGTGCTTATAACTGTGGAGATGTCCTCAGCACTGATGCCCGTGCGATCGGTCCCTGCTGTAAGTGCCAGAAATTTTTCAGGATCAGTAAATCCATCGTACTGCTCATCGTAGGGATCCCATTTTGTTCCAAACCGAAGACTGTCTGATCTGTCCTCTGCTCTGGACAAGGTCATCCCGGATTGATTGTCTATTGCAAGGGCACTGGCAAGATCCCCAGCAACGGATACCCCGACATAGGGTCGTCCATTTTCAGGAGATGTGTATAAAACGTGATTTTCTGAATCGAAATCTGTGCGATGGCCTGTTGAATTCCCGGTTTTCCAATGGTTGTATACCCCGAAATGCAAGTCACTGTACAATTGGTCACTGTTATTTCTAACATGGTAGATCAGAAGCAGTGTTTGGTCTATAGTAGATGTATGTGAAGTTATTGCCTCCAATTCAATACTGATATCATTAGCTTTCGGATGCCCGTATGATGCAAAGGAGGCCGTTGCCTTGTATGCATTTCGCAAGTCTGAGTGAAGATCAGTATAGGTGTTTTTGACAGGATGAAAATGACGTGAAATTCCGGTACTGTCACGCACTTGATTTATTACTACTTTTTCTCCGTCCCGGAATCCCCCAATCATCAACCCGGCTTCTGACAATACATTTTCATATATGTCCGGAATAAGACCAAGACCAACATACCGGCCCTTGGCATTCATGAAACCAATGCTTCCATCAGGCGGAATGGAGACAGTAAGCTTGTTATTTTCAAGTACACCATATAGCAACTCTTCATACTCGATAAAATGCTCAATTTCATACCTGTCATGATCCAGGTCATCCGTGGAAAGTGTTAACCGAAATTGAGGGACAATATCAAGCTGGTAATCGTCTTCAATTGAAATCGTAAATTCGATGGAAAAACGCTCACCGGGTCCAAGATTATTCTTTGTTGCGACTTCATTGAGCACCAAAGCTCCGGTTTGAAGGGATTCCAGCCGGAAATGTAACTCGGGAGAATCATTACCCAGATGAATTCCTTCTACGACAAGAGTACCGGTTTGCCCGGTATTAATTTTTTGTTCTCCGTCTTTAGTAAAGTGATAATCGGTAAAACTGATAACCGGAACGTCTTTGGTCAGTGCGTCGTACGCATCAATAACGCCATTTCCCAGTTTTCCAAGGAATTCAGGGTTGGGATTAGCATGATAAATTGATCGGGCCGAACCTCGAATCTGGTTGGCTATTTGCTGAGGCGGCCAATCCGGGTGTTCTGCTTTGATTAAAGCGGCGAGGCCACTAACCATGGGAGTTGAAAAAGATGTACCGTTTGAAGTTGTAAATCCGGGTGTCCAGTTTTGCAATTCCTCATCATATTCAAATGTTGTACCTAAAATATTTTTGCCTGTAGCAACTACATCAAGTTTTCGGCTGAAGTTTGAAAAATGAGCAAGTTTATCGTCAAACTGGTCAGTTACCGCACCGACTGAAAGGACGTCATCAAAAAGAGCAGGATAGGAGTCATTGGTCTCAACACCTTTGTTTCCTATGGCGGCGACTACCACTGACCCGGATTCCATAGCAAATGCAATGGCGTCTTCGCCAAAACGTGATCTGTCTGAGCCGTAAAAGCTGCAGTTGATGACATCGGCACCGTTTATGGCAGCATAAATAATGGCATGATATGCGAATGCTATAGTGTTGGGATAATTTTTGGTTCCACCGGCCTTCACAGGCATAAAACGGGTTTGAAATCCAACTCCGGCCATTCCAATGCCGTTATCTGTAACGGCTGCTGCAATTCCGGCAACCCGGGTTCCATGAGTACTGTAGTTTCCGACGGGATCGGCATTCTGCACCGGGGCTTCATCCGAGAATATATCCCCGGATTCCCAGAAGTTCCATCCTATAGTGTCGTTGGAAATTTCAAATTCATCAAAAAAATCGTTGGCTCTCCCGGGCTCCGGATTACGCCATAGGTTATCCTTCAGATCCGGATGGTCATAATAGACTCCTGAGTCAATGATAGCTATGACCACATCAGGAGACCCTGTTTGTAAAGCCCAGGCTCTGTTTAAATTCAGATAATCGAAATAATTATGACCCTCGGATCCTATATACGGATCGTTTGGAAGATATGTCTGGTGAGTTACAAATTCTGCGGTTTTGTGGACATAATGTGGTTCAGCATATATAACCCCGGGTTCATTTTCCAATTTGGAGGAGAGGGTCTTCGGGTCATCTCCGGACCCAAACCTGATGCTGTAAGTATGTTGCAGCGCATGAGCCATTTCAAGAGACTTCTGAGAAATTTTACCATTTGAAATATGCTCCTTATGCAGCTCATAAAGAGCTGCCGATCCAAAAACGGGTCTTGCTGAAATCAGGTCATAGTCATCTAACATGTTTTGCAGCGATGATGGAAATAGCCTTTCTGCTGATGCATATTCTTTTGATGTAGCAGCCTTGTTGAAATCGGTTTGCGGTTCAACCCTGACCATCAATTGCCCGGGAAGATATTCACTATCCGGTATTTTGCCTTCGGTTAACTCAGGTATCCCAACCATAAAGAGGAATAAGAAAATCAGAAAGGGGATGGCTGGGAATCTCATAAATTACATGTACTTGATGCAAGTACTATGGGTTTTTGCGATATCACATTCCAATAGTATATGTAAAAAAACAGAAGCTAACATGAAAAACGATCAGAATTGCACTTTTGGTACCGTTTGGGTAACATCAAACAAGCAATCACATTGGATAGCAATCGCAACAAAGCTTATCACCAGAAATTAGCTTGGAACACCATCCCCATATAAAACATTTTATTCATGAAGGAGCACAGAAAATCATTACTATTTTAATGGTTTCGGCAATTATAATATTGGTAATTCCACCAAAGAGTATAGCCTGCAGCTCTTTTAATTCACTTCCGGATCATGACATTCCTGGCATTTCAATGAAGACCAAAGGTATGAGCTCAAGCGGCTATATGGAAAATGCAACCGGCCTGAAGAGCAAGTCAAGAGCACGGATTCACTCATTGGTATTCACAGCGGCTCCAGTAGGATTGTCACGGGTTGCATCCACCGGATGGAAATTATCAGACCAAAGCATAGCATCCATGATTTTGTTTGCTTCAGGATCCGTGATTGGACCTTCAGCCGGCAGTATTTATGCAAATGACTGGGGAATCATTGGTACAGGTGTCATTATTCGCTCATTAAGCCTGGCATTTTTGGTAACAGGTTCCTTTTTGAACGAATATGATGATCAACATCTGCAGGGCATTGGACGGGTAATGCAGCTTGGCGGATTAGCTTTCCATGTTGGTCGTGCAACTTATGATATTTTTATCGTATCAGCACACTCAGTTGAGTACCATAATGCAAAAGTTAAAATGGGAATCGGAGTATCTTCACTCAGATCTTTTGAAAAAAATGCAACAAAATATCCGGAGCTTCAAATACAGGTTCCTTTTTAAGAGCAGTAATTATTTTGCAGAATTTAGCTTTTTGTTCGTTAGTCACATAACGATGTGATGTGGTACCCTAAAGCAGGACACCTGAAATAACCAACAGAAACGGTATCTTGGAATACCACAAAACCAGGTGTCTAATATGAAAGAAAACAAACCCCGCAGAACCTACCCCATTGAATTCAAACAACAGGCTGTGGAATTGGCTCTGGCCTCCGGAGATGTCATGCAAACGGCCAGAGATTTGGGTGTTGATCAAAGTATCCTTCGAAAATGGGTGAAAAGATATAAGAACGATGCTGAGAATGCTTTTCCCGGCAGTGGCACTCCCCGGGACAAGGAAATGGCTGAACTGAAACGGAAACTGGCAAATCTGGAACAGGAGAACGCCATTCTAAAAAAGGCCGTCGGTATCTTTGTACCTCGCTCACGTTGAGATACCGTTTTGTTGATCAAATGAGTGAGCAATTTCCGATTACAAGCCTTTGCAGAGTCATGGAAGTCACCAGAAGCCGATTTTACAGCTGGCGAAAACGCAGAAACAACACGGACAGATCCAGCCGTGATGGCGAGATTGTCGGCTTGATTCGGGATCTGCGCAGCAACAAGCGGTTCCGCTCGTTCGGCACACGGCGTTTGAAACCCCTTCTGGAAGATTTGGGAGAAATCATCTCCCGCAAAAGACTTCGGCGATTGATG
>Ga0207421_10004334_pt1 | contig 16368 bp, 14 predicted proteins | sample SodLakKL_010_SED_4_FD_187542 | JGI IMG/M metagenome (GOLD analysis project Ga0207421, IMG submission 187542) | Alkaline sediment microbial communities from Lake Tanatar, Kulunda Steppe, Russia - 8KL_010_SED (SPAdes) (version 2) | ecosystem: Environmental > Aquatic > Non-marine Saline and... | reverse complement strand
GCCAAACCCGGTATTTGCCCTTTTCAAAAGAACCGGTTTTGAGGTATGATTATAAAAATATGCGTTCCGGCCCCCAATCGGGCAGCCATTGATTTAAAACAATCACGCAACCAGGGAGGAATAATCAGTGTACAAAATTGCAGTCATACCGGGCGACGGAACCGGTACGGAACAGGTCCAGGCCGGCATGAGGGTCCTGGAGGCCGCCCAGGACAAATTTGGCTTTAAACTTGACCCGGTCCAGTACGACCTGGGCGGGGAAAGGTATATGCGAACCGGAGAAGTTTTGCCGGAAAGCGTCCTGAAGGAGCTAAAACAATTCGATGCCATTTTTTTAGGGGCCATCGGTCACCCTGATGTCCGGCCGGGCATCCTGGAAAAAGGGCTTTTGCTTAAGCTTCGCTTTGAGCTGGATCTTTACATCAACTTAAGGCCGGTCAAGCTTTACCCCGGTGTCTTTACCCCCATAAAGGACAAAGGCCCAGAAGATATCGACCTTGTAGTGGTCCGGGAAAATACGGAGGGGCTCTATTCCGGTGCCGGCGGTTTCCTGCGCAAGGGCACTCCCCAGGAAGTAGCAGTCCAGGAATCGGTTAATACCCGCTTTGGGGTGGAACGCTGCCTCCGCTACGCCTTTGATTACTGCCGGGCCAAGCGCAGTCGAAAAAAATTGACCCTGTGCGGCAAAACCAACGTCCTGACCTATGCTTTCGATTTATGGGAACGTGCTTTCAGTGAAATCGGGCCGTCCTACCCTGAGGTTGAACGCGATTATGCCCACGTGGATGCAATCTGCATGTGGATGGTAAAAAACCCGGAATGGTTTGATGTCATTGTTACCGACAATATGTTTGGCGATATCATTACCGATCTGGGAGCTATGATCCAGGGCGGCATGGGCATTGCCGCCGGTGGGAACCTCCATCCGGGCCGGGTTTCCATGTTTGAGCCGATCGGGGGTTCCGCCCCCAAGTACACCGGCAAGGGGATCATTAACCCGATGGCTTCCATCTGTGCCGGGGCGATGATGCTCGATTTCCTGGGCCAAACCGAGGCGGCCGAAAAAATCGAACAGGCGGTGGCCGAAGTTTGCAGTAGCAGGCTAAAATCACTCAATGCCGGCGAAATGGGCTACAGCACCACCGAGGTGAGCGAACTGGTGGCAGAACAGCTTTAAATTTTATCTGCTAGATCAGTTCTCCGCGGCCGACCATGATCACCCGGCCTCCGACCGAAACCGAAATGGCGCCTCGATCGCTTTCCCGGGCCTTGAGCAGGAGCAGCGAAGGGCGCCCTATTTCATAGCCCTGCTCCACCCTGAGATCCAGCTCCGGCTTCCCGTAATAGCGGTTCTTGACCAGGTAAGCAGCCAGGCAGCCGTTGGCGCTGCCGGTGGCCGGGTCTTCGGCAATCCCGTGATAAAGGTCGAACATCCGGGCATTAATCTGGTTGGCCTGGTTGTATGCTTCCGGACAGAAGACAAGGATGGATTTAGCCTCGGCCCGGTCGATCAAGTTCTGATAGCCCCCATTGTCGATCCGGCAAGATTTGACCGCATCCAAACTTACCAGAGGCACTATGATAAAGGGCAGGCCGGTTGAAACTTCCTGCACGGGGAAGCTCTGATCGATCAGGTCCTGATCGATGTTTAGGGAGGCAGCTGCATCTTCACGGTCAAAAGTACGGCCAAAGCTTGGCTCCACCTGCCGCATCCACAATTCTCCCGGTTTGCCGTTCTCATAGCTAAAGCTGACCGGAATTTGGCCCACCTTCAGGTTTAAATTGACCTCCTCCACTTGCTTGCCGATTAATTCCTGCTGGATAATGAAGGCAGTGCCCAGGGTCGGGTGACCGGCAAAAGGCAGCTCCTGGTCCAGGGAAAAAATGCGCACGTCATATCCACCTTCGCGCTCCTGGTCGGACATGATGAAAGTTGTTTCAGAGTAGTTCATCTCCCGGGCGATATTTTGCATCTCCGTATCGGTAATGTCGAAGGCGTTTCTTACCACGGCCAGCTGATTTCCGGCATACCTGGTTTCAGCAAAAACATCGACCAGGTAAAACGGGTGAGACATATAAATCCCTCCTTGTTTGTTGTTCATTGTTTGTTGTTCATTCCTGCTTCTATTAATCAAATTACCCCTGCCAAAACTCAACAAATACAAGCAGCCTTCTTTATCCAAGATTGCGGCCGCAAAACTGCCTGTGGTTTCTTTCTATATCCACACCCGGTTTACCTACTTAACGTTTACACAACACGCACTTTCGCCTGCACCTGCCTGAAAAGGGTGTTTCCTTATTTAGGTACCGCCCGGCTCCGAACCGAAGACTGTTGTTTATTATCAATAGCACTTACGTTTATTATGTCCATTTTACTTTACACTTATTAGACCGATGCTCTTTTTTTTACCGGCGCAACCGCCATTAAGCAAGGCTTTTTTTACTGTAAAGCCCGGCAATAAATTGGCATAATATTTGCTTTTTAATTTATTACAACATTATATTGACAATTCGATTAACTGGCGCCCTACAGGAGGAGGTCAAAATCATGAATTTCTCTCTCAGTGAAAGCCAGGTTTTGATCCAGCAGACGGTGCGCGAATTTGCTCAAAATGAACTAGCTCCCATTGCCGCAAATTTAGATCGGGAAGCCCGTTTTCCTCACGAAATTGTTAAAAAAATGGCTGAACTGGACCTGTTTGCCCTGCCCTACAGTGAAGAATATGGAGGAACCGGGGACGGCTGCCTGGCTTACTGCCTGGCCGTTGAGGAAATATCCCGGGCCTGTGCTTCTACCGGCATTACTTACGCCGCCCACTGCTCGATCGGCACCGACCCCATCTACCTGTTCGGAACTGAAGGCCAGAAGCAAAAATGGGTGGTTCCCTGCGCCAGGGGTGAGATGCTGGCTGCTTTTGCCCTGACAGAACCGGATGCCGGCTCCGATGCCGGGGGGACCAAAACCACGGCCGTCTTGAAGAACGGCGAATGGGTCATCAACGGCAGCAAATGCTTTATTACCAACGCCACCCATGCCGGAGTCATAGTGATCTCGGCTGTCACCGAGCCGGGACAGGGGACAAAAGGGATCAGTTCTTTCATTGTACCCCGGGATACTCCCGGCCTGGCTGTGTCAGAGCCTTACGAAAAACTGGGGTTGCGGGCCTCAAACACCGCTGAACTGCACTTTGACGACATGCGCCTGCCTGAAGATCACCTGCTGGGAAAGCGAGGTGAAGGTTTCAAGCAATTCTTAAAGGTATTGGACGGGGGCCGGATCAGCATCGGGACCCTGGCCCTGGGCATTGCCCAGGCTTCCCTGGATGCCTCCCTCGATTATGCCCGGGAAAGGAAGCAGTTTGGCCAGCCCATTTCCAAGTTTCAGGCCATCCAGTTCAAGCTGGCCGATATGGCCACCTCGGTTGAACTGGCCAGGCTGGCCGTTTACCGGGCGGCCTGGTTAAAAGACCAGGGCCTGCCCTTTACCAGGGAATCTTCCATAGCCAAACTGTATGCCGCCGAAACAGCGGTCAAAGCGGCCCTGGAAGCGATTCAGATCTTCGGCGGTTACGGCTACATGAAAGATTACCCTGTGGAACGCTACCTGCGCGACGCCAAGTTGATGGAAATCGGAGAAGGCACATCTGAAATACAGCGCCTGGTCATTGCCAGGCAGTTAGGTTGTTAATAAATATATTTCTTCAAGGAGGGATTAACAGAAATGACTAAAAAAGTGGCCATCGTCGGGCTCGGTTTTTCCGGTTTTGGAACCACTACGCCCGACCTGTCCTACCGGGAAATGATCTTTGAAGCCGCAACCAGGTGCTACGAAGACGCTGAAGGGATCCATCCCCAGGCGATTGATTCCTTCGTAGTTTCTTCGGAAGACTTCATGGAAGGAATCAGCATTGCCGACGAGTATGTACCCGACCAGTTGGGCGCCGTGCTCAAGCCGGTCCATTCCATCACCGGTGACAGCCTCCAGGGGCTGGCTTCCGCCATGATGCAGATCAAGACCGGGCAGCAAAGCATCGTTGCCGCTTCGGCCTTTTCCAAGGTTTCCAACCTGTCCCACCACGAACACCTGGTCAGTTACGCCACCGACCCGGTTTATATCCGCCCCTTTAACGAAAATCCCTATTTTATCGCCGGGCTGGAGATGAACCGCTACCTGCACGAAACCGGCACCACCAGGGACCAGTGCGCCAAGGTGGTCCTGAAGAACAGGTACAATGCCCTGAAAAACCCGGGCGCCCACTACGGGGCCAGGCTGGAGCTGGAAGATGTCACCGGAGCGCCTGCTTTAAGCTACCCGCTCGGCATTTATGACATGAGCGGCCACCTGGACGGCGCAATCGTGGTTCTCCTGGCTTCCGAAGAAAGGGCCCGGGAACTGACCGATAAACCGGTTTGGATTAAAGGCATTGGCTGGGCTACGGATACACCCAACCTTGATTCCCGAATTGAAGGTATGGGCTCTGCCGTTTATGCCAAACTGGCGTCACAACAGGCCTACCGGATGGCAGGTATCAACAATCCCTTTAACGAGATTGATTTTGCTGAAATAGACGACACCTTCTCCTACAAAGAACTGCAGCACCTGGAAGCGTTGGGCCTGTGCGGCCCCGGTGAAGCCGGCAGGTTGCTGGAGTTGGGCTGTTTCGGGCCGGACGGCGATTTTCCAGTCAACGTGTCCGGAGGCAGCCTCGGCGCCGGCTACCTGCACGAAGCGAACGGTCTGCAGCGCCTGATGGAAGTTGTCCTTCAACTGCGCGGCGAAGCGGGCCCGAGGCAGCTTCTTGATGTAGAAACCGGGCTTGCTTTTGCCTGGCGGGGAGTGCCAACCGCAACGGGCGCCGCCGCAGTTATAAGCACCCGTCCTTAATAATTTCAAGGAATTGGAGGGTTGAATGATGAGAAAAGTAGCTATCGTGGGTGCCGGCATGACCAAATTTGTGCGCCGGGCCCTTGAAACACCCAAAGAACTGTCCTACCAGGCGACCAGGGTCACACTCGACAGCTGCGGTCTCACCCTGGACGATGTGGACTGTATCGCCCACGGTACCGCACCGGACGCTTTTGACGGCCTGCACCAAAACGGCGAATACATGGTCGACGGCTGCGGAGGCTGGAACAAACCGACCATGCGGGTTTATGTCGGCGGCGGAACCGGTATCCACGCCGTGGTCCACGGCTGGCACCACGTCGCATCCGGCCTGTTCGACACCTGCCTGGTAGTCTGCGAAGAAAAGATGTCCAGCGCTCTGCCGCACGCCCAGGCCTTTTTCCTGACTATTTTCGACTCGATTACTGAAAGACCGCTTGAACCAAACCTGCTCTGGATTTTCGCCCTGGAAATGAACCGCTACATGGAACGCTACGGCTATACCAAGGAGGACATGGCCCTGGTGGCGGTCAAAAACAAGCAAAACGGGCTCAAGCACCCGGCTTCGCAGTTTTCGGAGGAAGTGACCGTGGAGGATGTGGTCAATTCGGAGATGATGGCCTACCCGGTCAGCAGGTTGGACGTAAGCCCTGTTTCAGACGGCGCCGCCGCTGTTTTGCTGGCCTCGGAGCGGGTGGCCAGGCGTCTCACCGATAAACCGGTTTGGATCGAAGGGGTGGGCTGGAGCCTGGACACCGCCTACTGGGCCACAAGGGATCTATACTATCCCCGCTACACCGATACAGCCGCCCGCATGGCCTATGACATGGCCGGGATCAGGGAGCCGGACAAAGAGATCCACGTTGCCGAACCGTACGATCCGTTCGATTACAAGGCTCTTCATCACCTGGAAGGCCTGCAGCTCTCTCCGCGCGGCAAAACGGTAGAACTGCTGCGCGACGGCCATTTCGACATTGACGGCAACCTGCCCATGTGCCCATCGGGCGGCCTGCTCGGAGTGGGCAACCCGATTGCCGCCGCCGGAACTATGAAGGTCTGCGAGCTGTTCTGGCAGCTGCGGGGAGAAGCGGACCAGCGGCAGGTGCCCGGCAATCCGCGCCGCGGTGTGGCCCAGTCCTGGGGCGATCTGATGCAGGTCAGCTCGGTTGTCGTAGTCGGCAATTAGAATCAATAACTTTAACCGGTTTAAGGAGGGTTTTTGATGGAAGATACAATTAAAGTAGCCGGAGGCACCGGCCTCACGGCGGATGATATAAAATCAGGCAAAATATTCCTTACCGAAGACAGCCTCGACTGCGCCTATGCCTGGGATACCGGGGTGGCTGTCAACCGCTACCTGGCTGAATTAAAGCAGGGCAGAATCATCGCCACCCGGTGCAAAAAATGCAAGCGGATCATGCTGCCGCCCCGACTGTTCTGCGAATTGTGCTTTATTCCCTGCAGCGACTGGCAGTATGTCCAGGACACGGGGATCGTCAACACCTTTTCGATCTGCCACGTCCACTGGGATGCCACCCGTATCGGCAAGGACGAAAAACCGCACCTGCCGGCAGTGATTGAAATTGACGGGGCCTCAGAAGGGATGGGAATCATGCATCTCCTGGGCGAGGTAGAACCGCAAGAGATAAAAATTGGCATGAAGGTTAAAGCTGCCTGGAAGCCGGAAGCAAAGCGAACCGGTTCAATCATCGATATTAAGTATTTCAAACCGATTTAGGGGAGGGGTGAATATGGGCATACTGGAGCGAAACAGCCGGAACATTGACAACCGCTACTGGAATCCCGGCATCAAAGCTTTTCCGGTTAAGAATATCTATACCGCCGGGGTGGCAGGCCAGCGCTTTTTTGAAGAGTTAAAAGAAAATGGTAAAATTTATGGCTCTAAATGTGAAAAATGCGGCCTGACTTACGTTCCCGCCCGCATCTACTGCGAAAAGTGTTTTAACCACCTGGCAGAAAAGGGCTGGGTGGACGTTGGCACCGAAGGCACAATCTATTCCTACACCCTGGTCTGCAGGACAAAAAGCGGCGGCCCGAAAGAAGAGCCGGCGATCATGGCCGCAATCATGATTGCCGACGGGCTCCTCATTCACCGCCTGGGTGATTGCAGGGAAGAAGAGCTGGAAATAGGCCGGCCGGTTAAGGCGGAGCTCAAGCCTAAGCAGGATAGAACAGGCGGTATTGAAGATATAAAACACTTTAAGCCGCTTTAACCTGATTAATTTGCGGCATTCAAAAACCCCGGTGGCGGTAAAGCTGCCGGGGTTATTCAATGCGGTATACATATGCAATTTCTACAATCTTCTTGACACCGGTTTATCTTTTATCCTCAGCAAGCCGGTTGTAATCACCGTCCCGGCTGCGCTTGTTTCCATTATCGCCCTGGGTCAAGTATTTCAAGATTTTGTTCAGTTCGAAAACGATGATCAAGACCCCGGGAACAAATATCAGCAAAATCAACCCCTGCGTAGTCTGAACAAAATTTAACAGGTACCCCACATAGGGCACGGTAAAAGTGACCATCCCGACCACGTTTTCAGCAGGTACCGGGCTGGGGTCGTTGACATTATTGGCATCGCCGCGGGTAATAAACCGGAGGCCGTCGTCTCTTTGAATTTCCACTATTCGGTGAGTGGTCAGGGATTCGGGGTTGTTGGGGCTGCGAAAAGTTATAATATCGCCGACAACGAGCTGTTCCGGTTCCATTTCCCTGACAAAGGCCAGGCTCCCGGTGTCAAATTCGGGGCTCATGCTGCCGCTTAAAACAATGTACATCTGGTAACCGCCCACCTGGGGAACACCGCCGGTAATTCTGCTCTGGATCAGAAAAAAGGATAATCCGGCCATTACCAGGAGCAGAATAACGAACAAAATGTTGCCGAAAATGGAAAAGAAATCTTTGAATCTGCCTCTCGATTTCTTCGTTTTCCTTAAGCGGCTTTGGCCTTCCTGCTCTTCTTGATCATCATCTTCAAATCCGCTGTCGTCTTCTGTACTTTCGGTTTCGTATTGTTCGGAATCCTGAACCTCCAGCTCATCTTCCGGTTCTTCCGTTTCGTCCTCCTGATCTTCGCCAAATAAAAACTCATCAGCTGATTTACCTGGCAAGGATGACTTCCTGCGAATTTCTTCCTGGCTAATTTGAGGCCCACTGGGGTAAAGATCTTCGTCATCCTCCTCGTCAAGGGCTTCATCATCATAAGCGGCAGGGAAAGGATCAGAACTTCCTTCTTCTTTAAATAATGTCTCTTCTTGTTCCCGGTCCGGCTCTTGATCAATGGTTGCAAAACCTGCTCCGCCCTCACCTGGTTCATCAGGCTTTTCAGCTCCCGGCTCATCGTCGAACAGATCATCAAAAAACTGCTTGTCTTCAGCCAGAGGTAAAGTTGGTTCAGACTGATCCTCAGGCTTGGATTTTCCTAAAAATTCGTCGGCAGGCCTGACCACATCGGGTGCCGGTTCCGAATCATCCGGCGCTTTTTCCTCAAATAAACTTTCCTCTTCATCCTGGTCCGGAGATTCTTCTTCAGGACCTGCTTTAGCGTCGAAGATGTTGTCTACATCATCAAATAACTCGAGTAAATCCTCTTCACCTTCTTCCTGCTTTTCATCCGGCAGAGATTCTTCCCCCTGATCGGTCCCGTAAGTATCGTCAAACAAATCCGGTTCAGGAAACTGTATTTGCCGGGAGGTTTCATGATCCGGTACTTCCTGATCACCGCCCCCCTGGGTGCTGTCGAAGTCCATTTCATCAGGCCCGTAAGGCTGCTCCTGCTCCGGTTCAGGCATTTCCATTTCTTCGTGTTTATCTTGTTCAGTCTGCTCACCAAGCAGGTCCAGGTCATCGAAAAAATCGATCTCCTCTTCAGCCTGCTCTTCGCTGCCTTCAGCAGGCTCAAACTTCAGCTCCGGTTCGCCTGGTTTCTCTTCTTCGAACAGGTCGATGTCTTCATCTTTCCCGGTGCTTTCCTGATCGGCTCGATGATCCGACTCTGTATCAAGCAGGTCTTCCTCGGTTATCCCCGAGTATTGCAGGATATCCTGATCATCATCCGCATATTCTGAAGCATCTCCAAACTCATCTCTATCCTGAGCCTGGTCCGTTGTTTCAGAAGCAGCATCTACCGGGTAATCCTGGTATCCCCCGCCTTCCTCACTTTCAGCCGCTTCTCCCGCAGCATAGCGATAAGATTCATCACTATCCCGGCGAAGCTGCTTTTTCTTTCTGGTCGCAATCCGGAGCCGGGCAACTAAGTCTTCCTTTTGGATCGGCTTGACCATGTAATCATCTATTCCCCCGAGCTCTATTGCGTTGTTCAGCGCGTCATAATAGTCGGAGTTAATTAAGGCCATTATATAGGCATCCTTGTTTTTTGAGCGCAGCGAATCAAACAAACCTGCCAGTTCGCCTTTTACCAGCTCAAAATCAATGATTACTATATCTGGCATTAACTTATCCGCAACTTTAAGCAACGTCTCCTGTGAGAAGCAATTGACAACATCGGTTTCTTCAGAACCCTGGTCGATCAATTCCTTTAAATCCGAAGAAGATATTAACTTATGGTCTACCAGAAGCAGGTACATGATACCCCTCCCTTTATGGAGCAAAACATTTTGTTCTATTATAACAGAAACTATTCGTAAAATTCTACATCTATACGCTTTTTACCGGATAAAATATGCCTGAAACATGTTTTTTAGCCTTTTTTACTTAGAAAAGAGCCCCGGTAGTGGAGGACCGGAGCTTCTTTTCTGGACAAGCATGCATCACTTAAGTAATGAAGGAGGGATGCAGCTAGCGTATGGCATTACTCCAGGTTGCACTTAAGCTTCCACCTGTGTAATTAACCCTGATCGATTGGTCGCTGTAACTTTCCACTACATGCGACGGATGCGGGAGCTCACCGAAATACTGGAAGGTTAAATCTACCGGAAACCAGCCCGAGCCTTCAACATAGAACTCGGCCCAGCTGTGACGGGTGCCCGCCAGGGAACCGGGAGTCATCGGCCCACGCTGCGACCGGGCAAAACCGATTACTTCCCGGGCCTGGATACCTAATTCACGGCTTTTGTTGATGAAACCCCTGGCCAGTGTGCGGCAGTTTCCACTGCCTGCATACTCTTCGTAGGCCTTTCGTGCTTTTTCAACAGTTTCATTGCTTGAATTGATTGATACTGTTCGAACGGCTATATCGAATTCTGCGACTATTGTTTTGGTCTGTCCCGGGGACAAATCACCAATATTAAAAGTGTGAACCCTCCCGGATGTTGAAACAGAGCTGTAATTTACTGATCTTAAGGTTGTTGTTTGATACGGGGAGTTGTTTTCCAGTAAAGGCACTGAAACTCTAACATTGCGGGAGGTGTTGCTGCCATTATTGGTGACGTCAACCTCCATCCTGAAGGTATAATTGCTTGTGCCGCCCCAGGAGTAAGATACCGAGGGCTCCGGCTCAGGTTCCGGCTCCGGCTCCGGAGTTTCCTCTTCTTGAGGCTCAACAGCTTCAACGGCTTCTACTGCCGCTTCGGTTTGCGGAGCGGCATCAGGATCTTCCTGGTTGGTTCCCACCGGGAGGCTTTGAGTCTGTTTACCTGTACTGCCATCGTCTGATTCTTGTCCGGATTTGTTGCTTTCCTCCTCCGGTTTTTCATCTTCTACTTCGGCATTAGCCTCATCCTGGTTAGAATCTTCACTGACGTTTTCAAGCTGTTCAACCCCATCTCCACTTGAGTCACTATCTTTTCCACTGGTATCATCTTTCGAATCATCCTCTCCTTTAGCGAATGATTCTTCTGTCTCAGCAGCCTGCTCATGGCTTTGCTTGTCCGATTCCGGTTCGGCCTGTGCGCTTGCACCATTTAGAACAGCCTCCACTTTGCTGCTCACAATCACGGCTCCATCCTCACCTGAGATAAGGGCAAAACCTGCGGCCGTCAGAAGCGCCAGTACTGTCAGACAGATAAATGCACTTCTTGTCCATCCCAATCTCTTCATCAAAAAGTCCCTCCTTCAGAGGGACCGACAAAGTGAAACAAATAAAACCCGTTTCGGAGGCCAGGCTGTCATAGCTCCCTGTGGAGCCTTAGACCCTGTGGCTTTGCGTCCCCGCCTTTCGGCAGGTTTGCCTTTGTCGGTCAGGCTTAGTTATGATGCCCTGTCAGGGCCTCATATTTTAAAAATCAAAGCCTCTACGCTGCAATTTCGTGGTGAAAATAAGAAAACCCGTTTCGGAGGCCAGGCTGTCTTAGCTCCCTGTGGAGCCTTAGACCCTGTGGCTTTGCGTCCCCGCCTTTCGGCAGGTTTGCCATTATCGTGCAGGTTTACCTCTACGAATGCTTAATTCAAGTATATGTCAATCTAACTGATTTGTCAACTTTTCTACCGGTGCTTTTCGTTAAATAATCAATAATATTGAAACTTAGGGAATTTATTTAAGAGGAAGATAAAGCTGCGAAAAGTTTTAAGGTAAATATCAGTCGAGATTTTCCTCGGCCCGGCGGACGTTCTCCAGGTGTTCTTCATAGGTGCGGGAAAAATAGTGTTCTCCACTGTCGTCGTACTTGTAGTTGTAAAAATAGTATTCAGTCTCTTCGGGATAAAGGGCAGCCCTAATCGACGCTTCACCGAATGCGGCGATCGGGCCCGGGGGAAGGCCTTCATTCTGGTAAGTATTGTAGGGAGATTCTACTTCCAGGTCATCATAAGTCAAAAATTCTTTTGTTTCACCTAAAATGTATTGGATGGTGGCATCTATCTGCAGAAGCTGGCCTTCTTCAAGACGGTTGTAGATTACTCCTGATATAAGGGCCCGTTCATGATCAACCCGGGCTTCCTTTTCTATGAGGGAGGCAAGAGTCATAACTTCATGCAAGGAAAGCCCCAATTCCTCCATCCTCTGCCTGTATTCGTCATTTATAATCCTGTCGGTCCGGCGCAACATCAGCATGACAATGTCTTCTGCACCGGCGTCAGTGTAAATTTCGTAAGTATCAGGAAACAGGTACCCTTCGAGCAAGTAGTCAATGTCGGTACCATCAATCTCTTCCAAAAAAGGAACTTCAGCTACCATTTCCGCCGGGGGCTCGGCGGCAATATCCAAAAACCGGTTTTCTTCGACTAAACCTTCTTCGTCAAGCCTGACGGCCATATCTTTGATCATGTAACCCTCAGGAATGGTAAACCAGATCGTTTCGGCATAGACGTCCCCGGCCTGGATCTTTACCACAATTTCCTCCACGGTCATGGAAGGGCTCAGGTTATACTGTCCGGCAATGAAGTCCTGAGCCAGGTCATGGCGGTGGACATAGATCCGAAAAACCAGCTCATTTTGAATCAAGCCTTCATCGTAAAGGGTGGCGGCAATAAACCCGGTATTGGCGCCGGGAGGGATATCTACCACCTGATAGTCATTTACCGCCTCAGGGGCAGCCGGTTCCAGCATTTGGTTATAGTAATAGTAAGATCCCGCAGCACCAGCCGCCACCAGGACCAGGATTATCAACATCCCAATAAATATACGTCTGCACACTACCGGCTCACTGTCTCCTCCAGGTCCATATTTAGATCAGCTGAATTTTAGGACAACCCATCGTCTTCGTTGTCTTCAAGGGTCTGCAGCCGTTCTTCCCACTGTTCGGCCACCCTGTTCCATTCGGCTTCATCTTCGACTTCAACCAGTGACTCTTCTTCCACTTCCTGGTCTGCGCCGGGTTCAATCCTGAAAATGTAGGCATCATCTTCAAAATCTACGTAATCATCATTTTCCTCGTGGTAAAGCACGGGCACTAAGATGGCATAATCATAAAGATCTACCTGAAAGCGGTCGATCAAGGCAAATTCATGTTCATTGCCCTCGTCATCAACGAGGACCAGGATATCTGTTCTTTCTTCTCCATTGTCGCCCATTTTATGCACCTCTTTTCTTCGCTTTTTCCAGCTCCGTTCATGCAACAAAAGCTTCTTACCGGGAAGCCAGGTAATTCTCAAGGATCATTACCGCGGCCAGCTTATCTTTAACCTCGCGCCGGTTTTTTCGCCTTACTCCCCCGTTGATCAGGGTTCTTTCAGCGCTGATGGAAGTAAGCCTTTCATCGATCATTTCCACCGGAAGTTCAAGCACCTCAGCCAGCTGATCAGCAAACAAAACCGCCTTTTCTGAAGCAGGCCCACTGCTCCCGTTCATATTAAGCGGGTTGCCAACCACGATTTTTTCAACCTCATACTCCCGGCAGATTTTTTTAATTTCTTCCAGGGCGTGATCAAGATCGCGGTAGGTTATCACATCGATCCCCTGCGCAGTAATGCCCAGGGGATCGGTCACAGCTACACCGATACGTTTTTCACCGGGATCCAGGCCAAGAATACGCACTTTTCAACACTCAATTCCTGCTACAGTTTGTTTTTTTCAGCCAGATCTAAATAAGTCCCAACCATTTCTTCAAGCAGTTCATCCCGTTCCACCTGCCTGATCAGGCTGCGCGCATTTTTATGGCTGGTAATATAAGCAGGATCACCGGAAAGCAGGTAACCCACCAGCTGATTAAGCGGGTTATACCCTTTTTCTTTTAAGGCCTGGTAAACATTTGTCAAAACGACCCGGGCCTTATTATCAACTTCCTCACCATCTACCCTAAAAAGGACAGTTTCTTCATGGTTATTTTCCGGCACGATATGTTCCCCTCCCGGTTTTATAAAGTTATCAAGACTTGCCTGCTGCTTTAAGCCGGTCGCGAATTAAATCTTCCACAGAATCAAGTGCGGCCGGAAGGGCGGCTGTATCTTTACCGCCGGCCTGGGCCAGTTCCGGTTTACCGCCGCCGCCACCGCCTACCCGGCGGGCAACTTCCTTCAATAACTGATCGGCCCTTAGCCCTCGGTTGACAAGGTCGGATGTTGCCGAACCAACCAGGATCACTTTCCCGTCGCTGACGGCGCCCAAAACTACCACCACCGAAAAAAGGTGATTCTTGACTTCATCCATAACCAAACGCAGCGACTCCTGGTTATCGGCGTTAACCCTGGCACTGAGCACATTTATGCCCTCGACCTCTTTTACTTCAGAAAGCAGGGTTTTCACTTCACTGGCGGCAAGGCGCTGTTTCATTTCCTGGTTTGCTTTTTGGAGGGCTTTGTGTTCAACCAGGTATTCTTCAAATTTCTGTTCAAGCCGGCTTTCCACCGTATTTAACGATCCGGCAATCTTTTCAATCAAACGATCCTGCTCCACCGTCTGCCGGTATGCGTTCAAACCGGCAATCGCTTCGATCCGGCGTAATCCTGAACCGATGCTTTCTTCAGACACTATTTTAAAGAGGCCGATTTCACCACTCGCCGAAACATGGGTGCCGCCGCAAAGTTCCCTGGTATAATCACCGGTTGAAACCATCCGCACCGAATCTTCTTCATATTTTTCGGTAAATATTGCCGCTGCACCCAACTGCTCCGCTTCTTCAAGCGTGGTTACTTCAGCCCGGACGGGTACGTTGGCCAAAACCATTTTGTTAACCTCTTCTTCTACAGCCTGCAGTTCATCGGCAGTGAGGGCGGAAAAATGATTAAAGTCAAACCGCAACCGATCCGGGGCAACCAGGGAACCGGCCTGGTTGACGTGCGCGCCAAGGGCGTTGCGAAGGGTCCGGTTCAGGAGATGGGTCGAAGTGTGGCTGCGGCAGATCCCCTGCCTGCGGCCGCCGTCCACCCTTGCCGTCACCTTTTCCTCTGCAGTCAGCCGTCCTTCTTCCACTACCCCCTGGTGGATGATCTGGCCCCAGGGTGAAAAAACCGTGTTTTCCACCCTGATCTGCCCGTTGGGACTTTCGATATATCCGGTGTCACCGATCTGGCCTCCCGCTTCAGCATAAAAAGGAGTGTAATCGAGTAAAACTTCTACTTTTTGATCTTTTTTCAGTTCCGTCCGGGTCTCCCCGTCAACCAGGGCCAGGATCAATTTGGCCGACTGTTCAATAGTCTCGTATCCGGTAAATATCGTTGTTAAATTCTCAGCCGCCCGGTACCTGGCGGCATTTTCTTCGCCGGTGCTTGTCCTGGCCGCAGCCCTGGCCCGGGCCTGCTGTTCTTTTAAGTTTTGGTCGAATCCTTCCCGGTCAACGCTTATACCTTTTTCTTCCAGTATTTCTTCAGTTAGATCAAGGGGAAAACCGTATGTATCATAAAGCTTGAAAGCTTGATCACCGGGCAGGGCCTTATCGCCTTTTTCCAGTAGATCTTCGATGTAATCTTCCAGGATATCCATACCCTGGGTCAGGGTTTCCTGGAAACGCTGTTCTTCAAGCCTGGTGATCTGGCTGATGTATTCTTCGCGCTCTTTTAATTCCGGATAGGTCGGGCCCGTGATATCGGCGATCAGGGGCACCGCGTCGGTAATAAAGTTACCTTCCATGCCCAGCAGCTTTCCAAAACGGACCGCCCGGCGCAGGAGGCGCCTCAAGACGTAGCCCCGGCCCTCGTTGGAGGGGGTTACACCGTCGCCGATCATAAAAGTGATCCCCCGGCTGTGTTCGGTTACGACCCGCAGGGGCACTTCCTGGTTCCGGCGCGAACTATCGGCCAGGCTTAAGAAATGGTCGTAGACCGGCTTAACCATATCAATATCATAGATCGAGTAAACACCCTGCAGGGCCATGGCCAGCCTTTCCAGCCCGGCCCCGGTGTCGATGTTTTTCTGTTTCAGTTCAACCAGCTCTCCCGAGGCCTCCCGGCTAAACTGGGTAAAAACCAGGTTCCAGATTTCCAGGTAGCGGTCACAATCACAGCCCACGGTACAGTCGGGCCGATCGCAACCGGCTTCTTCTCCCATGTCATAGTAAATTTCTGAGCATGGGCCGCAAGGGCCGAGGCCAATTTCCCAAAAGTTATCCTCTTTGCCCATGCGCTTAATCCTGTCGGCCGGTACGCCGATCTTCTCATTCCATATCTTAAAAGCTTCCTCATCTTCATAGTAAATACTGACCCAGAGGCGGTCTTCAGGCAGACGGTAACCGTTTAAAACCAGGTCCCAGGCCCAGGCAATTGCCTCTTCTTTGAAGTAATCTCCGAATGAAAAGTTGCCAAGCATCTCAAAGAAAGTGGCATGGCGTCCTGTATGGCCCACGCGGTCGATATCGGGGGTACGCACGCACTTCTGGCAGGTAGCCACCCTGGGGTGAGGCGGTTTCTTTTCCCCGGTAAAAAAAGGTTTCAGCGGAGCCATCCCAGCACCAATTAGTAGCAGGGTCGGATCGCTCTGAGGTATAAGTGAAAAACTGGGCATAACCAGGTGATCTTTGGAGCTGAAATAATCTAAAAATAGTTCGCGTATCGTGCTGGACTGCATCCTTTAACCTCCCTTGCGAATTAAGGCAATTATATCTTTTTTAAAGAAGCACTGTCAACAAAGACGGACTGATTGGGGCTCTACGGCAAGCCGGAATTCTTTCCCAGCCTGGTCCAATTTCCCTGTCCC
>Ga0207421_10004333_pt1 | contig 16369 bp, 22 predicted proteins | sample SodLakKL_010_SED_4_FD_187542 | JGI IMG/M metagenome (GOLD analysis project Ga0207421, IMG submission 187542) | Alkaline sediment microbial communities from Lake Tanatar, Kulunda Steppe, Russia - 8KL_010_SED (SPAdes) (version 2) | ecosystem: Environmental > Aquatic > Non-marine Saline and... | reverse complement strand
AGCTACGGTTGCTTTCCTAGTGAACGCTACTAAGCCAGAAGAAGTCTTGAATGTGGCCAAAAATGGAGAAAGGATGCCTCAGAAATCAACGGACTTCTATCCTAAGATAAATTCCGGATTCATGATGATGGACATCCAGCCCGGCGAGACGCTTTAGAACCTAAAAACCCTTCTCATTTTTCTGTATTTTCCTTCGACTGCGTCCAGAAGTATGCCTAATGAGAGAAGCAATCTTTTGTCTATTTTAGGTTCTAATTCTCTCTCGACTTTGAGCCTGTAAACGTTTTTTAGCATGGTCAACCTTTGTTTGCAGACGCCTATCTTTTTATCATCTTGATATAACTTGTACCTGTAAGGTAATTTTCTCAATGCTTTAAAACGTATCAATTCTTTAACGATCGAGTCTTCCGTTGCCGAACCTATCACTTTTCTATCTTGATCCATGATATCCCAATCACTCAGTAAGGCAGATTTAGGTAACTTTCTTTTCAGAAATCCGATCACTTTTTCCCTTTCTTCGTTTACGACTTTGAAAGAGCCACTCATATTTATGAAATTTTCCTGCTTGATCCTGAAAAGTTCCTTCTCTTTTTCACTTCCATCATATACCTTCAATTCACCTTTTAATTTGAGGGATTCTTCTTCGCAAAAACCGACCTCGTTCCTCCTATCGTTTTTGATGTGGTATTGGTTCCCTATAGAAAGGAACTTCTTCTCGATGATGAATTCATCTTCTTGTAATGAAGGCGGAAGGTCAATGGTTTCAGAGTTTTCTTCATCCTCCAATTTCGATCACCATCCTCTTTAGAATTAAGATCCTATAAAGATTCTCCGAATTCTTCCGCAAGTTTTCTCATCCTATCCGCACTTTTTTCATAACCGGCTTTTTCAGTTCTTTTTATCTGATTGATGAAACGTTCTTTTCCACCTGCGGTGTTATCTGCATGGCAGACTATCTTGTCTTCTTTTGTCTTTGGTAGGTAGCTTCGCTTTGGCAATCCTAACTCTTCCGCTTCCTGTTTAGTTATGCCTCCTCCGATGTGCCTTTCAACTATCTTAGCGATCTCATCTTCCCATCCTTTTTCTCTGACCAGTTCAGCACCTTTCACTCCATGATCTACCTCGTGGCTCACAGTTCTACCTACGTCATGTAAAAGGGAGCCGGCTATTATCGATCTGAGATCACCACCGTGGTTTTCGTGTAATTGCAGCGCTCTATCGAGAACTGACATGGTGTGTTCCATAAGATCGTCGTCCATACCTTTTTCTCTGCAGAACTCGAAGCATTCATCTGCTGTTGGGATCTTGTCAGTATCTAAAACTCTTTTGCCTTTTGTCGAAGGGACCACATTTAGTTCTCCACCTTCAAAATATGGGATCTTTCTGTCATTGTATCTATCGAGAAATACAGCTAAAGAAGCTACTTCTGAATGAGGTTGAGAACCTACCGCTACATTATGATCCGCGATATCGTAAACATCTCTCGGAACTTTTTCAGATCCGACGATCACAAGCGGATTTTCCAATTCATTCTCCTTTAAAAACTGATCTATATTTTCACCATACATCGTCAAGTGAACTGTGTCTCCGTCCCATCGTTTTATCAAGTTTTTCCAGTCAGACTCTTCGACGATATCGAAATCCCCTCCAAATCTAGAAGAAACGTCTTTCAGAGTTTCCTTTATCTTTTGGTCAAGATGGGGCATGAACATCTTCTCAAGACCGAATGCTCTAGCGGTCAGACCCACGTGAGTGGTCATCCTTCTATCTCTTTCCGGTCTATGTCCCAATCTAAGAACTGAAGACAATCATCTCACCATGGACCTTCGTCTTCTTCATCTCCATAATCGTTGAAAGTGGGTTCTATTCCGCTGGGTTCTTCGTAAGATTCTTCCTCTTCTTCAAAACCCTCATCGAAATCACTCTCGAACTCCTCTTCGAACTCGTCTTCTTCTTGGAACATATGGGCTGATTTTTCGCCATACAATGGTAGAAGAACACCTTCTGTTAATGGTATAGAAGAGGCAAAACCCAAAAGCCCGGCAGGGAAGATATACCTCAATGATACGATGTCAATGAAATATCCTCCGTGAAATATTATCCAACCGAATATCGCTATCGAAACTCCAGTCAATAACCATCCCACAACATCAGGAATCAAAGTCATCTCTGGAAGACGGAAAAACACAGGAGCTAGAAAACAAACCACCAACGCTAATACCGAAAATAAAACTATGATGGGATGATCTCCATAAATAGGAAAAACCGCATATATCAGAAATATAGCTGTGATTATCAAAACTACACCGGATATCAATGCTTGTAGTCCCTCTGACATCTCGGAAAATATGTCTTCGATCTTCTTCAATTCCATATACTAACCTCCTTCCTTCAATTCTTCTATCCTATGTCCCTTATATTTTAACTTTACTGATCTTTTAACGAGTCCTTTTAGAGTTGTCCCACTGTAACCTATCTTTTTGCTTATATCGTTTGCAAAAGTTTCCCCCTCTTTTACAGACTCTAATATCTCCTCTTCTAGTTCTTCGAATTTTTCATCATCTAACATAGCTGCATAAAGAACATCGCTTATCTCTTCGATGGGAACTGATGCGTCTATATGAACATCAGAATAATAAGTGTGATACGCCTTTTTCGTCTCTCTACCAGTGTGCTGCCATCTAGTTTCTACAAGATCCATATTGTCAAATATCTTCAGTGTTTTTTTACCTTCTTCACCGTATTTTTCTTCGATATCTTCTTCAGTCTGCCATCCTTCTGCGAGATCAGTGTAAACATTCTTTTTCACGTTCGTACTGACGGCTCTAAGAATGGGAACTAATTCCGTCACATCTTTTATGACTTTAACTCGGCTCATAGTGATACTACCTAGTTCCTTATTACACGATAAAATTTAATATTTTCCTATAACTTATGTTTAATCAGCCCTAAATTTTCTACTTCTTTCACTTAGAGTTTTTTCAGCCCTTTTGATGAAAGTTGGAATGCTCTCAACATCTTTAACTTCCTTTTTCAGGAACTTTATCATCTGTTTACGATATTCTACATCGTACTTGATAGCGTTGGATTCACAGGCCTTCCTTATCTTATAGCAGAGTTTTCCACCACTCGAATCCCAATCGGTGAGTATGATCACTTTGTCGTGTTTTTTCCTCAATCTTTCTATTATCGTGAATATCCTCTTTCCTCTTTTTATCCTTATTATCTTACGTTCTATACCGAGACTTTTCAAAGCCTTCATATCTTTTCTACCTTCAACTATTATAGGGATGTCTTTATCTTCTTTTTTTATCCTCTTGATGATCTTTCGGATCCCTTCAAGTTCCTCTTCCAATCTCATCTTTCATCTCCTAGTTCTTTTTTAATCGTATTCAACAATCGCTCCCTTTCGACATCAGAAAAAAACAATCGTTTACTTTTTGAAGTTTTTCCTTTTACGATGTTAACATCTCTGCTCGAGATATTTAACAATTTGGAGAAGTATTCTTTCACTTCCTTATTTGCCATACCGTCCTTTGCTCTCTCCATCACAGATAATTCTACTTGGTTTCTCCATTTATCTATACCGGTGATCCCCTTTTTTGAGGATTTTGGAGAAACCCTTACATCTAGATATGTACCTTCATTTCCACTTTCACTACAATCGATAAGAGTCCCTTCTTTCATGTTCAATAAAAAAGATCAGGACGATTAAAACCCTTTTCATCGAACACCTTGTATAGTGTCTTCTTCTCTTACAGGACATATATCCTGTTCCTGTAGACCAGTGATTATCGACATCAATTTTATCTTGTTTTTGCAATCGTGGTCTATCCTCGCTCCGGAGATAACCCCTGCTCTAGAGTCGAGTTTGGAAGTCATCATCCCGATGATATCGTAGTATTTCCTCACGGAGAGACTATCAGCTCCTCCCGTCAGATGTATAAGTGCCTTTTTAGCACCTTGATAATCGGTATCGAGAAAGGGATTGTTTTCAGCATCCTCTACTACTTTTTCCGGTTCCTGACTGTGAGCCTCACCTATCATAAGGGTGGAATATCCTCCTCCACCGAGAACGGACTTCAGATCGTTGAAATCAAGATTTATCAATGATTGTTTTGTCATGGTCTCTGTCACGCTTTTCACTAGATTGGATATGACAGAATCCATGATCCCGAAACCCTGATCTAATGGAATATCCGGACTCACTTCTAGCAGTTTATCGTTATCCAATATTATTGTAGAATTCGCATAACCCTCTATCTTTTGCACTCCTCTCCAAGCTAGGGTTTTCCTGTTCCCCTCCACTGAGAAAGGAAGAGTTACGATATCTATCACCATGGCCCCAGATCTTCTAGCTATCTCGGTGATAACAGGTGTAGCTCCTGTTCCAGTACCTCCTCCAAGACCGGTCGTCAAGAAAACCAGGTCAGCATCTGAGAATAACTCTTTGAAACCTCCTATAGCAGACTCTGCACACTCTTTGCCAACCATAGGATCTCCTCCGGCACCTCTTCCTCTATTGTATGACCTTCCGATCAACATCCTTTTGTCGGCGGATTTATTTTCAAGATGTTCTTTGTCTGTGTTCACTGCTATAGTCTCGGCTCCTTTTATCCCTATCCTGTTCAATCTGTCGATGCTGTTATTACCACCTCCACCCACACCTACTATGTAGATGTTGAGGCCACCAACAGCTGAGCCATCCTTTTCTTTCTTTTTTCTTCTCATATTAAACTAACCCGGCTGATAGAATTTTTTGGTTGAGGAGCTAGGAAACTATAGATATAAGTTCATCTTTCCTTTTCCATATCCCTCTGATATTCTTTGATTTTCTCTTTCACGTATTCTCTTACTGCGGTCCTTATCGCATCGTCTACGTCCACTGAATCACCTCTTTCCACCAAATTTTCGATCTCTCCGACCTTCTGTTTAGGAAGGTCAACTGTAACTTTTGATATATGATCTGGAGCATTTTTGTTCTTGATGAACTCCTTTATCGAGGCTCTTATAGCCTCAGATAGTGAGGAAAAAGATCCTTCTTCCACCAATTCGTTCAGTTCCTCAGCCATATCTTCGGGTATTCTGACAGTTATGCGTTTTGTGTCCGACACTTTACTCCACCTTAATTAATTAAGTCCGACGAATATAGGTTATTCGTCAGACAATTACATAAACGGTATCTATACTTATAAATATTTCGGAGGATGTCTTATATTTCATTCTATATAAGATATCTCTAAATGCTAGAATAAATAAATTGTTAAAAAAAAGAAATCAAAAAATAAAAGAGATCAGGATTCGTAGATCCATTTCTCTTCTACTCTACTGTATGTCTGATAGTCTTCCTCGTCAAAAAAGATATCTAGTTCTCTCTCTGCGCTCTCTTCTGAATCTGCCGCATGAACGATGTTCCTACCTATCTCGATGCCGTAGTCTCCTCGAATAGTTCCAGGATCAGCGTCAGCGGGATCGGTAGATCCAACCATATCCCTTATCATAGATATAGATGATTTTCCTTTTACGGCCATCGCAACAACAGGACCTGATGTTATGTATTCCAAAAGAGGCCCGTAGAAATCCTTGCCCTCATGCTCGGCGTAATGTTCCTCGGCCATCTCTCTCTCGATCTGCATCATCTTTAGAGCAGTTATCCTTAATCCTCTGTCCTCGATACGGGAGATCACTTCTCCGACCACGCCTCTTTGGACGCCATCGGGTTTTACCATCAAGAAGGTGGTTTCCATATTGAAACCTCCTACTGATCGCTGCTCTCTTCTTTCTTACTCCCCTTTTTCCGGTAAGTCTCGATAGCTTTGTCTTGAGCGTACTTTTGAGTCCATCTCGTATCTCTTGGTTTCCTATCTAGTTCGACCAGATTTTTGCGGCACTTGCTGGAGCAAAAATGTAAGACCTTGCCTGTATTTTGGATATGCTGTTTTCCCGTCCCGGGCTCTATCGGTTCTCCGCAAAAAGAACATTCCCTTCTCTCTGGCATATTATCTCACTCCGATCTCTTTTGCTTCTCTAGCCGTTTCTCTGAGCATCAGAGTATCTCCTTTCTGTACAGGACCCATAACGTTCCTAGTTATGATCCTGCCTTCGTCTTCCCCCTTAAGGACTCTTACCTTTACCTGAGTTGCCTCACCGGTCATACCGGTTCGGCCTACGATTTCGACAACTTCTCCCGGAATACTATCTTCTGAAGCCATTTTGAAACTCCTCTATATTTTCTATTTTTACTTCAATTATTTCAGATTTTCGAGCTCCTTTTGAAGGTCCTCAACCATCTGCTCACCGTCACCTGCATCAACGATAGCTACGGAAGCACAGGGCGCATCGATCCCAGCGGCGGCACCTAATTCGTCTTTAGAAGGAACGTAGGAATAGGAAACCTCCTTTTCTTCACACAGTAAAGGAAGATGAGCTAAAATCTCTGGAGGATTCACGTCTTCCGCCAAAACGGTAAGTATCGCTTCTCCTCTCTCCACATATTTTGTGACTTCGTTCGTACCTTTTCTAACGCTTCCAGTATCTCTAGCTATCTCTACCGCTTCGTATGTTCTGTCCACTAAATCGTCCGGAACTTCAAAGTTTACAAATACTTTATCTGCCATATCATTCCACCTCGTTTCGGACAGGATAACCTGTCCACACATCTCATCGGTTTGAAGTGTACCTCTCTTACTTTAGGTATGGTATAAAAAACTTTTTGCGCAGAAATATCTCATTTCAGATCTATACCCGGTTTTCCAGGTTCGGCTCTTTTCGACTTATCTGAATCCACGTCTTCAGCTCTTATAGTTTCTATTTCAGCGTTGAACTCTTTTCCTAAACGTCCTTTTATCTCTTCTAATGTCGTGATCTCGAATCCGTGATCGACGTATCTGTCCAGTATTTTCCCAGGATTCTTTACGGCTTTTCGAGCTATCTCGCTCAACTCTTTTTTCTTTTCAGGGAATTCACCAGCTAGGTCCCCCATGATAGCCCCCATATCCGGTTTATCCATCTCATCCAATTTCATCTGTATCGCTTCGAACGCTTTAAATTTCCACTCTTCAGCGATTATTATCTGTACTCGATCGGGCTCTTTTTCCGTTATATTCTTGATGTGGATTATGTCCTCTCTTAGGTCTTGGTAGAATTCTTCACCTCCCTCGGCTTCCTCATCGATAAAGGAATCTTCGCATTCAGGCCATCCTGCCTCGTTGATCAAACAGTCATTTCCAAGTTCATGCCACATCTCTTCGCTCAGATGAGGGCCGAATGGATAAAGCATCCTAACGTAGGTTTCTAGACCTCTGTAGAATATCTCAGATCTTTCACTAGAGTCTTTCATCTCTTCATCATATTTTAAAAGTTCATCGAAGTAATTCTCCATCTTTTTCAAACCGTCGCTTATCTTGAAATTTTCTATGTCATCGGCTATCTCCTCGGTGATCTTTTGAGTCCTAGAGAGGATGTACCTATCTCTCTGACCGCAGTTCTCGATATCTATCTCATCTCCAATAGAAGTCCTCTTGAATCCTTCGACCGTCTTCCAGACTTTTCTCAGGTACTCGAATTTAGATTCGATACCTTCGTCGCTCCACTCCAGTTCTCTCCTTGGGTCTGCGGCTGAAAGGATGAAGTATCTGGTCGTGTCAGCTCCGTACTTTTCGATCATATTTACAGGGTCCACCACGTTTCCTTTAGATTTAGACATCTTCTCTCCGTCCAGAAGGACCATGCCCTGCGTAAGAAGTCTTTTGAACGGCTCTCTTATCTTACACATCCCCATATCATTGAGTACTTTCACGAAGAACCTAGAGTACATCAGATGTAGGATTGCGTGCTCGATACCACCTATGTATTGGTCCACTGGCATCCACGTTTCCAGGTCTTTCACGTCGAAAGGACCATCATCAAAATCGGGGGAACAGTACCTCAAATAATACCATGAAGAGTCGATGAATGTATCCATGGTGTCGGTTTCCCTTTCAGCATTTCCTCCACATTTTGGACATTCAGTTTTTAAGAAATCTTTGTCATTTTCAAGAGGATTACCAGCAACATCTATATCTATATCTGTTGGAAGTTCAACGGGAAGGTCTTCTTCTGGAACAGGTACAGTACCGCATTCGTCACAATATACGATCGGAATCGGTGCACCCCAATATCTCTGTCTTGAGATCAGCCAATCCCTCAAACGATAGTTCACTTCGCGGGTCGCTTTCCCTTTTTCTTTAAGATCATCTATTATTTCCTCTCTAGCTTCTTCCGAGTCCATACCGTTATAATCTTCTGAATTTATCAGGATGCCCTCTCCTTCGTAAGCTTTGTCAAGGTCTTCGATATCAAAGCTTTCTTCTTCTGGTTTTATAACAGGTACGATCGGAAGATCGTGTTCTTCAGCAAATTCAAAGTCCCTTTGATCGTGAGCGGGAACTGCCATTATAGCTCCCGTACCATAAGTTTCGAGTACAAAATCTGCGATATAGATGGGTAGCTCCTCATCATTTACTGGATTCACCGCTTTTTTACCGGTGAAGATACCTTCTTTCCCTTTCTGTTCTCTTTCACTAGTTTTCAATCTTTTAGCCCTTTTCACGAACTCTTCTATTTCTTCGTCTTCTTCAGCCAATCTTTCCGCTATCTCGTGCTCGGGAGCCAATACCATGAAAGTAGATCCGAAAAGAGTGTCAGGTCTTGTAGTATAAACAGGTATATCTTCTCCATCTTCGGTTTGGAATATTATCTCAGCGCCTTCACTCTTTCCTATCCAATCTTTCTGCATCTTTTTGACCTTTTCAGGCCACTCTTCAAGTTCCTCTAGATCTTCCAGCAGATCATCAGCATACTCAGTTATATTGAAAAACCACTGGTTAAGATCTCTCTTTTCCACTAAAGATTCACATCTCCAGCATCGTCCCCCTTCGACCTGTTCATTGGCTAGAACAGTTTCACACTCAGAACAGTAGTTGACTTCTGCCTCTTTTTTATATGCTAGGTCTCTTTCGTAGAACTTCAAGAAGAACCATTGATCCCATCGGTAATATTCCTTCCAGTGCGAGGCGACTTCACGGTCCCAATCGTAGGAAAGCCCCAGCGAGTCCATTTGATCCTTCATATCATCTATACATCGTTTGGTCCATTCTTCAGGACTGATATCGCTTTCTATAGCTGCGTTCTCCGTAGGAAGTCCGAACGAATCCCATCCCATTGGATAGAGCACCTCGAATCCGTTCATCCTTTTGAATCTCGCTACTGAATCCCCTATCGAGTAATTACGGGTGTGTCCCATGTGGAGAGCACCGGAAGGATATGGATACATCTCCAAAAGATAATAATTCGGCTTATCCGAATCTCCGTTAGATTTGAAGATACCGGCTTCTTTCCAGCGTTCTCTCCATTTTTTCTCCGCTTCTTTCAATGTGTCAAGGAACGATGCCATGGTTTTTGGAGTTAAGAGGTGGTATTTTAATATTATCTGAAGAACCCTAAGTTAACTAATCACAAAAAAGTTATAGCCCGCTGGAAATAACCAAGAGGTATGAACGGTTGGTGGAACAGGCTGGCTAGAGTGGACCTCTCGAAAGAGAAGATCACCTTCGAGAGCATCGGTGAAGAGAAACTCGAAAATTATCTCGGAGGAAGAGGTCTGGGAGCTAGATTATTAGTGGAAGAGATAGATCCTGATACAGATCCATCAGGAGAGAACGTATTGATTTTTTGTACGGGACCTTTAACCGGAACTTCTGTACCCACATCCGGCCGATTTTCCGTCTCTTCTAAATCGCCTCTGACCGGTACCATAGCGGACTCCAATGTTGGAGGTTCCTTGGGAAGCGAGTTCAAAAAGGCCGGTTTGGATGCGATGATAATAAAAGGTCGTGCGGAGAAACCGGTACAGATCGAGATAGATGACGATAAGATAGAGATCTTGGAAACCGATCTTTGGGGCAAAGAAACCGGAGAATGCTTGGCTGGATCAGAAGGTAAAAAAGCGGTGATCGGCCCAGCCGGGGAGAATCAAGTCCTTTTTTCATCTATAGTAACTGACGGTTATAGAGTGTTCGGTAGAGGTGGTATGGGCGCAGTTATGGGCTCAAAAAACTTGAAAGCGATATCTGTCAAAGGCTCGAAAAAAATACCCGTAGCGGAAGAAGATGAGTTGAAAAAATATGTTGAAAAGGCATTTTCGAAGATCTCCTCCTCACCGGTGACTTCAAGAGGTCTGAAGAAATTCGGCACACCCATACTGGTAAACCTGTTGACGTGGCTTGGTATGTTTTCCAAGAGAAATTTCAGAGAGGCGGCGGAAGAATCAGAAGCCGATAGGCTCTCCGGAGAAACGATGAAAGAAAAGATCGTTGAAGAACATGAAGGTTGTTATGCCTGTTCTATCAGATGTGGATTGAAAACCAAAACTGATGAAAAGAGAGGTAAAGGGCCTGAATACGAGAGCGTTTGGGCACTCGGCTCAAACATAGATAATTTTGATTTAGAAGAAGTGACTGAGCTAAACTACCGATGCAACGAACTTGGTTTGGATACGATCTCTGCCGGTGGCACGATAGCGTGTGCGATGGAGATGAGCGAAGAAGGGGTCTGGTCCAAAACAGATGGTTTTGGAGGTGACGTTGAAGGCCTATTGAGCAAGATAGCTCATAAGGAAGGGGTCGGTAAAGAACTCGCACTAGGTTCGAAGCGATTGTGTGAAAAGTACGGCTGCGATCTCTCCATGACTGTGAAGGGGATGGAACTTCCAGCTTACGATCCTAGAGGGGCAGCGGGTCAAGCACTTTCATTCGCTACCTCTAATCGAGGAGGATGCCATCTCAGAGGATACATGATAGGGGAAGAGATATTCGGTGTTCCGAAACTCTTCGACCGTTTCAAAACGAGCGGGAAAGCTCAACTGGTCAAAAGGTCACAGGAGAGGAACGCTTTTTTAGATTCGTTGGTATTGTGTAAATTCTCCGCTTTTGCGCTGGATGAAAATTTTTATTCACGTTTCATCCGCGCTGTCACAGGCAGAGAATACACGGTCAGCGAACTTCACGAAGTCGGAGAGAGGATATACAATCTTGAAAGATACTTCAATGTAGAGGCGGGTTTTGATAGAAAGGATGATCACCTACCGAAACGTTTTGAAAGACCTCTTGATAGAGGAGCTTCATCTGGCAATGTTTTCGAAATAGATCCTATGCTCGACGATTATTACGAGGTAATGGGATGGGATGAGAACGGGATACCTAAAAATGAAACTTTGAAAGATCTCGATATATTGGATATTTAATAAAGTCGATCTGAAAAGCCATCGATGAAGTTAGAAACGTTTTTACCTAATACTTCGTGATTATAACCACCTTCCAAGATAGCGAACCTTCTTCCCTGGCACTTATCTTTCGAAAAATCTCTCAACATCTTCCCCAAAAGGTTGTAATCTTTTGTCTCGAGGGTTCCACCCCAATCGTTGATGTGCAGGTCGAAGCCAGCAGAAACTCCAAGTATGTCGTATCCCTCAGATGTTTCTAAGTGTCTTTCAACTTTTTCGATATACTTTGTCCTTGAATCGCTTCTAGGATTGACTATCTTCATATCATCATCGTCTCCAAGACAATTGATGTTTCCATCTCCAGTGTGAAGATCGAAGTCCATGATGAAGGCGCTTTTTATCTTTCCTTGGTCCTTTAGATTTTTTATAGCTACAGCCATGTTGTTGAAATAACAAAATCCCCAATTTGATTCTGGAGATGCGTGATGTCCCGGCGGTCTGATCACTGCGAAAGTCGGAGATCCCTCATGAGCAAATTTAGCCGCTGTTAAAGCCCCGCCAGCAGAGAGGCCCGCCATCTCGTATAGTTTTGCACTTCTCTGTTTTATGCTTTGAACATGTTCTGGGGGATGGACGAGTTCTATCTCTTCTCTCTCCGCGGTTTTTGGTCTACAGAAATCGATATCTGGTTTGTCTTCCAACTCATCCAATATGCACTGTATTCTGCCCCTTTCAGCAGCTGGATCTGAAGAATAATCGTGATCGGTAAAGTATGGGTGGTAGATGACTTTCATCATTTTTGAAAACTCTGTAATTTTGATTTAAGATTTTTGCTTCTATACTCAAAAATATTATTACTTATGTTCCACTTCTCTCACTGAAAACACACTGTGGAGAAATAAAAGATGGATGAAGACATCTTATCGGAGATGCAAAAATTCGGTAGATTTCTGGAGAATAGAGGTCTGAACCTCTCTTCACACAGCGGAAATATGAGTGTCAGGAGAGGTGAGCGGATTTACATCAAAAGACGAGGGGCGATGATGGGCGATCTTGAAGAAGAGGACGTTGTAGAAACAGGGATAGAAGATGACGACAGCGGAGTCATCATAGCTTCGACTGAGATCGGCGTTCATAGAGCCATCTATAAAGAGACTTCCGCCTTGGCGGTGGTCCACGCACATACACCATATGCTATATCTCTTTCACTGGTCAGAGATCAGATAGTTCCTATCGACGATGAAGGTAGATATCACCTCAAAAAGGTTCCCATATTAGATGTCAAAGATTCTATCGGTTCTGAAGAAGTGGAAGAACGTTTACCTCCGATCTTACAAGATTATCCCGCCGCTATAATAAAAGGACACGGTACGTTCGCCCACGGGGAGAACTTGGAGGAAGCTTATAATTGGATAACCGTCGTTGAGAGTATCTGCAAGATAATCTATATCGTGGAGAACCTCGGAGGAGATACTCATAGCGAGGTGGAATGGTGACATTTCATTATATAGAATTCAAGACTTACTGTCACGCTACAGAGAGTTTAGAGAAAGTAAAAGAGGCCTTCGAAAACACAGCGGGAACAGAGATGGAGTTGGAGATATCGGATGCAGAAGGTTACTATGGCAATCCGATAAAGATACTTGAAGGTAAGATATCGAGGAATCAAGAGATGGATCGATTTTTTGAAAGCCTTCCTGACGATCTGATAGAAGAACTCAAAGAACAGTTAGAAAAACGGATCGATGAACGCTGCAATTTTTTCTTCCGGCTTGACAAAGGAAAAGCACTTTTAGGAAAACCTGTCCTAACAAGAGGAGGGAACAGCATCAGGATAAGAGCTAGAGTTGAGAGCTATCCGTCGAAGAAAAGCACTGCTGTGAAGAAGATGAGAGAGTACCTATCGGAGATAGGCAATGAAGATTGATCTCTTCTGAATCTATTTTCACTCGTTTATCTTTACTCATATCTTCTCAACATCAAAAAGTAGAAACATTTATTTGGCCGGTCTCTCTAGTGTTTATGAGGAGAAATAATGACAGACGTCGCACCACTATTGGAAGAAGCGGAAACGCTTCTCAATCAATTCGAGTACGAAGAGGCCTATGAAAAATTCTCGGAAGCGCTCGAGAACGATCTAGAAGATAAAACAGAAGCTCAGGTAAGATTCGGTAGGGCAGAGGCTTCTCTTGGATTGAATCAAGTTGAAAGCGAAGAGATATTGGAAGACTACGAGAAGGCGATCGAACTCAACGATAATCCTTTCTATAGGCAGTCCGCAGGTGGTTTCTGCATAGATATAGGCAAATTTGAAAAGGCAGAGGAGCATTACAGGAAAGCGGCAGAATTGGATCCCGATAACAAACATCATTACCTTTCTGATCTCGCTGTAGGATACAGGTTTAAAGCACCCATAATGATGGAAGAGTATGTTGAACAAGTCGGTGAAGACATAATACTCCGTAAGGCGCTCAATTACATGCTGGAAGCGTTAGAGATAGATAGGGATAAAGCCAAAGAACTGTTATAGTTAATCAATAAAGTTTATATCGAACCGATTTAACTTAAACTCGTGAAAACGATGTTCTGTCCAGATTGTGGCGGTTTGATGAAACCATCAGGAGATGAGTGGGTCTGCAAAAAGTGCGGTCTTACAAAGAAGAAAGACAAGGAAGACAACAATATCATAAGTTCTCAGAAGGAAGAGAGGGAAACGGTCGTGGTCGAGGAAGAACTCGATACTCTACCGAAGACCAAAGTGAGATGTCCGAATTGCGAAAACAATGAGGCTTTTTGGCGCCTAGAGCAGACCAGAGCTGCAGACGAACCAGAGACCAGGATATATAGGTGTACGGATTGCAATCATACTTGGAGAGAGTATTAAAATTGGGAGGATATGTGTAGATGTTCACGATAGGTCGATTAAGGTTTAGGCCTTTGGGAAGAGACGATCTTACCATCTTAGAAAAGTGGGAGAACAGCTTCAAAGTCACCTTGTATTCTCGAGGGGAACCACTGGTTTTCAAAAATAGTGAAGATATCGAGAAGGATTTCGAGAAATACATGGAGAACGAGGATAAAAAACAGTTCATCCTGGAGAAAATAGAGGACGGCAAGAGGATCGGTATAGCAACATATAGGGATAGATCTAGAAAAGTCAAGAACGCGAGTATAGGTACCTATATAGGAGAACCAGACGAATGGAACCAGGGTATTGGAAGAGAGATCGCCGTGGGTCTATGTGAGATATTGTTCTTTCACAAAAATTACGATAGATTGACAGCTAAAAGCGCATCTTTCAACAAAAGAGCTCAGACCGTCCTTGAAGATGTTGGATTTCAGAAGACAGGAACGGAAAGAAAGAGCGGTTACGTATTCGGGAAGAGGATCGATTGGGATAACTTCGATCTGCTCCGAGAGGAATATATGGGTGATAGGCGGGAGATACTAGAGAAGGTATTAGGCGAAAACAAGGAAGATTACGTGAAGCAGTCATGTAAGATAAGGTTTTGAAAAAAGAAAGAATTATAGGGAAAGTTCGTATTACTATTTTTGAGATATATGGTAGACCCTCTATCGCTTACATACAAAGAAAAGGTCCTTTTATACCTTAAAGATTATCGCTATCAGGAGGGTAGAGAAGAAAGACCTGAAGATATAACCCAGAAAGGCATCTCTCAGAATGTTGGCATCTCCAGGACTCATGTGTCGAGGATACTAGGCGAGTTATCAGAAGAAGGATTGATAGAGGAAAATTTATCTTCAGTTAAAGGGCACGACCGAAAATTGAAAACGTATATACTGACCCGGAAGGGGGTCAACACCTCTACAAAACTTTTAGAAGACCTTTCGGACAAATCAATAATATTGAAGGATCATGGAGAAAAAAAAGAAGTCCCTATCACAAAAATAAAAGATGAAACTGATGGCAGGATCGATATCCTGAGATGCTTGTCGTGCTTAGAATCATCCGATGATCTAGAAATAGATCTCACTCGTCCGAGCATTCATGGTCCTGTCAAGATGATAGATGATGCTCCGGAATTCGATGAAATTTATAAGAGAGAGGGAGAGTTAACACAGATGAAGAACTGGTTAGAGAGCGAGGAGCCTGTTTTGGCTGTGCTTGGCCGGAAAGGAAGAGGATCTTCATCAGTGACTTCTAAATTCGTGAAAGAACTAAAGGATAGACACTGCCTATGGATCCCTCTGAAAGGGACTACTGAAGATATGATCTATCAGAAGATATCTGATCTGTTAGACGATCTTGGTATAGAAGAGAAATCCTTGGATAAATTGAGAACTCAGAAAGCTTTGGTAGTATTCGATGACTATTATGAAGTGAAGAGCGATGTGGTCAGCTTTTTGAAGCGTTTATTGGATAAGATCGAAAAGGATGATCCCTTAAAAGTGATAATCACCGGAAGGATCGGCACTCCCGTCTACGAAAGGTTTTACCAGACAGAGCATGTTGAAAATGGACTTGTTAGAGAGATGGAGATACCTCCATTGGATAAAGAAGGAGCTCAGATGATACTAGGAAAAGAGATCAAAGAAGATGCTCTCAAGAGGATAATGATGTTCACTAAGGGTTCGCCGCTGCTTCTAAAATTGCTTCGAGAGGGTGAAAAAGAAAGGCTTATCGAGCTTACACCTTGGGAGGCGGAGCAGATATCGCTTTTGATGTATCTTAAAACTGAAACCAAAGATGAACAAAAATAGATAACGTGTTATGGAAGTAATTAAATAGTAATAAATTCAATTGGTATTATGTATGGTAAAAACCGGTCACGCTAAATCATTCGTTATAATACTGGGTTTGATGTTCATACTCGGAGGAATAGCCATCTCTTTGATATATGAGGATTTAGACGTTGTTTCGATAGGGATGGGTATAATAGGGATATTTTTGATGCTCCTCCCCTTCACCTCGGTGGTGAAAAAATAGTAATATTTTTATCGGAGAAGATAAGTGAGATATCTGAGAAACATGTACGAAGTACTGGAAGTCGACGCGGATAAAAAAGACGTGATCGATGATATACTAGCGGATGATCTTATAAGTAAGCAGAACACGAACGTGAGAGACGGCGAGAGCTTAGGATTCAA
>Ga0207421_10004331_pt1 | contig 16371 bp, 15 predicted proteins | sample SodLakKL_010_SED_4_FD_187542 | JGI IMG/M metagenome (GOLD analysis project Ga0207421, IMG submission 187542) | Alkaline sediment microbial communities from Lake Tanatar, Kulunda Steppe, Russia - 8KL_010_SED (SPAdes) (version 2) | ecosystem: Environmental > Aquatic > Non-marine Saline and... | reverse complement strand
CGCGCGAGCCGAGCACGGTGACCTCGAGGGTGTGGGGGATGAGGCCGACGGAGAAGGAGCCCTCGCCGACCCCGGCGACGGTCAGCGAGACGCCGTCGACGGCGATCGAGCCCTTCTCGACGACGTAGGGCGCGAGGTCGGGGGGCAGGGTGAACGTCATCGTCGTCCATTCCTCGTGCTCGGTGACGTCGGTGACCTCCGCGACGCCGTCGACGTGGCCCTGCACGAGGTGCCCGCCGAGGCGGCCGTCGGCGGGCAGCGCCGGCTCGAGGTCGACGGGGTCGCCGGGCTCGAGGGCGCCGAGGCCGGTGCGCGAGAGCGTCTCGCCCATGACGTCGGCGACGAAGCCGCCGTCGGGGCGCAGCTCGGTGATCGTGAGGCAGACGCCGTTGACGCTGACGGAGTCGCCGACGACGGCGTCGGCGACGACGTCGTGGCAGGTGACGGCGAGCCGGCCGTGGCCCTCGCCCATCTCGACGGCCGCGACGCGGCCGAGCTCGGTGACGATGCCGCTGAACACTGCGGTCCTCCTAGGTCGGCCCGGCGCCGTGCGGCGCGAGGGCGTGGTCGTGGTCGTGGTCGTGGTCGTGCGGGCCCTCCGGCGCCCCGGCGCGCGGCGCGCAGGTGAGCACCGCGTCGCCGTCGACGCGCTCGACGTCGACGAGGTCCCAGCGCGGGGCCGCGGCGAGGGTCGGCACGCCGAGACCGGTGACCGCCGGGCGGCCGGCCTCGCCGAGCAGCACCGGCGCGACGTGGACGACGAGCCGGTCGGCGAGCCCCGCGGCCACGACGGCGCCGGCCACCGCCGCGCCGCCCTCGACGAGCAGGCTCCGACAGCCCCGCGCCCCCGCGGCGGCGAGCGCCTCGGCGAGGCCGCCGTCGGCGGCGCGCCCGTCGACGCGGGCGACGTCGAGCCCGGCCTCGTCGAGGTGGCCGGCCTCGGCGGCGGCGTCGACGACGACGAGGCTCGCCGCGGCGTCGTCGTAGACCTTGGCCCCGGGACGGGTGCGCGCGCGGCGGTCGAGGACGATGCGCAGCGGTTGGCGGGCGCCGGCGCTCGGCGCCGCGGCCGGCTCGCCGTCGGGACCGAGGCGGACCGTCAGCGCGGGGTCGTCGGCGAGGACGGTGCCCGAGCCGACGACGACGCCATCGACCGCGGCGCGCAGACGGTGCGCCGCAGCGCGCGCCGCGGGCCCGGTGAGCCACTGCGAGGTCCCGTCGGCGGCGGCGAGGCGGCCGTCGAGGCTCAGCGCGAGCTTGACGACGACCGCGGGGCGCCCGGCGGCGACGCGCTCGAGGAAGCCGGCGAGGCCCTCGAGGGCGCTCTCGGCGCCGACGCCGACCTCGACGGCGACGCCGGCGGCGGCGAGGCGCTCGACCCCACCGTCGGCGAGAGGGTTGGGGTCGGCGACGGCGACGACGACGCGCGCCACCCCGGCGGCGGCGAGGGCGTCGGCGCAGGGCGGGGTGCGCCCGGTGTGCGCGCAGGGCTCGAGGGTGACGTAGGCGGTCGCGCCGCGGGCGGCGTCACCGGCCGCGGCGAGGGCCGCGGCCTCGGCGTGCGGGCCGGGTGGCGGGGCGGTCGCCCCCTCCCCCACGACCAGGCCGTCGCGCACGAGCACGCAGCCGACGGCGGGGTTGGGCCAGGTGCGGGCCGCGACGCCCTCGGCGAGCGCGAGGGCGCGGGCCATCCAGCGCTCGTCGTCGCTCATCGCTCACCTCCTCTCCGCGGCCTGCTCGGGGGAGGTGCGATCGCAGCGGCGACGGGCACGGGCGACCCGTGCCGGCCACGCTGGCGACCACGCCTTCTCTCCTCCGGACTCTCACCGTCGGCTCCGGCCTGGTCCCTGTCGGGACACCACCGGATCCACCGTCCTGGGACGGGTCGCGGGCTCCCCGCTCGTAGGCGGGCCACCGCCGGTCGGGACTTGCACCCTGCCCCGAAGGCGCGCGCATCGCGTGCGCCCCGAAGGCTACCGCAGCACCCGCTCCACCGACGGCGGTGTGGGACCCTCGCCCGGGCGGCGCAGGGCCGTCCGGCCCACGGGCCCGGGGACGCCCCGGCGCGCGGGCCCGGCCGCCGCCGGCGGTGTCGGGGACCGCCGCGGCGGGGACCCGCTCAGCTGCGGCGCAGGACGACGAGGTACATCCCGTCGGTGCCGTCGCGGTCGGGTCGCAGCAGCCGCCCGGGCCCGTCGGGCAGCGCCGTGCCGGCGGCGACCGCGGCCTCCTCGGCGGTGTAGTCGGGGCGCCGGGCGAGGAAGGAGCCGACGACGGCGGTCGTCTCGGCGACCGTCCAGGTGCAGGCGGCGTAGACGAGGGCCCCGCCCGCGCGCGGCAGGTCCGCGGCGGCGGCGAGCAGGGCGCGCTGGGTGGCCGCGAGCGCGGCGGGGTCGCCGGCGGTGCGTCGCCAGCGCAGCTCGGGGCGGCGGCGCACGACCCCGAGGCCGGTGCACGGCGCGTCGAGCAGGACGGCGTCGACGCCACCGGGCGGCCACGGCGGGGCGGTGCCGTCGGCCACGGCCACGGGCACGTCGAGGCCGAGCGTGGCGGCGAGCTCGGCGACCCGGCGGGCGCGGTGCTCGTGGAGGTCGGCGGCGACGACGCGCGCGCCGAGGTCGGCGGCGTGGCAGGCCTTGCCGCCCGGTCCGGCACAGGCGTCGAGCAGCCGCCCGCCCGGGCCCGCCGCGGCCGCGGCGGCCTCGGCGACGACGATCGAGGCCTCGTCGGCGACGGTCGCCCGGCCCTCGGCCACCGCCGCGAGCGCGCCGGGATCGGCCCCGGGCACGCGCAGCGCCGAGGGCGAGAGCGCGCCCCGGGTCGGGGTGAGCCCGACGGCGGTGAGCTCGGCGGCGAGCGCCTCGGCGTCGCCGCGGGCGCGCAGCGTCACCCCCGGGGCGACGTTGCCGGCCTCGAGGACATCCCTGGCCTGCCCGCCGAAGCGCGCCCGGGCCTCGGCGACGATCCACGGCGCGTAGCCGGTCGCCAGGCCGAGGCCCTCGCTCGTGGCCTCGTCGGGCCAGGGCAGCGCGTCCCAGCGCCGGGCGAGGGCGCGCAGCACCCCGTTGACGAAGCCGGTGACCTTCGCGCCGACCTCGGCTCGTGCGAGGTCGACCGAGGTCGCGACCGCGGCGTGGGCGGGGGTGGCGCCGTAGGCGAGCTGCCAGGCCCCGAGGCGCAGGACGTCGCGGACGTCCTCGTCGATGCTCGGGCGCGACAGGACGTGGCCGAGCGCCCAGTCGAGGGTGCCCTCCCAGCGCAGCGTCTCATAGGCGAGGTTGGCGGCGAAGGCGCGGTCGCGCGGGCCGAGCCGGCCGATCGCCGCGTCGACGGCGGGGGTCGACCACGCCCCGTCGGTGTGGACCCGACGCAGGACGCGGTAGGCCGCCCGTCGGCTCGCAAGCCCCTCCGAGCCCACGCTCAGGCGTCGGCGCCGAGGACGCGCCCGAGCGGGCGGTAGCCGTTGGCGAAGGCCGCGCCGGCCATGCGGGCCTTGCCGGCGGGCTGGACCTCGTCGAGGCGCAGGGCCCCCTGCCCGCAGGCCACGACCGGGCCACCGGCGCCGTCGTCGTCGACGTCGACGCGGACGACCTCCCCGGGGGTGCCCCCGCCGTCGACGACCGTGGCGCGGTGGACCTTGAGCCGCTCGCCCTCGAAGGTCGTGTGCGCGCCCGGCATGGGGTTGAACGCCCGCACCGCGCGCTCGAGCGCCTCGGCGGGCTCGGACCAGTCCAGCGCGGCGTCGGCGGCGGAGAGCTTCGGGGCGTAGGACACCCCCTCCTCGGGCTGGGGCACCGCCTCGATCGTCCCCTCGACGAGGCCGACCAGGGCCTCGACGAGCGCGGGGGCCCCGAGGTCGGCGAGGCGGGCGGTGAGCTCCCCGGCGGTCTCCCCCGGCGCGATCGGCGTGCGCCGCTCGGTGAGCACCGGGCCGGTGTCCATGCCCTCGTCGAGCAGGAAGCACGACACGCCGGCCTCGCTGTCGCCGGCGCGCAGCGCGTGGGGCACCGGCGCGGCACCGCGCCATGCCGGCAGGAGGCTGAAGTGGAGGTTGACGAAGCCGCGTCCGCCGGCGGCGAGGACGTCGGCGGGCAGCAGCGCGCCGTAGGCCACGATCGCGCAGGCGTCGACGTCGAGCGCCGCGAGCTCGGACCCGATGGTCTTGGGCTTCTCGGGCTGCCAGACCTCGAGGCCGGCCTCGAGCGCGGCGGCCTTGACCGGAGGCGGGGTGAGCCCGTAGCCGCGCCCGGCGGGCCGGTCGGGGTTGGTGACGACGCGCACGACCTCGATGCGCTCGTCGTCGACGAGCGCGCGCAGCGACGGGACGGCGGGGGCGGGCGTGCCGAAGAAGCAGATCCTCATGCCCGCAAGCCTAGAGCGTCGCGCGCAGGCCGGGTGCCCCGCCGCGCGGTGGCGGGGCCCAGCGCCCGGCGCGCCGCCGCCCCTCGGCGCGGTCGCGGCGCCGCCGGCCCTCGGCGCGCTCGTGGCGCCGCCGGCCGGCTCGGGCCCGGCGGGGTCGGGCCCCGGCGGGGTCGGGTCGCGCGGTCGGGCGGTCGGGTCGCGCGGTCGGGCGGCCGGCTCAGGCCTCGGCGGCCTCGTCGAGCGGCGGCATCGCGTCGCGTCGCCGCGCGGCCTCCTCGAGCTCGCCGGCGCGGATGCGCTTCATCGCGGCCTTGCGGTCGTGCCGCGCGAGGTGGTCGATGAAGAGGATGCCGTTGAGGTGGTCGAGCTCGTGGAGGAAGATCCGCGCGCGCAGGCCCTCGGCGACGGTGTCGAGCTCCTCGCCGTGGACGTCGCGGCCCCGCACCCGGGCGCGCAGCGGCCGCTCGGTCGGGTAGAAGAGCCCGGGGAAGGAGAGGCATCCCTCGTCGTCGTCGACCGTCTCCTCGGAGGTCTCGACGACCTCGGGGTTGACGAGCGCCCCGGACTCCTCGTCGTGCGCCCAGGTGAACATCCGCTTGAGGACCCCGACCTGGTTGGCGGCGAGGCCGGCGCCCTCGGCCCAGCGCATCGTCTCGAGCATGTCCTCGGCGAGGCGCGCGAGGGCCTCGTCGAAGGTCTCGACCTCGGCGGCGCGGGTGCGCAGCACCGGGTCGCCGAAGATGCGGATCGGCAGCAGGGCCATGGTCGCGGGTCTCCCTCGAGGCGGACCTCCCCCATCCTGCGGGGCTGGCCGGCCGACGGCAACGTCGTGGATGCGCCGACGGCCACTCTCGCGCATGATGAGGCCGAGCCCCTCGGAGGTGGGTCATGGCAGAGCGCAAGATCACGACGACCGAGGCGATGAGCCCCGACGGCAAGCCCTCGATCGGGCGGGGCTACGACCTCGGCTTCAGCCACGCCGCGCTGCGTCCCTCGAGCGACGCCGACGCCGCCGGCACCGACGAGCTGCGCACGGTCGGGGTCTCCCCCGAGCGGCCCGACGAGCGCGAGGCGCTGCGGCTGCGCGCCTTCAGCCTCGACCGGGAGGTGCGCCTCGTCGAGGAGGACGGCGTCATCGCCGTCTACGACGCCGAGGGCACCCGCCGCGTCGGAAGGGTCAGCGACCGCGAGGCCGACGCGGTGCGCCGGCGCCTCGCCGCCCAGCCCGACCTCACGACGTGGGTGTGCTGGGAGTGGCTCACCGACGACGGTCGCGACCGCATCGAGATCGCCCTCTCCGCGCCCGAGGAGCGGCCCCAGCCGCTCGCGCCGCCGGCGCAGTCGACCGCCGGCGCCCCCGACGGGCCCGGCGGCGGCGGACGGCGGCTCTGGCTCGCCGTCGGCGCGGTCGTCCTCGTCATCGCCGTGGCCTTCGTCGCCTGCACGTAGACGCCGCCGCGCTCAGCCGGCGCTGGTCGGGTCGACGTCGACGACGACGCGGCGGCCCTCGCGGCTCCAGGCCTCGCGCAGCCCGACGAGCGCCTCGAGGGTGGCCGGCAGCGCGACCGACTTCACGAGCGAGGCGCCGTCGAGGTCGGGGCCGAGGACCTCGTCGTCGGCGGGCAGCGCCTGCCGCAGCGCCGCGGCGACCTCGGCGGGCTCGGCGGCCGGGCGCACCGCGACGAGCCAGCGCGCCGGCGGGAAGCCGAGCTCGGCCCGCCACGCCGCCTCGCGCCGCCAGAAGCCGTCGGGGTCCCAGCGCACGAGGGCCTGCACCGCGGCGTCGCCGGGCTCGCGGGTCTGCACGACGACGCGGTCGGCCTCGCGCGCGGCGTCCATCCACAGCCGCAGGGCATCCTCGCCGGCCTCCAGCGCCGGGCGGGCACGCAGCGCGTCGGCGTCGGGCACGACGAGCACCGCGGCACGCTCGCCGGCGAGCCAGCGCGGACGGGTCACGACGCTGCCGCGGGTCATCACCCCGATCGCCGGGCGCGCCTTCGGCCCGTCGGCGTCGAAGCCCTCCATGCGGGCGATCTCCGCGGTGGGGTGGGCGCGGGCGAGCTCGGTGGCCAGCCGTCCCGCGCCGGCGGCCAGCGGCGCGGTGCGGGTGTCGCCACAGGCCTCGCACGCCCTCGCCGGGCCGCGCCAGCCGCAGGCCGGGCACTGCCTGACCGCCTCGTCCTCGCGGTCGGGGCGCAGCGAGCCGCCGCAGTCGGCGCAGACGAGACGGGTCCCGCAGCCGGTGCAGGCCAGCGCCGCGCCCTGGCCTCCCCGGGCGGCGAGGACGATCGCCGCGCGGCCCTCGGCGACGGCCTCCGACAGCGCCCGGGCGGCGCGGGAGGTCAGCCGGGCGCGGGCCCCGGGGCGGGGGTCGTCGAGGTCGGCGACGTCGACGCGCGGCGCGCGCTCACGCTCGGTGGGACGGTGCGCGCGGGCGGGGGTGACGTGGCCGGCCTCGAGCAGCCGCCACAGCGCCGCGCTCGGCAGCTCGCCGAGCAGCACCGCGGTCGCCCCGACCATGCGGGCGCGGGCGAGGGCGACGTCGCGCGCGTGATGGTGGGGGCTGCGGCGCTCCTTGTAGGCGGGGTTGGCCTCGTCGTCGACGAGCACGAGGCCGAGGTCGGGCAGACCGGTGAGGGCCGCGCCGCGCTCGCCGACGGCGACGTGGGCGTGGCCGAGCCGGCAGCGCAGCGCCGCGCGGTAGCGCTGCCGCTCGGGCTGGCCGGCGCGCAGGTCCGCGGCGTCGGCCCCGCCGACGGCGAGCGCGGCGTCGGCCACCGGCGAGGCGGGGTCGGGCGAGAGCACGAGCGCGCGGCGCCCCGAGGCCAGGGTGCGGGCGACGAGGTCGGCGGCGAGCAGGGCGGGGTCGTCGCCGGGCAGCGGGCGCAGCCAGAACGCCGGCGGCGGGTCGGCCTCGCCCCGCCCGGCGGTGGCCTTGAGCAGCGCGGAGGCGTCGTAGGGCCGCCAGGTGCGGGCCGGGCACGGCGGCCGCTCGGCGCGGCTCGGCGCGTCGGGCTCGCCCCACCGCGCCGCCTCGGCCTCGACGGCGGCCACCCGCGGGGGCACCGCGTGGCGCAGGACGTCGGCGAGGGTGCCAGCCCAGCGTCGGGCGACCCAGCGGTAGAGGGCGAGGTCGTCCTCGTCGAACCAGGCGACGTCGCCGGCGAGGCGGTGCAGCGGCTTGACGCGCTCGGGGTCGGCGTCGGTGTCCTCGCCGACGCCGAGCACCCAGCCGGTGCGCCGCCGGCCGGCGAAGGGCACGACGACGCGCTGGCCCGCCACCGGCTCGACGCCCTCCTCGAGGGCGTAGTCGAAGGGCCGGTCGAGGTGGGCGGGCCGGACGTCGACGCAGACGCGGGCGTAGCGCGCCACGCGCCGCTCAGCGGTCCGCGAGGCGGGCGAGCTCGTCGGCGCGGTCGGTGCGCTCCCAGGTGAAGGCCTCGCCCTGCCGGCCGAAGTGACCGTAGACCGCCGTCTCGCGGAAGACCGGCCGCAGCAGCCCGAGGTCGCGGATGATCGCCGCGGGGCGCAGGTCGAAGACCTCGCGGACCGCGTCGAGGATGGCCTGGGGGTCGACGGTCTCGGTGCCGAAGGTGTCGATCGACAGGCTCACGGGGTGCGACACGCCGATGGCGTAGGCGACCTGCAGCTCGGCCTTGCGGGCGAGCCCCGCGGCGACGATGTGCTTGGCGACCCAGCGCGCGGCGTAGGCCGCCGAGCGGTCGACCTTCGTCGCGTCCTTGCCGCTGAAGGCGCCGCCGCCGTGGCGGGCCATCCCGCCGTAGGTATCGACGATGACCTTGCGGCCGGTGACCCCGGCGTCGGCCTGCGGGCCGCCGAGCTCGAAGCGCCCGGTGGGGTTGACGAGGACGTCGGTCTCGTCGAAGGCGAGGTCCTCGGGCACGAGCGGGGCGATGACGTGCTCGACGAGGTCGGGCAGCAGCAGGGTGTCGATGTCGATGTCGGGGCGGTGCTGGGTGGAGACGAGGACGCGCTCGATGCCCACCGGGCGCCCTCCGGCGTAGGCGACGGTGACCTGGGTCTTGCCGTCGGGGCGCAGGTAGGGGATGACCCCCGACCGGCGCACCGCGGCGAGGCGCTCGGCGAAGCGGTGCGCGAGGTGGATCGGCAGCGGCATCGCCGCGTCGGTCTCGTCGGTGGCGTAGCCGAACATCATCCCCTGGTCGCCGGCGCCGAGCGCGTCGAGGTCGGCCTCCCCCTCGCCCTTGCGCAGCTCGAGGGACTTGTCGACCCCGCCGGCGATGTCGGGCGACTGCTCGTCGATGGCGACGAGCACCCCGCAGGTCGTGCCGTCGAAGCCCGCCTCGGCGCTGTCGTAGCCGATGCCGGTGACGGTGTCGCGGACGATCTTGTTGATGTCGACGTAGGTCTCGGTGGAGATCTCCCCGGCGACGAGCACGAGGCCGGTCGTCACGAGGGTCTCGCAGGCCACCCGCGCCTGCTCAGGGGTGGGATCGCCGGCGAGCACGGCGTCGAGCACGGCGTCGGAGATCTGGTCGGCGACCTTGTCGGGGTGGCCCTCGGTGACCGACTCCGAGGTGAACAGCGTGGCGCTCATCGAGGCTCCAGCGGGACGGTGGTGGTGGGATCGGTGGGCAGCAGGCCCTCGAGGCGGTCGCAGACGATCGCGGCGAGGCGGGCCTTGCTCGTGAGGCCGACCTCCTCGCGGCCGCCGGCGGCGTCGAGGAGGACCGCCCGGTTGGTGTCGACGCCGAAGCCGGCGTCGGGGGCGTCGACGCGGTTGACGACGACGAGGTCGAGGCCCTTGGCGGCGAGCTTCGCACGGCCGTGGGCCTCCTCGTCGTCGGTCTCGGCGGCGAAGCCGACGAGGACGCGGCCGCCCTTGGCGGCGCCGAGCTCGGCGAGGATGTCGGCAGTCGGCTCGAGCTCGAGGCTCGCAGGTGGACCGTCGGCCTTCTTGCGCTTGCCGGTCAGCGGGGTGGCGGGGCGCCAGTCGGCGACCGCGGCGGCCTTGACGACGGCATCGGCCCCGGCGGCGGCGGCGTGGACCGCGGCGCGCATCTCCTCGGCGGTCTCCACGGCGTGCAGCCGCGCGCCGGGGGGTGGGGCCAGCGCGGTGGGCGCGCTCACGAGGTCCACCTCGGCGCCGCGGGCGAGCAGCTCGGCGGCCAGGGCGTAGCCCATCTTGCCCGAGGAGCGGTTGCCGAGGTAGCGCACCGCGTCGACGGGCTCGCGGGTGCCTCCGGCGGTGACGACGACGCGCCGCCCGGCGAGGGGGCCCGCCGGGACGGCGAGGGCGGCGGCGACCGCGGCGAGGATGTCGGCCTCCTCGGCGAGGCGGCCCTCCCCGACGTCGCCGCCGGCGAGCTCGCCCTCGGCGGGGTCGACGATCCGCACCCCGCGGGCCCGCAGCGCCGCGACGTTGGCCTGGGTGGCGGGATGGCGCCACATCTCGGTGTGCATCGCCGGGGCCACGACGAGGGGGCAGGTCAGGCAGGCCGCGACCGAGGAGAGCAGGTCGTCGGCGAGGCCGACGGCGAGCTTGGCGAGGACGTTGGCGGTCGCCGGCGCGATGACGGCGACGTCGGCCTCGCGCGCGAGGGCGACGTGGGGCACCTCGTGGGCGCCGGTGAAGACGTCGGTGGGCACCGGCCGGCCGGTCAGGCCCTCGAAGGTCGCGGTGCCGACGAAGCGCTCGGCCGACGGGGTCAGCACCGCCTGGACGCTCGCGCCGCCGCGTCGCAGGGCACGCGCGAGCGCGGCGGCCTTGTACGCCGCGATGCCGCCGGTCACGCCGAGCAGCACGTGCCGGCCGGCGAGGGCTTCCCCGGCCTCGTCCATGCGGCTGGCGCTAGGTCTCGTCGCCGTCGGCCTCGGCGGCGGCCTCGTCGGCGACGTCGGCGGGCTCGTCGGCAACGTCGGCGGGCTCGTCGGCAACGTCGGCGGGCTCGTCGGCGACCGGCGCCTCGGCGGCGGGCTCGTCGGCAACGTCGGCCTCAGCGGGCTCGTCCTCCATCGGGACCCCGGCGGCGGGCTCGTCGGCGACGTCGGCGGCCTCGTCGGCGACCGGCGCCTCCGCGGCGTCGGCCTCGGCGGCGTCGAGCTCGACGATCTCGGCGCCCTCGTCGGCCTCGACGGCGCCCAGGAGCTCCTCGGCCACGCGGCGGGCCTCGTCGGCCTGCTGGACGACGATCTTCTCCTCGGCGATCTCCTCGAGGGCGATCGACAGCGGCTTGTTCGAGCTCGACTCGACGAGCGGCGGCGTGTACGCGCCGAGGCCCTCCCCGAGCGAGTGGTAGTAGGAGTTGATCTCCCGGGCGCGTCGAGCCGCGAGATGGACGAGGGTGTACTTGCTGTCGACCTTGTCGAGCAGCTCGTCGATGGTCGCGATGACGATCACCTTCCCGCGTGAGGGCGGCCGTCGGGGCGACGGCAGGCAGACGTGCCGGTCAGCTGACCGGGGTGTCGAGTATAGAGCCGATCGCCGACGCTGCCGCCTCGATGTCGTCGTTGACGACGACGTGGTCGAAGTCGTCGGCCTGGGCGAGCTCGGCGCGGCCGAGCTCGAGCCGCTCGGCGATCCGCGCGGGGTCGTCGGCGCCCCGGGCCTCGAGGCGCTCGCGCAGCACCCCTTCGCTCGGCGGGGCGAGGAAGACGAGGACGGCGTCGGGGAAGCGCTCGCGGACCTGCCGCGCGCCCTGCACCTCGATCTCGAGCAGGACCGTGCGCCCCTCGGCGAGGCGCGCCTCGACGCTCGCGCGCGGCGTGCCGTAGCGGTGCCCGCCGAAGGCGGCCCACTCGAGGAGGGCGTCGGTGGCGATGAGGCGGTCGAAGGCCTCGTCGTCGAGGAAGTGGTAGTCGATGCCGTCGCGCTCGCCCGGCCGCGGGGGGCGCGTCGTCGCCGAGACCGACACCTCGAGGTCGGGCCGCTGGCGGCGCAGCGCCTTGACGACGGTGCCCTTGCCGACGCCGCCGGGCCCGGTGAGGACGACGAGGCGTCCCGGTCCGGTGCTCAGCGGTGGTCGCCGTGGAACTCGGCGAGCAGGCGCTCGCGCTGGTTGGCGCCGAGCCCGCGCAGGCGCCGTGAGGGGGAGATGTCGAGTCGCTCCATGAGCTTGCGCGCCCGCACCTTGCCGACCTTGGGGATCGCCTCGAGGACCGCCGAGACCTTCGTCTTGCCGACGATCTCGTCGTGGTCGGCGCGCGCGAGCACCTCCTCGAGGCCGATCGCGCCGGTCTTGAGCTCCTCCTTGAGCTCGGCGCGCACCTTGCGCGCGTGCGCGGCCTTCTCGAGCGCCTCGCGGCGCGCGGCGTCGTCGAGCTCGGGCAACGGCATGGGAACTCCTCAGGGGACCGACGATGGGACGAGGGGGCATCTTAGACGCCGCGTCGCGGGGGTCAACGTGGCGGCGCGCGGTGCGCTCAGGCCGAGGCGGCCGCCCGCAGCTCGCTCGCGCGGAACAGCGGCGTGAGCGTGAGGCCGGCCGCGGCGAGCGCCTCGGGCCCGCCGGCCTCGCGGTCGATGACGCAGAGCACCTGCACGACCTCGGCACCGCGGGCGCGGAGGTCCTCGCAGGAGGCGACGACCTGCCCGCCGGAGGTCACGACGTCCTCGACGACGGCGAGGCGCCGCCCGGCGACCGGGCCGCCCTCGGCGAGCTCGGCGGTGCCGTAGGCCTTCGCCTCCTTGCGCACGAAGCGGGCGGGGCGCCCGGTGCGCTGGCTGAGCATCGTCGCGAGCGGGATGCCGCCGAGCTCGAGGCCGGCGACGAGCTCGGCGTCGTCGGCGAGCAGGCCCGCGAGGCCCTCGGCGATCTCGGCGAGCAGGGCGGGGTCGGCCTCGAAGCGGTACTTGTCGAAGTACTCGTGGCTGACCTGCCCGCTGCGCAGGACGAACTCACCGGTGAGGTGCGCCGCGGCGTGGACGCGGGCGGGCAGGGAGGCGGGAGCGGTCATCGCGTGGGGCTCCTCGGTGGCAGGCTGGCGCGGATCTCGCGCGCCGCGGCGGCGGGGTCGGCGGCGCGGGTCAGCGCGCGGCCGAGGACGAGGTGGCTCGCGCCCGCGGCCGCGGCGGCCTCCGGCGTCGCGGGGCGGGCCTGGTCGTCGGTGGCCGTCCCGGCGGGGCGGATGCCGGGCACGACGACGGCGGGGGCCTGCCCGACCCGCGCGCGGACCGCGGCGATCTCCGCGGCGGCGCAGACGAGGCCGCCGGCGCCGGCCCCGACGGCGAGGGCGGCCAGGCGCGGGACCTGCTCGGCGGCGGAGGGCTGGCCGACCGCGGCCAGCGCCGTGTCGTCGAGGCTCGTGAGGACGCTGACCGCGAGGACCGTGGTCTCGGGGGCGGCCTCGGCCGCGGCGGCGATCATCGCCGGCCCGCCGCTGGCGTGGACGGTGAGCATCGCCGCGCCGTGGGCGGCGGCAGCGCGCGCGGCGCCGGCGACGGTCGTGGGGATGTCGTGGAGCTTGAGGTCGAGGAAGACCGGGGCGTGCTCGGCGGCGGCGGCCACCGCCGCGGGGCCGTGGGCGGCGAAGGCCTCGAGGCCGACCTTGAGGAGGTCGACCTCACCGCCGACCGCCGCGGCGAGCGCGGTGAGCTCGCCGAGGTCGGCGGTGTCGAGGGCGCAGATGAGCCCCGCGCTCACGCCTGCACCGCTCCCCGCAGCTGACGCACCGAGCGGTAGCCGCGCTCGGCGAGCCAGTCCGGCAGCCCCTCGACGAGCTCGAGGGTGGCGAAGGGGTCGGCGAACGTCGCGGTGCCGACCGCGACGGCGCTCGCGCCGGCCATGATGAGCTCGACGACGTCGGGCACCGAGCGCACCCCGCCCATGCCGATGATCGGCAGGTCGGGCAGCGCGCGGTGGACCTCGTGGATCGCCCGCACCGCGACGGGCCTGATCGCCGGCCCCGACAGCCCCCCGGTGACCCCGCCGAGGCGCGGGCGGCCGGTCTCGACGTCGATGGCCATGCCCGAGAGCGTGTTGATGAGGCTCACCCCGGTCGCCCCGGCCTCGACCGCGGCGGCGGCGATCGCGGCGATGTCGGTGACGTCGGGGGTGAGCTTGGCGAAGACCGGGACCGCCGAGACCCGGGTGACCTGGCTGATCGCGTCGCGGGTGGCCTCCTCCCGGGCTGCGAAGACCATCCCGCGGTCCTCGACGTTGGGGCAGGAGATGTTCGCCTCGATCGCGGCGATGCCCGGCTGGCCGCGCACCCTCTCGGCGAGGGTGCGGTACTCCGCGACGGTCTTGCCGGCCAGGGAGACGATCGTGCGCACCCCGCGCTCGGCGAGCCAGGGCAGGTCGTTGGCGAGCCAGGCGTCGACGCCGGGGTTCTGCAGGCCGATCGCGTTGAGCATCCCCGAGTCGGTCTCGACCATCCGCGGGGTCGGCAGGCCGAGGCGCGGCTCGAGGGTGAGCGACTTCACGACGACCGCGCCGAGCCCGCCGATGTCGAAGAAGCGGTCGATCTCCCGGCCCGAGGCGAAGCAGCCGCTCGCGGTGACGATGGGGTTGGGCAGCTCGAGGGGGCGGGCGGGGTCGGCGGACAGCGAGACCCGCAGGTCGGGGCGGCGCTCGGCGCTCACGAGGCGTCGCCCTGCTCGACGGGCTCGCCGGCCATCGCCGTCGTGCCGATCGCCTCCCAGACGACGCGCTTGGCGTCGAGCACCGGCCCCTCGTAGCAGGCGCGGACGTTGGCGAGCCCGTCGCGGCGGCGGTAGGGCACGACGCAGGTGTTGCAGACCCCGACTCCGCAGCCCATGAGCTCCTCGACCGAGACCTGGCAGGGCAGCCGGCGCTCCCGGGCCTGCGCGGCGACCGCGGCGAGCATGCCCATCGGCCCGCAGGCGTAGATCGCCTCGGCCCCGGTGCTCGTCGCGATGTCGGGCAGGACGTCGGTGACCCGCCCCTGGGTGCCGAAGGAGCCGTCCTCGGTGGTGAAGCGCGTCGAGGAGGCCTGCCGCTTGCCCTCGATGGCGTTGAAGATCCGCTCGCCGGTCTTCGCGCCGAAGAGGAGGTCGACGCGGTGGCCGCGGTGCTGGAGCTGCGCGGCGAGGTAGAGCAGCGGCGCCGCGCCGTAGCCGCCGCCGACGAGCAGGCACGTCGCGGGCTGGCGCGGCAGCGGGAAGCCGCGGCCGAGCGGGCCGACGACGTCGACGACGTCGTGCTTGCTGCGCCCGGCGAGCCAGGCGGTGCCCGGGCCGACGACGTCGAGGACGACGTCGATCGTGCCCGCCCACGGGCCGTGCTGGCTCACGCCGGTGATCGAGAACGGCCGGCGCAGGATCGTGCCGCCGCCCTCGACGGCGAGGGAGACGAACTGCCCCGGCGTGGCCCTGGCGGCGATGTCGGGCGCGACGATCGTGAGCTGGTGGTAGGCGCCGATCTTGCGGTAGGCGAGCACCTCGCAGACCGAGCGCACCGGGCCGTCCTCACGACCCCGGGTGTAGGGGGTGGGCTGGCCACGACCGGGGACCGTGCTCACGTCGCCTCCTGTGCCTCGCGTGACGGGGAGGCTAGCGGCTCACCGTGGTAGTCCTGCAGGCTGCGCACGCCGATCGTCGCGGCCTGCAGCGCCTCGATGCCCTGGATCGCGGCGATGATCCCCGACATCGTCGTGATCGACGGCACCCCGTGGGTGACCGCGGCGGTGCGGATGCGGTAGCCGTCGCTGCGCGGACCGGCGCCCTCGGGGGTGTTGAGGATGAGGTCGACCCCGCCGGCCTCGATGCGGTCGACGACGGTCTCGCCGTCGCCCTGGGGGGTGCCGTCGGCGTCGCTGACCTTGCTCAGGACCTCGCAGGCGACCCCGGCGCGGGCGAGGACCTCGGCGGTGCCCTCGGTGGCGAGGATCGCGAAGCCGAGCTCGGCGAGGCGCTTGACGGGGAAGATCATCGCCCGCTTGTCGCGGTTGGCGATCGAGACGAAGACCCGCCCGCGCTCGGGCAGGACCATCGTGCCGGTGCCGGCCTGGCTCTTGGCGAACGCCGCGCCGAAGTCGGCGTCGATGCCCATGACCTCGCCGGTCGAGCGCATCTCCGGGCCGAGGCGGGTGTCGGTGCCGGGGAAGCGGTTGAAGGGCAGGACCGCCTCCTTGACCGCGACGTGGCCCCTCGGCGGCGCGGCGACGGCGTCCTCGGCGGGCAGCATCCCCGCTGCCCGCAGGTCGGCGAGGCGCTCGCCGGTCATCACCCGCGCGGCGACCTTCGCGAGCGGCACCCCGGTGGCCTTCGAGGTGAACGGCACGGTGCGCGAGGCCCGCGGGTTGGCCTCGATGCAGTACAGCTCCCCGTCGCGCACGGCGAACTGGATGTTGATGAGCCCGCGGGTGCCGAGCGCGTCGGCGATCTTCTCGGTGGCGTCGGCGACCTCGGCGAGCTGGGTGCGCGCGAGGGTGTAGGGCGGCAGGACGCAGGCGGAGTCGCCGGAGTGCACCCCGGCCTCCTCGATGTGCTCGAGCACCCCGCCGACGAAGAGCTCCTCGCCGTCGTAGACCGCGTCGACGTCGACCTCGATCGCGCCCTCGAGGAACTCGTCGACGAGCACCGCGCCCTGCCCGGCGTTGGCGTCGAGCCAGTCGGCGAGCTGGGTCTCGGAGTACACGATGGCCATCGCCCGCCCCCCGAGGACGTAGCTCGGGCGCACGAGGCAGGGGAAGCCGATGCGCCGCGCGACGGTGAGCGCGGCCTCCGGGCTCGCGGCGACCTCCCCGGGGGCCTGGCGGATGCCGAGCTCGTCGAGCGCGGCGCCGAAGCGCCCGCGGTCCTCGGCGAGGTCGATCGCGTCGGGTGGGGTGCCCCAGATCGCCACCCCGGCGGCCTCGAGGTCGCGCGCGAGCTTGAGGGGGGTCTGCCCGCCGAGCTGGACGAGGACGCCGACCTTGCTCGCGTCCCCGCCAACCGCAGCGACCTCGGCGGCGTGCACGGCGAGGACGTGCTCGAGGGTCAGCGGCTCGAAGTAGAGCCGGTCGGCGGTGTCGTAGTCGGTCGAGACCGTCTCGGGGTTGCAGTTGACCATGACGGTCTCGTAG
>Ga0207421_10004330_pt1 | contig 16373 bp, 17 predicted proteins | sample SodLakKL_010_SED_4_FD_187542 | JGI IMG/M metagenome (GOLD analysis project Ga0207421, IMG submission 187542) | Alkaline sediment microbial communities from Lake Tanatar, Kulunda Steppe, Russia - 8KL_010_SED (SPAdes) (version 2) | ecosystem: Environmental > Aquatic > Non-marine Saline and... | reverse complement strand
ATTGCCAGGGATTGATGGCATTTGATGATTACTCCTTTCGTGGTGGATTTGAGTAATTGTTTGCCGTCAATCCCTTTTTTCCTGCAGCAAAAAATGAATTTGGGTTGAGTGAGCTGTCGGGTAGGAGCAAAGCCAGGTTTAAATATTTGTCCCTGACAGTGATACCAAGCTATATTAAGTTCTCAGCCAAGAAAAACAAATATTTTAGACTTTGTCAACTGTACTTATTTGGAGAAGTTCCAAAAGACTAAATATATTTTCTGTAATAAAATTTTATTAACAAACTTAACAGATGCAAGCTATTATTGTTACCGCAGAGATGGTTCCTTTTTTGAATTCCCAGATCATGGTTATATTTGGACAGGTCAATTCTCAAAAAATATCAAATAGTTGAATTTTTTGACGACAGTTACTGTTGATATGCTTGTTAAAAATAAAAATAAATTGTTGGGGATTTTTAAGGATTAGCCAGATTACTTAAACAAAACAGAAAAAAATTAGTTTTCCGGTTTTTTGGGAATTGGTGCACAAGAAAGGATTGTAATTTTCTTTGTAGAAGTATTATCTGCAAGAGTTTTACCCCTTTAAAGAGAAATAATAAAATACTGAGGTAAAAAAGATGGTATATATATTAATTTCTGGTTTTGCTTTATTCCTTCTGGGAATAATTGAAGCTTCCTTTCATCGCAATAATCGGGCCAGGATTCCTACAATTATCCATGTAAACGGGACGAGAGGGAAATCAACTACTACCCGTCTAATTGCAGCCGGCTTGAGGGAAGCAGGTTTAAGAGTGATTGCAAAAACAACAGGTACTGCCCCCAGGCTTATCCTGGAAGATGGGCAAGAAGAACCCATCAAAAGAAGAGGAAAACCGAATATTATTGAATACTTGAAAGTTGTCTCTTTTGCTTCACGTCGGGAAATTGATATCCTTGTAACTGAATGTATGGCTCTAAGCCCTGAGATGCAGTGGATTTCGGAGAAAAAAATGCTCATGGCAAATATTGGAGTTATTACAAATGTCGGGGCGGATCACCTTGAAGTGATGGGCCCTTTAATTTCTGATGTAGCTGAAAACATGGCTTTGATGGTCCCTCAAAAGGGAAAACTGGTTACTCCCGATGGAAAATTCAATGAATTTTTTACAAAAAAAACTAGGGAACGAAAAACCGATTTGATATTAACAGATCCTCAAAAAGTCCCGGACCGGGTTCTGGAAGCTTTCCCCTATATTTCTTTTAAGGAAAACATAGCTACCGCTCTCAAAGTTTGTGAATTATTGGGAGTGAAAGAAGAAACTTCTCTTGCAGGAATGGTAAAAACTGAACCAGATCCAGGGGTTTCTGCTGTTAAAAGGATAGTTACAAGAAATTCGGACATTCTTTTTGTTAATGCTTTTGCCGCGAATGATAATAAATCCACCTTAATGACCTGGGAAATTGCAAAAAAGGCTGGTTCTGGAAGGACTGCCATAGGGCTATTAAATAATCGAAGTGACAGGCCTCTGCGGATTTTTCAACTTGCGGATTTGCTCCAGGAAAGTATTAAACTGGACAAGCTTGTTCTCCTGGGGGATTGGGGTTTTAATACTAGAAGAGTTATTAAAGGCTCCTTTTCTGGAGAGTTGGTCGATTTGACCAGGAAGAGAAAGGTAGTAGAAATAATCGATAACCTTGTCGCTAAGGAAAAGGGTGACCTGCTTCTTTTCGGCTTTGGAAATACCAGAGGGGCCGGGGAGGAAATAATAAAATTTTTCAAAGAAAATGGTGAGGGTGTTAAGTGTTAATTGAAGCCGTGGGTTTGGGATTATTAGTGGGGATACTATATTATAGTGTTGTCGGGCTTTTACCCGGGGGCTTAATAGTTCCAGGGTATATTGCCCTTTATTTGCATAGCCCCCTTCGGATTTTTGCAACAATGGTTTCTTCTTTGGTTACTTTTTATTTTGTGCGACATGTTGTCTATAATTTTGTTATACTTTATGGAAGACGCCGTTTTCTGGCAATGGTTCTGGTTGGTTTTATTGTAAAATGGTTGTCTGATCAGCTTTTTATTTTCTTTCCTTTCACCGATTTTTTCCCCGGCACTGTTGAGGTGAGGGTAATAGGGTATATTATTACGGGTTTGATTGCAAATTCATTTGCTGAGCAGGGGATATTTCCCACAATTTATTCTATTTTAATTGTTTCGGTAATTGTGCGACTGCTCTTGATGTTATTCTTGTTTTAATGGGGGGAAAATTATTTGCAGGGATGGATAAAGCCAAAAATTCCCAACCGAATTTTATTAGTAATATTTATTATTGCAATAGCCGGTTATTTTCTGGTTGCAAATTTTAAAACAAGGGTCCAGAATCCAGCCTACCCCGAGCAGGTTGCTGCAGCCGAAACTATGCTGGAAGCAATGGAGGTTTTAAGGGAGGTTAGCCGGGAAAGAGGTTTCGGTGTTTCCAGAGATTTGGATCCTAACCAGACTGGTTTAATCGGCCAGGAATTCACCGAACTGACGACTTCGACAGGTTATATTGATTCTAAAAGGACTTCCACCAACCCTGATTTTGCAGCTCTGATGGTTAAATATTTTCGGGATGCTGGATTGAAAAAAGGTGATTATGTTGGGATTGGAGGCTCGGGATCTTTTCCCTCCCTGATCCTTGCTTCTCTTTGTGCTGTTAAGATACTGGAACTCAGGCCGATAATAATATATTCGGTTGGGGCATCAATGTATGGAGCCACCATTCCCGGTTGGACTTTTATTGATATGCTTGATGCTCTAAATAGGGAAGGGATTTTTCAATACAGGGTAGTGGCAGTTTCCATGGGGGGAGTTGAAGACAGGGCCAGGGGATTTTTTCGAGAAAACCGGGAGTTAATGCTGGAGATAATGGAAAAAAGCGGTGCGGAAATTATTTATGAGGATGAATTAATTGATAGTATTGAAAGAAGGAAGGAGATTTACACTGAAGAAAGTGATGGGGGAGGAATAGCTTGTTTTGTGAATATAGGTGGGGCAAGCGCTAATTACGGCACAACTTTATTATCCTTGAATATTTCCCCTGGGTTGATAAAGGAGCGGGCAATTTCTACTGATGAACCTGAAAGAGGTCTGATTTTTGATTATTTAGATAAAGGTGTTCCTGTTGTCCACCTTTTAAATATCCGATCAATAGCTTCCAGGGAGGGAATACCTATTGACCCGGTGCCTTTTCCATCTCCTGGAACAAGCGGAGTATACTTCGAAGACAGTCATCCCCGTAGTTTAATAATTTTTTTATTAAGTGTGTTAGTTGTCGTTCCAGTGTCTGCAGAAAGGATTTTCAGAAAAAAGGACCAGGGCCAAAAAAATAGTGCTTCCAGAGAGAAATAATGGACAAGCCAGGAAAAACCAGGCAAATAAAAAGCCTATTGTTAATTTTCAAAAGCATATTAGAGGACTAAATTTTTATATTTTTTTAACTTCTTTTTCTTGATTTTCCTGTCGTCTAGATTATTGGATAGGCTTTTAAAACCTGAAAAAAGGGGGTAGATGATGGTGACGAAAATATTTTTGGTAGTAGCAATAATATTGTTTGTTCCCCTGATGAGTATTTCTGCCGCAGAACCGGAAAATGAAATATTATTGCATGAGCCTTTCCTCGTTACTTCTGCGGGCCAGAGTTTGGATGCTTTCCTGGTTAAAGCTGCTTTTGATAAATTGGGTGTAAAATCTGATTTAGAAACGATAGCTTATGCAGACGATTTGGAAGGGTTTAATCAGATCATTATTGTTGGAGGGTTTAGCCATAAAGGAATTGCCTCTGCGGGGCTTTCCTTCCTGGATGAAATTGAACGGGTAAGTCAAATATTAGAAAAGGCAGAGGAAATTTCAATGCCCATAATTTTCATTTATCTGGGGACTTTTTTCCTGGGTGATTCCAGAGAAGTAAACCTAATTGAGGTTATCACTCCCCTTGCTTCCCAGATTATTGTTTATGTTGAATGTAGTGGGCCTTTAAGTTATATTTATGAGGTTGCCGAGAAAAATGACATACCCGTATCTCATATAAATGATGTAAACGATCTTTCAGAGGAATTTTCCCGGATATTTTTGTTTTGATACAATAAAAGGTCCGGGTTTGTCTTAGAAATGGTTAATACCTGAATGGGAGTTGGGGAAATTGGTTTTAAAGAATCCAGTTGTTTCCGGACTGCTTGAAAAAATTTTAATATCAAAAACAATTGGGAAAAGTGCAAAAAATCATAACAGAAAAATCCTTTTTGGTTTATTTTTCATTGGAGCAAGTTTAATTGTACCCTTGGCAATACAGACCCAGATAAATTCATTGCTTGAAGATATAAGGCAAAGTGTGCTAACCGGAGACACGGGACTTCTTCTTCTGGCGGCGACTAAACTGGTTTTCTTTAATACCATCCGCCATGCACCTGTTATCACAGGGGCTTTTTTAATAGGTGAAGGGTTATCCTCAATATTTAAGTATAATAGATTTGTTTTCTTTCTTTCCCTGCTGATTATCCCTTTTGTTTTTAAGGCAATAAGTGCTATTTACAATATCCAATTTTTGTTTACTGGGTCCATTTATGTAACCGTTTCAGTTATTCTGGTCCTTTTCTTTTTGACTACCAAAATTCCAAGGACCATTATTAAGCTCTTTATTATTAACCTGTTTTTATTTGGCTTTGACTGGCTGGAAATTGTTCCTATGCTGGAAAAGTTTGGTTATAGTGGGGGAGAAATCGCAAAATCCATTATAATGGTTTCCGGCTTTATAGGTGCTGATTATATTTTGAATTATGTTGGTTTTACAATTTCCCTCATGATAATAATAAACGCCTTGATTTTAACCAAAGTTATTATCGATCACTATAATAGGATGTTCCTTATTGAAAAGCTTAGAAAAACAGAAATAGAAGCCTTGCACTCGCGTTATTTTCAGGAGGTTAAACACCTTGTGCATGATTTAAAAACTCCTCTTTTTACAATTCATGGGTTGAATGGGGCAATCAAAATGATGGTTGAAAACCCCAAGGTAAAAACCTATAATGATGTGATTGCCAATTCAGTAGAAAATATATCCTCAATGATTTCGGAGATTCTCCATGAAAGAAAACTTTCTGTTATTGATGTAAAAGAAATAACGGATTTTTTGAAAACCCACCTTTCCCTTGAAGAAAATCAGGAGAAAGTGAAAATTAAATTATTAACGGAGAAAAAAATCCATGCCAATAAATATTTACTTTCACGAGCATTAATTAACATTATCAACAACAGCTTGCAGGCAATTGATCCTGAAATTGGTTTGGTGCAGTTGAATGTTGATGAGGAAAACGGTATGGTTCTATTTTCCGTAATGGATAATGGGAGAGGGATCTCTAAAGAAAACCTGGAAAAAATATGGGAATTGGGCTATAGTAGTGGGAAGAGCACGGGACTTGGGCTGAATTTTGTAAAAAAAGTAGTAAATAATCACCGGGGGGATATAGAAATCCAGAGCAAACCCAAGCAGGGTACAACGGTTAAAATTTATTTGCCGAAGGTGGATTTGAACGATGAAAAAATTGCTAGCGGTTGATGACCATAAAGATATTTTGTTTACTCTCAGGGCTATTGGAGAACTTGCTGATTTTAATGTAACCACCTGCGACAATGGCATTGAGGCTTTGAAGTTACTGGAAAATGAAAATTTTGATTTGGTTATAGTGGATTATTATATGCCAGAAATGAACGGCCTGGAATTGGTTGGTAAAATTAGGAAAATAAAGCCCCAGATCCCAATTCTTGTCCTGACAGTTGATGAATCACAGGAAATCGCCGAGAAATTTATGGAAGCAGGGGCAACTGATTTTGCTACGAAACCCATTCGCCCCCCCGATCTAATTTCCCGAATTAACCTGCACCTGGAACTTTCCCAATTAAAAGAAGAAACACTTAACGAAGAATTAAAAGTTGAGATTCCTAAGGGTATGAGTCCCCAGACCCTGGGTTTGGTTATTGATTACTTGAGAAAAATAAAGGAACCAGAATCCAGCGAGACAATTTCTTTGGGTACCGGTCTTGCTTATCAAACAGTTCACAGGTATTTAATATTCCTGGAAAAAAAGGGTTTTTTAGAAGCAAGACTGGACTATGGGAAAGTTGGCAGGCCAATAAAAAAGTACGCAATTAAAGGGGAAGAAAAATTTGGGTAGACTGGTCTCCCTGCTTTTCCAAATTGGTTTTAATTAAAGGCCCTCTGAACTTTGGGGCCTTTTTTATTTTTCCGTTCTTGAACTGGAAAGCAATTCGGGAGTGCTTCTATTTGGAAAAATATTAATTGGTCAGTTTTTATTGAATTTAACTTAAGAGAAATATGAGAGAATATAGGATAACCATTTAAATTAGGTGAAGCATTAAAAGAGAAGAAAGAGAGAAATAGCTAAACTTGGGGTTTTTCCACTGGTTTTTTATTCCTGCTACGTTGTTTTTTCGAGGTTTTTTTCTAATAATAATTGAAAGGGGGTTGGTATAGGGAAAGAATTTTTAAGAGAGGGATTTCCAAGGATAGTTTGTTTAAGTTTTGAAAGATTTTAAAGGGAGGATTACTAAATGAAAAAGCAAAAAATATTAAGTCTTATGATGGTTTTTTTGCTGTGCTTTGCGCTGAGCTTTTCTCCAATTCTTGCTTCAACAACGAGGCCTGAAATTGTAGGGACACATGGTATGGTAACATCCAACCACCCTCTGGCTTCAAAAGTTGGAATGGATATCCTTGATCAGGGCGGAAATGCTGTTGATGCAGCGGTTGCAGCAGCAGCAGCAATCGGGGTTGTAGAACCGTATCTTTCAGGAGCTGGAGGAGATGGTTTTGCTTTTTACTACGATGCAGCAGCTGATCAACTCCACTATTTAAATTACAGTGCCCGTACTCCTCAGAATTTGACTCTGGAACATTTTAAAACCGATGATGACGAATATTCCATTCCTTGGAGAGGTCCTTTATCAACTATGATTCCCGGGGCCTTTATGGGATGGAATGAGCTGGCTAATAGGTTTGCAACCAAGTCCTTTGCAGATTTAATGCAACCGGCTATCAAATTAGCAGAAGAAGGGTTCCCCCTTACTGATATGGGTGCCAATCAATTCAATAATTTCCTTTCCATGGCCTTGGATTATGGAGAGTTTGGCCTAGATGCTTGGTATGACGGCATTCCTGAAGCTCCAAGAGTTGGGGATATTGTCAGAAATCCCAGGCTTGCTGAAACCTATCGCCGTGTTGCGGAAGAAGGTATTGAAGTATTTTACGGTGGTGAAATTGGGCAGCACATTGTTGATGTAATGCAGGACCTCGGCGGTGTATGGGAGATTGAAGATTTAGAAAATTTCTACGTAGAATGGGATAAGCCTGCACCTATTGAATTCAGTTATAGAGACTATGATTTCTACACTGTTCCTTACAACAGCAGTGGCGGTGTCGCTACAGCTCAAATTCTCAATATGATGGAAGCCTACGACCTTGCCAGCATGGGGGTTAACAGCGCTGGGTATCTGCATCTTTTAATTGAAGCTGTTAAGCTTGCTGCTGCAGACCGGGCAGAATGGGCCTGTGACCCTGACCTGGTGGATGTTCCTTTTGATGAACTGGTTTCTAAAGAGTATGCGGCTCAACGCAGGGCCGAAATTAATCCTTATGTAGCTTCCGATGGATACCAGGCCGGAATGGAAAGGCCGGGAGGAACTTCCACCCTTTCTGTTGTTGATAAAGATGGAAACATGGTCACCATGGTCTTTACCCTTGGAGCCGGCTGGGGAAGTGGCGTTACAGCAGGTGAAACAGGGATTGTGTTGAACGATGCCTGTGCCTGGCTGGAAACAGACCCTGATAGTCCCGCTGTTGTCCAGGGTGGAGTTCGGACCCGCTGGAATATGCACATGGTTCTGGGTATGCACCAGGAAACCGCAGAAAGATTTGTCATGAGTACTCCTGGCGGAACCAGCATCTGGCAGACCATTCCCCAGGTAATTACCAAGATGGTTGATTTCGATATGGGGATGCAGGAAGCTATTGAATCACCACGTTTCCGTTGGTCCCTGTCTGGAGTTGTTACCAGTTTAGAAGATCGCATATCCCCAGAAGTAATAAGTCAGCTTGAATCATTTGGACATGAAATTAGACTCTATAGTTCTTATACTATGTCTGTGGGTGGTGTAGCAGGAGTCACCTATAATCCCGAAACCGGAGTTATGACTGGTGCTGCTGATCCCAGGCGAGATGGTTACGCAATAGGGTTCTAAGAAAACCTCAAGCCATTTAAACAAAAGTCCCGTTTGCAGGGTCAACCTGCAAGCGGGACTACCAAAAATAGATCTTCAAAAAATTAATTTGATTTTGCCTATAATCCTTGCTGGAAACAGGGAGGTTAAGAATATAATAAATAATTAAAAGGGGGTTAGAAAATGTTTGCTAAAAAGAAGTTTTTGGTGTTTATGGTCCTTGTTATGGCCTTAAGCATTGGGTCTTTAGTTCAGGCGGAAGAGGTAGAAATTCCTTCTGGAAAATTACCGATATTGGTGACTTCTGCAGGACAGAGTCCGGATGATAATATGATCAGGGTTTTGGCAACCCGGTTGGGATTGGAAGTCAAACATGATCCCTTAATCACTGTGGATGAGCTGGGAGATGTAAAAACCATCCTATTTGCTATTGGTGGTAGTGCCAAGGGACTTGGTGAAGCAGGAATCGATATCCGGGATGAAGAGCAACGGATTAAGGAAATTCTGGACAGAATGGATGAATTAAAAGAAGAGGAACCCGGTGAATATTTGGTAGTAGGTTTTCATATTGGTGGAGAGGGCAGGCGAGGTGACCTTTCACAGCGTTCCATCGATGCAGTATCTCCACGAGTTGATCTACTGGTTGTATGGGAAGAAGGAAATCAGGATGGACTTTTTACCAGAATTGCTGAAGAAAACGGAATTCCATTGATAATCCTTGAATTTGTTCGAGATACTCAAAATGTATTAGCAGAGATGTTTGCGGAGTATATTGAGAACTAAACTATTCAAACTCTCTTTATTACGAATAAGCCTGTCAGTAATTGCAAACTGGGCCTCTGGTTTGTCGCCAAGAGGCCCAGTATTACGATAATTTCCTACTGAGGAGTGAAGTCCTATGTCTCAGGAAATGTTTTCCTTTCTGGTCTTTTCAGCTATGATTATAGGGTTTTTTATAGCTTCTTTTCCCTTGAAAATGCCTGCAGCGCTTGCACTTTTTGTTACCGGTGTAGTTGGCGCTATTGCAGGAGGCCTGGGCCTATCCCTATGGCATATTCTTGAAGGTATGTTTGGTTTTTTTGAAATTACTGCGCTGGTTTTAACTGCTTCTATTTTTATTGCTTTCCAGCGAGAATCAAGGGGATTAAATGTTTTGGTTAGGGATTTGATTAGTGTTTTCTACAGGGTTCCCCCGGTATTATTGATTGTCTTAATGTTTGTTTTAATTTTACCAGGCGCCCTTGCTGGATCAGGGACGGCAGCTGTTATGGCTGTGGGAGGGCTGGTTGGAACTGTCCTGGCCTATATTGGTCTTTCTAAGGTTACTATAGCGGCTTTTGTAGGTATGGGCGGAATTCTGGCTCTGATTGCTCCGCCAATTAACCTGCCAGCGATGATAATTGCTTCTGGCCTAAATATGCCTTATTCGGGCTTTTTTGGTCCTTTAATAATCTGGACATTATTTCTGGGCGTAACCCTGCCCTTGATCTATGGTTTGAAGGAGGTAAATAAAAAGATTGATCCCCAAGAAATATTGGATAAAGTTCCAGGAGGAGAATTTTACCTGGGGCGTCTTGGAGCTTATATACCTCTGATTGTTGTCATTAGTTTGATGGTTATGCAGAGAGCTTTTCCCCAGGCTCTTGACCCTGGAATTCCTCTGATATTTGTTATCGGGTCAATTCTTGCCTACTTCCTTCCTAAAAAACGCTTGAATTTTATTGGAGTAACCAAGGAAACAATTGAAAAAACTGGTCCGGTGGCTGCCCTTTTTATCTCTGTTGGGGTGGTTGTGCAGGTTATGGTTGCTACTGGTGTTCGGGGTTGGATTGTAATTGAAGCCACTACAGCTCCTGAATTTTTCCTGTTTGCAGGGATTCTCCTTTTAATTCCCATAATGGGAGGGGTAATGGGTACCTATGGAGTGGCTTCCATTTTTGCTATCCCCTTTATGATGGCCTTGCTTAGACTTGATTTAATTTATGCTATCGCTGGAATGAGTATGCTCTGTTGCCTGGCTTCCCTTACGCCCCCCACTGCTATTGTAGGTAGGTCCGGGGTTTTGGCAACAGGATATGATGGGGCCTACGGAAAAGTGCTTCGGGTATCTGCAATACCGTGGGTAATAGTTGCAGGAGCTTCCCTGGTGACAATTCTTTTTGCCAACCAGCTTAGCGCATGGTTTTAAGGAGGGATATGGAGAATGATTTTAATCTACCAAATATTATACGGTGGGCTTGCCGTTTTTATGTTGTGGAGTGTTTATGAAAAAGAAAATATTTACGAAAAGATAGCAATGGCAGTTCTTGCAATTCCCTTTATTTTAAGAGCGCTGCTTATTAAGTAAGGAGGTGAGAAAAATGGCAAAAACAAATGGTTCTAAAAATCTCATTTCGACAGCAGTAATTATTATTGTTCTCCTGGTTGTAGTGCTTGTGGGTAGGGCAGAATTTAGCAAACCCTATGAGCTTTGCAAAATAGTAGAAGGTCCCGGTGTTACAAAGACAGGTTACCTGTCCGATTATTTTGATGGGTTAAAGGGTACTCCGGGAGATACCAAACTATATTTTCTTGAAGGGGAAGAACCGGGGGGAACACTCCTTGTTTTTGGAGGGCTTCACCCCAATGAACCGGCAGGTCTTCTGGCAGCCGTGGTTTTAATTGAAAATACCCAGGTGGACGTTGGTAGAGTTATAGTTATTCCCCATACCAACGCCAGCGCTTTTACCTATACTGAACCCATGCAGGCCAGTCCGCCCTTTTTTGAGATAGAAACTGAATGGGGATCAAGGACTTTCCGCTATGGAAGCCGTTTAACTAGCCCCCTGCATCAGTATCCGGATCCTCAGGCTTATGTTCACCCTTCAGGGATGCTTTTATCAGGAGGGGAAGTCCGCAATTTGAACAGGGTATTTCCCGGGAGGCCGGATGGATTGTTAACAGAGCAGATCGCCTGGGGTTTAATGGAATTAATCTGGCAGGAAGATGTTGATATGGTTATCGATATCCATGAAGCTCGCCCGATAAATCCTGTGGTTAATTGCATTATGGCTCATCCCGATATTATTGATATTGCTTCTTTTGCTATAATGGATCTTGGCGCAGACTATGGTGTTCCCATTCGCTTGGAACCCTCTCCGGAGAGGTTGAGGGGAATTACGCACAGGGAAATTGGTGATCACAGTGATGCCCTGGCTGTAATACTGGAAAGCCCAAACCCGGCAATGGATGCCCTTCGGGGCCCAACTAATGCTGACCTTGTAGTTTACGGGCAGGATGAATTTTTTAAGCGTGCTTCGGAAGCAGGTTTGATCCGGGTCCCTTATTTTGAGGGAGATCGGGAAGGTTTTCCTATTGATAGGAGAGTTGGTCGCCATACAACAACAGTTATGGTTTTGACAAGGACCTACAATGAATTCCACTTTGACAAGCCAATTGAATTTCATGGTGTTCCTACAAAAGATGATATTATTGAAAATGGTCTGGGCCACTACTTTTTGAGACCCTAAGTAATTAATGGAAGATAGAGAATTCAATAAAAAATAGGGGGTTCAAAATGGAGGAACTGAAAAAGAGGGTTCAAAAAAATAGCTTTCGAAATAAAATAACCAGCCCGGAAAAGGCAGCAGACTTTATTAAAGACGGAATGACGGTGGCAACAAGTGGTTTTACTCCTGCCGGATATCCAAAGGAGGTTCCTCTGGCTCTGGCCAAAAAAGCAGAAAAAAAACCTTTAAAGATCAACCTTCTCACAGGTGCTTCTGTCGGGGAGGAACTGGATGGAGCACTAAGTAAAGCCTGCGCCATTAATAAGAGAATACCATATCAAACAAATGACCATTTGAGGGAAGCAATTAATTGTGGAGAGGTTAAATTTGTGGATATGCACCTGAGTCATATGCCCCAAATGGTAAGGTATGGTTCCCTGGGGAAAATTGATATTGCTCTAGTGGAACTGGTTGCTATTAAAGATGATGGTCGGTTGGTCCTTTCTACCTCTGTGGGCAATACGCCAACTTTCCTTAGGGAAGCGGAAAAAATTATTCTGGAGGTAAATTCCAGCCAGCCTCTTCAACTGGAAGGAATTCACGACATATATATCCCGGAGGATCCTCCCAATCGTCAGCCGATTCCATTGGTTGATGTTTCTGATCGCATCGGAACTCCATATATTGAAGTGGATGAGGAAAGAGTTGTTGCAGTGGTTTTCTCCGACAAAAAAGATGTTAATAGAGAATTTGCTCCTCCCGATGAAGTAAGCGAACAGATTGCTAAAAACCTTATATCCTTTTTAAAGAAAGAAGTTAAGGAAGGTAGAATACCAGACGAACTATTACCTTTTCAGTCAGGAGTGGGGAGCATAGCCAATGCTATCCTTAAAGGACTGGCGGGTTTAGGGATGAAAGGCCTTAAGTTTTATTCAGAGGTAATACAGGATTCTGTCCTTGATCTTCTTGAAGAAGGAATCCTGGGTTTTGCTTCTGGAACTTCTCTAACTCTTTCTCCAGCGAAGTTAGATTATTTTAACGAAAACTATCCCCGGTTTAAAGAAAAAATAATTCTTCGTCCTCAGGAAATAAGCAATAATCCTGAATTAATCAGGAGACTTGGGGTAATAGCTATGAATACTGCAATTGAAGTGGATATTTATGGGAATGTAAATTCTACTCACATCCTCGGAAGGAGAATGATGAATGGAATTGGTGGTTCGGGAGATTTTAGCCGAAATGCCTACCTTTCCATATTTACGACCCCATCGGTGAGAAAGGGTGGGAAAATATCTTGTATTGTTCCGCGGGCAAGTCATATCGACCATACAGAACACGATGTTCAGGTAATTGTAACCGAACAGGGTGTGGCCGACTTGCGCGGGGCATCTCCCCAGGAAAAAGCGGAGATTATTATCAACAACTGCGCCCATCCCAACTGCAGGGAGGACTTGGAAGAGTATTTTTCTCGTTGCAAAAAAGAAGGTTTCGGGCATACTCCCTGTATCGGAAGCTGAATTTATGATTTAAGGCTGTTCTTTAAGATGGAAAGGGGTGAGGCGGGCAATGAACAAAACAAGGATGACCATCCTGGTATTATTGCTGTTTGGGGCTTTTTTTTCCAGCAATTCAACCACAGCAGCAGTTTGGGAAGAAGATATAATAGGAATAGGGAAAGGCTGGGAAACAGAAGTATATATTTATGACACCAAAAAGGAAGGGCCTTCGGTGTTACTGGTCGGGGGTGTCCATGGGGATGAGCCCGCTGGAGCTCTGGCAATCAAAGAGCTGTTGCCTGAACTGACTATCGATATAGGCAAATTGGTAGTTGTTCCGGAAGCAAACAAACAGGCCTTAGAACTTGACTTAAGGTATCCCCCTGGAGCCGAAGATCTTAACCGGGCCTTTGTTGAAAAAGAACCGGAAAGCTGGACTGAAAAACTGGCAAAAGAGATATATCAACTAATAGAAAAACACAATATTGATTTTGTTTTTGACCTTCACGAAGCACGGGATTATTACAGGATTAATCCAGATAGTGTCGGGCAAACCATCATTTTCAATGGGCAGGGTGAGGAAATTTTTTTGGCCTGGGATATCGCTGACAAGATTAACCCCCTCTTATTTCCCATAGAAAGGTTTATCATTCTGTCCCCAACAGCCAGGGATAGCTTAACCCGAAGGGCCCATGAAGAGTTGGGGTTAACTACCTTTATTATTGAAACTACCAGAAAACAGGATCTTGATGTCAGGATAAAACAACAAAAGATGGTTGTTCTTTCAGCACTAAAGCTTTTAGGCTTGAAAGAAGATCTAAAATTAGAAGATTTGGACCTTTTTAGAAGTCATTAACTTTCTTAGAAATTGCCTGAAAAGAAGGATCCTTTTGGGATGGATTATTTTTACAGGATTTCACAACAGTATTTTTTAAATTCTTTTCCCTATAAGATGAAATGGAAAAATCTCACCAACTAACAATTGGTGAGATTTTTTTGCCTGGACTTTTTTACTATTTTATCAAGTTTTCTTCAAACCAAGCTATTAATTCATTTAAAGTCCTTGCTTCACGGTAGGTTTTTTTCTGTTCTTCAATTCCCAGTTTCCCCTGTAATGCCAGGTTCAAATAATGCTCATTATTGAAATAATCCTGTTGTTTCCATTTTGCCAATCTTAGAACTTCAGTTGGAGTTAACTGGGAAAGTTCTTTTTTTTCTTTCTGGCAATACTCTTCAAGGGTGTCTTTAAGTTCATCAATTTCCAGGACTTTTTTTAAATAATCCATAAAACATCTCCCAAAATTTTAAAAGATCAATCCACCCCTGCTAAAAAGCAGGGGTGGAATAAGCTAAAGGGTTCTCTATAGGAGAGTTCAGGAAAGAAAAGTTTTATTCATCATTAATTTCGATAACGTTTTCCGGCTGAATTATCGCTGTTATTTTCACTCGATTATCACCCAAAAATTCCCATACCATATTAATTCCAAGGACAGAATCAGTGATGAAAATTTCGTCTTTATCCCTTTGCATTTGTTCGGTTTCTCGGGGGTCAAGATTACCAATAGTTTCCCCCAGGGACCTGCGCGAAGGTAGGACCTTTACATTATTGTTTCTGAGCCTTTTGCTTAAGAAAAAGTGCCAGATTTCTTTTTTATGGGGATCGAGAACGGAATAATTCATTGAGAATCCCTCGCTTTCCTATTTTCATTGTAGGGGTCGGGGGTTTTTTCTTTGAATTTTTTTAAGATGTCTTTTTCCGTTTTCATTCCCGCCCCGAGGCTTGCAAGATCATCTATGCATTCTCGGGGGATAGATAGATCGTATTTATTTAAAATTCGGCAAAGATAATAGGTTTGCCCATCAGGAAAATCTTTTTTAGTAAAAACTCTGGGATAAAGATATTTGGTATGTTTTCGGTAATAAAAGCCAATCATTGTAAAAAGGTTTTTAACCTTTATCACCATCAAAACCACCCTCTCGATTTTTATTTTTCAACTGTTTGCCAGTATTCGCCGGTTGAAACATTCAGGGTAGTTAAAACCCCGGTGAAATAACACCCTGTATCGAGACAGATGATGTTCCGTTTTTGGTCTATGTGAATGTCATTTGGTTTTGTTCCCTTACTATTTAAAAGGGAGGTAGGAGTGTGCCCGCAGATTACAGGTTTTTCCGGACCTTTTTGAGGAAGGGGAATATCTGTGGGTCGGAGCCAGAGAACTTCGTCTTTTTCTTGATTATTAGTATCCCGGTTGGGATTTATTCCCCCGTGGACATAATGGAAGTCCTGGTCCGTATGAATGAAGGGGAGTTGATTGAGCCAGTCTATATGGTTTTCAAGTTCGGAACTGATTTTGGAATCAAAAAGAATTTGTCTGGGAAATTTTTCGTTTTTTTCTGCCTGGTAATAATCACAAAGCATATCCTCGTGATTGCCCTGGAGGGCGATGATTTTGTCTGGGCCATAGCTTTCCTGAAGTTTTTTGACATGGGAAATAACCTGTTCAACGTGAGGTCCCCGATCGGTATAGTCGCCAAGGAAGATTAGCTGGCCATCACCCCTATATTTAATTGCCTCAAGGAGAGCTCTAAAATGATGGTAGTGACCGTGAATATCAGTAAAAACCCACCTGTTTTGGCCGGAAGTACTGAGTTGTTCCACAAAAGGGGAGTGGAATTTTTGGACCTTTATTTTCTTTTCTATCCTGAAATTACTTTCCATGGGGAGCCTCGTTTTGTTGGGAGGTGTTTTTGAGTTTGCCCTTTTCAATATTATCGGCAAGCATTTTAAAACAGATTGAATTGAAGTAAATCCCGGGGATTTCTTCTAACTCGACCAGGGTATAAGAATCAAAGGGAAATGTTTCCTTTACAGTGTATTCTTGTTTAATTTCCAGGAAAATATCATTTCCTTCGATAAAGTGGGGGTAAGAATTTCTCAATTCTTGGCAAATAACTTTGGTGCCCGGGAGGGCGTAAATGTTAAGAAATTTTTGATTCTCAAAACGCCACTTTTCTTCACCAGCAATCAATTCTAATCTTTTTTCTCGGCTGAGGTTTATCCTTTTTTTGTAAGGTTTTATTAACTCTTCTTTAATCCTGTCATTCTTTTTTCTCTGGAAAGAAAGCTTGAGTTCATCAA